>JAAIGF010062340.1_pt1 | contig 37437 bp, 34 predicted proteins | sample 6487441 | NCBI WGS metagenome assembly JAAIGF01 (sample SAMN13974129, study PRJNA590717) | phyllosphere metagenome | biome: pepper field; feature: multiple bacterial spot infested pepper fields; material: pepper leaves; isolation source: leaves from pepper fields | host: Capsicum annuum ...
CACCGACCGCCTGCAGCAGCAGTCGCGCGCGCTGTTCGAACGCAGCGGCGGCGCGCAGCTGCAGGTGCTGGTGGTGGGCAGCACCGGCGATGAAAGCATCGAAGCCTACGCCCAGCGCGTGTACGACCAGTGGCAGCTGGGACGCAAGGGCGTGGACGATGGCGTGCTGCTGCTGGTGGCCGTGCAGGACCGGCACGTGCGCATCCAGCCGGGCTACGGCCTGGAAGGCGCGATTCCCGATGCCTATGCCAAGCGCATCATCGAAGAAACGATCCTGCCGCGCTTCCGCGACCGTGATATCGACCAGGGCGTGATCGACGGCAGCGCGCAGCTGGTCCAGCTCATCGATGGCGAGCCGCTGCCACCGCCGCCCAGCAACAATCCGTTGGACATCGCCTGGGGCAACTTCGATACGGTGGTGTTCAGCACCGCGCTGCTGGCGTTCTTCGTCGGCCTGTGGCGATCACCGCGGATGATGGACCCGCCCCCGCTGCGGCGGCCGGGTGGGCCGCGCAAGAAGCGCCGGAAGGCCGCTGCAAAGACTGCGGAGGCAGCGGTGGGCGATGGGCCCAAGCCGCGCCGCTGGTGGCGCGCACCGCTGGAGTGGCTGGGCGTGATCATCGTGGGCATGCTGTTGACGGCGATCTTCCAGCCGCGCGCGGCGCTCGGCATGGGCATGCTGTTGACGTTCTTCGTGCCCGTCACCTGGGGCTGCGGGCGCAGCTGGCGGCGCAGCCGCGGCACCCGCCGCGCGCTGTTCGCCATGCTGGCCATCAGCGCCGTGCTGGCATTGACCCTGCAGCTAACGCGCGGCGTGTTCCCTGGCCTGGTCATCCACGTGGCGGCTTACATCGCGCTGGGCGTGCTCGCGTTCCTGATCATGCTGCCCTGCATCGTCGCCCGTGATTGCTGGCAGCGCAGCCGTGTCGAGTTCGCGGTGCGCCTGCTGGTGTTCCTCATCGTGGCCGGGTTGGCGGGGCTGTGGATCGTCGATGTGACACGCGATTCCGATGCTGGCACCGTGCTGTTGTCGGTGGCTGGGTTCGCCGCCTACGTCGGCTGGATCCTGTTGATGTCCAAGGGCGGCGGTGGTGGAGGCGGCGGTTCGGGCGGCAGCTCGCGCTCGTCCTCCTCCTCGTCCAGTTCTTCGTCGTCCTCGTCGTCGTCCAGCTGGTCCGGCGGCGGTGGCAGCAGTGGCGGTGGTGGCGCGTCGGGCAGTTGGTAGGTGTCAACCTTGGTTGACACGCCTCTCCGCGCCGGGACAGTGTCCGCCGGGCATGGCCCGGCGCTACCGTGGGCCGCGAATTTACGCGACCACCCGCCACCCCTGTGCGGCATCGGCCAGCTCGCCGCTGCCCTGCACATCGCCCACGCGCAGCAGCAGGCCCTGCGCATTGGGCAGGTCCTTCTGCTCGGGGAACCAGCGGCGATCCGCGGCCACCACGATCAACAGACCTTCGTCATCGCCCATCGGCGCGAACTGCGGCGACGGCGGGCTGAGCGGCTGCAGCCCGAAACGCGCGCTGGCCTCCGCACGTACCGCGTCCACATCCGCACTCGGCAGGCCCACTTCACTCAGGCAGGTCAGTTCGCTGCCGTGGAACGCGCCGCTATGCGTACTGGCCGGTAGGCGCTTGCGGCCGATCAGCTCGAGGATCAATCCATCCGGCCCGTTGAAGTACACCGACTGCGACTGCCAGTTGCTCTCCAGCGCGAAGTAGTCGATGCCCTCGGGATTGCGCTGCAGTGGCACGCGTTCGCGCAGCCATGTCATGGCCTCGTTGAAGCGGTTGTCAGGCACGTTTAAGGCCAGGTGCACGCCGCCCAGCGGCTGTCCGTTCGCCGCTTGCAGTTCGATCGTGCTCCAGCCGATGTGCACGTGGTTGCCGACCACGCGCAGCTGCAGGACGTCGTGGAACCAGGCGGCGACCGTGCCCACGTCGGACACCGGCAGGGTGAGGTGTAGCAGGCGCATGATGCGGTCTCCTTGCGTGCGCGATGCTTCGATTCTACTGCACCGGACTGCTCCGCCCTGGTAGGTGCCAACCTTGGTTGGCACGCTCTCCCGCACGCCGCTCAGTCGAGCAAGCTCGCCTCTACTTCAGCGCTCGGCCGAAGAACGTGACGGCCTCCGCTTCAACCTCACGGTGGGTGCGCGAGCGGGGAGCCGTGCCGCTGCACAACGGCCCAATCCTCTGTTCGCCCAGCTTCGTACACGTGGCCAGAAAATCATAGTGGCCCACGCCCGCAAGGCGCAGCAGCGTCGCACCGGGTACCTGCGCCGCCAGTATTTCGCCATTGGTGGCTGGCGGAGCCACTGCGTCGCCATCGCCAAGCACAACGGATACCGGTTGCCGCAGCGCTTGCAGCTGCGCGGGCGGGAACGCCTGCACGATGGCCGGCGCCAGCAGATAGACGGCACGCACGCCTTTGATCGCGCGCGACTGATCAGCCACCGCCATGTACGGCCGCAGCTGCGGGGATGCAGCTGCCTGCTGCCGCGCCTGCAGTGTATGCGTCGGGGCTTCCTGCTGCGGACGGCACACGCCGTCGTCCGGATGGCCCGTGCAGAAATCCCACAGGCGCTGCAGCTCGGGCTGCGCACCGGCGGCAAGCAGGGCGGTGTAACCCCCCGCCGAGAAGCCGACGACGCCCAGGCGCTGTGCGTCCACATGCTGGCCCAGGCGAGGATCCGCCTGCACCGCCGCCAGCGCGGCCTGCAGATCGTCAGCGCGCAACCAGGCCAGCATGCTGCCGGCCAGTGTCATTTCTTCGGCACCGTTGTTGCCGGGATGGTCCACCGCAATCACCAGATAGCCTGCGCGTGCCAGTGCCGTGCCCAGCCATCCCATCATCCGCGCGCTGCCACCGTTGCCATGCGAGAGCAGCAGCGTGGGCAGCCGATCACCGGCGATGGGCGCGCCGATGGCCGATCTGCCCACGTCAAACAACGGGGCATCCGGCGCGCCAATGGTCAGCGGTGTCTCGTCGCTGGATACGGGTGCCGGGTACCACACCGTGAAGCGCAGCGTGTCGCGTTGCTGAGCATCACGCACCCGCGCACTGGGGAGCGCGGTCGTGCCGTGCTGTTCACCCGCCTTCCATTCCTGTGCCAGCGCGGCCGGCGGAAACACGCTGCACAACAGCGCCAACAGGATTCCCTTCATCTGCATTGCCTGTGTCCTTTCAGTGGGATCGTTCGGTGACCGGCAGCCAGATCTCCATGCCGCCATGGCCGCTGTGCTCATCGAAGCGCGCGTCGTAGCGCTCCAGTTCGGGGGCGTTGGCCAGATCCAGCCCGGCCGAGGGCAGGTAGGTGTCCAGCAGCCAGAACCACGTTGAGCGGATGGCTGAGATGTGCCCGCCGTGCCACGCCACCAGATAGCGCTGCGCCGGCACCCGCACGCGCTGCCAGCCCGCGGGTACGGATGGTAGCGTGCCGGCCGGAAGTGCGGCCACGTAGTCGAAGCCGCCGTCATCATCGTGGTTGCAGCACACGCCGAAACTGACCGGCACCGGCGATGGCCACGCACGGTTCAGTCGCGCCCATTGGCTGGGGATGGCCCCGCTGCCCTCGCGCCCATGGCGTTGGCCGATGCCCGCCAGATCCAGCGCAGGCGCGTCCAGCAGGCGTGGTGCTTCGGTGCAGGGTGAGGGCGCATCGTCCAGCCGCAGGGCGTGTACCAGTGGTAGTTCGTCCAAGCCGTTGTCGCGCACCCGTTCGGGGGTCTGCCCGAACTGCTCGCAGAACGCGCAGGTGAATGCCGCATGGGTGGAATAGCCGGCTTCCAGGGCGACCGGCAGGATGTCCGTCGCGCCGGCGGCCAGTTGCTGGGCCGCAGCGGTCAGGCGCCGCCCGCGCAGGTAGCGCACGACCGAGGTGCCGGTGCGTGCCTGGAACAGGCGCGACAGATGGAAGGGCGAAACGCCGGCAGCCGCTGCGATATCAGCCAATGCCAGCGGCAGCGCGGCGTGCGTCTCGATGTACCACAGTGCCTGGCTTGCCGCGCTCATTGCGCCCCCCGGTTGCATGAGTGGGAGCGTAGCGGAAGACCGCAGACGGTGTTTAGCAGTTCTTGCGCCTTCTGGGCTTCCCTCGCCTGCCGGTTGAGATGAAAATGAAACCCCCTCAAGACGCAAGGACGCACATCGTGAAAGAGATCTCCTCTCTCTGCAGGCGCGCGGGCAGGGCGGCGTGACGGGACTCTGGGTCGCCTGCATCGTGCTGTCTGTGCTGCCGCTGATCCTGCTGCCGGTGCTGTGGCGCCGCGCTCGCCGCTGGCAAGGGAACCGCTGGGTATTCAGGGCCCTGTTCGCGCTGCAGCTCGCCCTGTTGTCGCCCACGCTGCTGTTGGCGCAGCATGTGGCCCTGCCGGTGCCCTCCATCGCGGCGCTGACGGTGGTCCTGGTGAATCTTCCAGGGCAGGAGCGTGTATTCATTGACGTGTGGGCCTTCGGCAGCGATTACGCCGCACTCCTGACGACCCCGTTCCTCCTGGTCCTTGCCATCGCACTGTTCCTGCCGTGGCCAAGACTGCCGCAGCAGCGCGGTGCCTGATCGGTTGCTTCAGTGTGCGTCTTCACCGCGCACGCTCGTGCAGCCGCGCTACCCTGCAGCCATGGAAATTCCCGCAACGACCGTGGCGCCGGACGTGCTGGCCCGCGATGAAGGGTACTGGGCCGCCGTGGCCAGCCACTTCGACATCACCGAGGAAGTGAACCACCTGGAAAACGGCTACTGGGGCGCGATGGGCCGCGAAACCCTGGCCAGCTACCAGCGGCACACTGCCGAGGTGAACCGCGGCAATGCCTGGTACGGGCGCCACACGTTCCCCGCCGAGTACATGGCCGTGCACCGCCAGGTGGCCAACATGCTGGGCGTGGGCGCCGACGAGATCGCGCTGACCCGTGGCGCGACCGAGGCGATGCTGGCCCTGATCGGCGGCTACAACCGCCTCGCGCCGGGCGACCAGGTGCTGTACGCCGACGTGGACTACGACAGCATGATCGGCGCCATGTGCTGGCTGCAGGAGCGCCGTGGCGTGCAGGTGGAGCGCATCGCGTTGCCTGCGGTGCCCGACCGCGCGCAGATCCTGCAGGCCTACGATGCGGCATTTGCGCGGCTGCCGAAGCTGAAGCTGGTGCTGCTGACCCAGGTCAGCCACCGCCACGGCCTGGTGCTGCCGGTAGCCGAGATTGCCGAACGTGCGCGTGCACGCGGTATCGATGTGATTGTTGATGCCGCCCATGGCTTCGGCCAGATCGCCTTCGCGGTGCCTGACCTGAAGGCCGATTTCGTGGGCATCAACCTGCACAAGTGGATCGGCGCGCCGGTGGGCGTGGGTGCGATGTACGTGCGCAAGGGCCGCGTGGCCGACCTCGACCCGTACATGGGTGAGACCGATGATGGGCGCGTGGGCAGCCGCGTGCATACCGGCACAGTGAATTTCGCCGCGTACCTGGCGTTGCCCGAAGCGATTGCGCTGCACCAGCGCATCGGCTCGGCCAACAAGCAGGCACGCCTGCGTTACCTGCGCGAACGCTGGACGGTGCCCGCGCGGCAGATGGCGCATTTGGAAGTGCTGTCCTCGCCGGACCCGGCACTGGCCAGCGCACTGGCCAGCTTTCGCCTGCGCGGCCGCACCAGCGTGGCCGACAACATGGCCCTGCAGAAGCGGCTGCTGGATGAGCACCGCGTCTTCACCACGCACCGCGATGGCCTGGAATCGGGCGCCTGCGTGCGGGTCACACCCTCGGTGTTTACCCTGCCGAAGCAGATGGATGCGCTGGTGGAAGCGCTGGCCGCGTTGGCCTGAGGCCGCCCGAGGGTGGGGTCAGAGCCCTGTGCGCCGCAAAGGGATCTGACCCCGACCATAGCCTTGGTGGGTGCCGACCGTCGGTCGGCACATCCACGCATGGCGTGGATCTACTGGTATATCCCTCCGGGCCATGGAGACCGGCACCCTCTATCCAAGCCGGTAGGTGCCGACCTTTGGTCGGCACATCCATCCAAGCCCGGCGGCACTCCCATCGACCATCATCGCGCGACCTCCCCGCCGGCTGTGCTACTACGGCCGTGTACCCCCTTCCTCTCCGGAGCACGACCATGGTCAACCCCGTCGCCCAGGCCCATCGTGGCTTGGGTACCACGCTTTTCAGCCTGCTGAATCCGATACCGTTCGGCTTCTTCGTCGGCGCCCTCATCTTCGACATCCTCTATCTCAACACCGCCGAGGTGATGTGGGGCAAGGCCGCCGCCTGGCTGATCACCTTCGGCCTGCTCATCGCCGTCCTCCCGCGGCTGATCAACCTGTTCGCGGTCTGGCGCCGCAACGGCACCGCCACCGGCCTGGACCGCGTGGACTTCCTGCTCAACCTGGTCGCCATCGTGCTGGCCATCTGGAACGCCTTCGTGCACAGCCGCGATGCCTACGCGGTGGCCGTGCCGGGCACCATCCTTTCCGCGTTGACCGTGGGCCTGATCGCCATCGGTTTCATCCTGCTGTCGCTGCAGCTGCCGGTGCTGCACGGAGGTCGTCATGGCTGATCGCATCCTGCCCACGCTGGGCATCCTCTCCCTGGCGGTGATGCTGGCCGCCTGCGCCGGCAAGGCCGAATACCACCCGGCCGACCAGTCCGGTGCGCAGCCGCCGCTGCCCAAGCCGGCCAACTTCCTCATGCCGCCCATGCAGGTGCCCAAGGGCGTGGGCTGGGCCGACGGCCAGGCGCCCACCGTGGCCGAGGGCCTGAAGATCGAGCGCATCGCTGCCAACCTGCAGCACCCGCGCCGCCTGCTCACCCTGCCCAACGGCGATGTGCTGGTGGTGGAAGGCAACGGCCCCGGCGAAGAACCGGTCACCACGCCCAAGCAGTGGATCGCCGGCAAGGTGAAGGCGCGTTCGGGCAAGGCCGGCAAGGGCGGCAACCGGGTCACCCTGCTGCGCCGCACGCCGGGCACCGATACCTGGACGCAGCACGTCTACATCGAAGGCCTGCATTCGCCGTTCGGCATCCAGCTCATCGGTGACACGCTGTACGTGGCCAACACCGGCAACATCATGCAGTACCACTACGTGTCCGGCGAAACCCGCATGACCGACAGGGGCCGCGAGTTCACCGACCTGCCCAGCACCATCAACCACCACTGGACCAAGGATCTGCGCGCGAGCGCCGATGGCAGCAAGCTGTACGTGGGCGTGGGCTCCAACAGCAACATCACCGAGAACGGCCTGGCCGTCGAATACCGCCGCGCGGTGGTGCTGGAAGTGGATGTGGCCACCCGTGGCAGCCGCATCTACGCGTCGGGCATCCGCAACCCCACCGGCCTGGACCTGGAGCCGAGCACCGGTAAGCTGTGGGCGGTCGCCAACGAGCGCGATGAGATTGGTGCCGACCTGGTGCCCGACTACCTGACCTCGGTGAAGGAAGACGGCTTCTACGGCTGGCCCTACAGCTACTACGGCCAGCACGTGGACGAGCGCGTGCAGCCGCAGCGCCCGGACCTGGTGGCCAAGGCCATCGTGCCCGACTACGCCATCGGCTCGCACGTGGCGCCGCTGGGCCTGATGTTCTACACCGCCCAGGCGCTGCCGGCGAAGTACCACGGTGGCGCGTTCATCGGCGAACACGGCAGCTGGGACCGTTCGCCGCTGAGCGGCTACGAAGTGGTCTACGTCCAGTTCAAGGACGGCAAGCCGATCGGCCGCCCGGAAGCGGTGGTCAGCGGCTTCACCTCCAAGGATGAAAAGACCCTGATGGGCGCCCCGGTAGGCATGGCGATGGACGCCGACGGCGCGCTGCTGGTAGCCGACGACGTGGGCGATGTGGTGTGGCGGGTCTCGGCGAAGTAGAGTTCGCCCATCACCAACACCAGGCCATGGGCCGAGGAGTGACAGGGATGTCCAGGGCAATGTTGTGGGCCGCGTTGCTGTGCACGGGCCTGATGGTTGCCAACCCGGTGTCCGCATCGGGTTGGCAGGGCAGCTATTCCAACGTCTGCGTGCACCCGCAATCGGGTGACCTGCTGGGCGCGGAGCTGTCCTTCATTGCCTACGGCGGCGGCACGGCCGTGCTCTGGCAGCCGTTCGAAGGCGAGGGGCTGCCACCGCAGGTGCTGGTGCTGCGCGAGGAAGGCGGCAGCACGGTGGCGGCCGAGGCTGCGGGAGCGCCGGCGCTGTTTTCGATCACCCGTGAGCGCACGCGGATTCGTGTGCGTTACCTGCACGGGCAGGATGGGGAAGTGATCGTGTTGCGGCCCGGTGCCGCGCAGTGGATGGGCGCCCGCCCGCCGGTGTGCCGGGCCTGAACTTGTAGAGCCGAGCCCATGCTCGGCTGCTCTGGTTTTGGCTCTTGTAGAGTCGAGCCGTGCTCGACTGCTTTTGATGGAAGCAGTCGAGCACGGCTCGACTCTACAAAAAGCGAGAAGCAGCCGAGCATGGGCTCGACTCTACAAACGGCCAGCACCCGATCACACAGACGCGCTACTACCCCGCATCCCACTGAACACCGATTCCGCTGCAAACCCCACGCCCCCCAGCAGCACGCCGAAGTACACCACCGTGGCCACCACGAACGCATAACCCGCCGCCACCGCCGCGCCATCGCGCTGGATGAACCCGATCGCGAACGACATCAGCGCCAGCGCAGGCAGGGTATTGCTGAAGGGAATCGGCCCCGCCGGCGCCATCAACAACAGCGTTGCAAACACCAGCGCCAGGTTGTTCAGCCGCATCATCTTCTTCGAACGCACCATCACCGCCAGCCGCATCGGCTGCGACAGCCGCTCCATGCGGTGCACCCACTTCAGGGCGCGGCCCAGGTTGGCCTTCAGCTTCTCGGTCGCCACCTCGCGCTCGGCCAGGCGGCGCGGTACCCACAGCGGGCGGTCGCGTACGCGGCTCAGGCCGATCAGCAGGATGGACGCACCGAACACCGTGCTCAGCCCGGGAATCGACACCGGAATCAGGAAGATCGCCGAGAGCAGGATCACGATCAGCATCAGCCCCTCATCGCCCAGCGCCTGCAGCAGCGTACCCACGCGGATCTGCTCGCCGGGCAGGCCGTGGATCAGGTCTTCAATCTGCTCGGCCAGCGGTGCGGTGTCGGTGGCCTCGGGGGCGCGGTAGGTCATGCGTCTGGATCTCCAGGGTAGGGCGGTCATGGGGGCCGTCCTGCGGTGGGGGGGCGCACAGGCTTGCTGAGTATCCCTGCAGCCGCGCCCGGCGGTATGAACCGCGCATGAGGCGGGCAGGTGCACGACTGCCCTAAAATAGCGGTCCCCACTTGCAAGGTTGGACGTTGATGGACATGGGCCGCAGGCAATCGACCATCGCACTGGTCGCCATCGATATGGATGGCACCCTGCTGGACCCCGCCCACAAGCTCACCGAGCGGGCCAAGGCGGCCATCGCGCAGGCACGCGCGCTGGGCGTGCATATCGTGCTGACCAGCGGCCGCCCCGTGTCCGGCCTGGCGCCGTTCCTGCAGGAGCTGGGCATCAACGGCGACGATGACTACTGCATCGCCTGCAACGGCGGCCTGGTGCGGCGCCTGGGCACCGGCGAGAACGTGGCCGAGTTCCCGCTCAGCTTCGAAGACTTCCGCTACTGCGAACAGGTCGCGCGCGATATCGGCGTGCACTTCCAGGCCCTCGATGGCCAGCGCCTGTACACGCCGAACCAGGACATCAGCCGCTACACCGTCATCGACTCGCACCTCTCGCACGTGCCGCTGTCGTACCGCCGCGTGGAGGACATGGACCCGTCTATGTCTTTCATCAAGCTGATGATGATCGACGAGCCCGAGGTGCTGGACGCTGCCATCGGCCGCCTGCCGGCTGAACTGACCGAGCGCTTCGCCGTGCTGAAGAGCGCGCCGTTCTTCCTGGAGGTGTTTGACCACCGCGCGGGCAAGGGGCCCAGCCTGCAGAAGCTGGCCGAGCACCTCGGCATCGACCGCGCCAACGTCATGGCCATCGGCGATCAGGAAAACGACCTGACCATGCTGCAGTTCGCCGGCACCAGTGTGGCGATGGGCAACGCCATCGACGCAGTGAAGGCAGTGGCGCGCTTTGAAACGAGTACCAATTCAGAAGACGGCGTGGCGCGGGCGATCGAGACCTACGTGCTGCGCTGACCGTGCGTTGACCCGGGCGTTCCGCCTACGTGCATCGCAGGATCTTCGCTCTCATCAGGCGTGTTTTTCTCGGTGTTACCATCGTCCTGGTCACGGAGGATGTATGCGCAACGTAGCTTTTGCAGTATCGGTTTTTCTTGCAGGTTCATTTGCTTCGAGCGTAGAAGCAGCAACAACCTATTCAATCCAGTGTGAGTCGTGCCAGACCGACAGCCAGTTCCGCGCGAAGGCGCGCGATCTGGAATCGCTGAACGGTGGTGGTGGCGGTAATGTCTACGTCTACAACCTCGGCGCCAATGTAGTACAGAAGTGGTACATATCACCGAGCAGTGTCGGTGGTGGTGGGATGATCCCCAGAGCCGCTTCTCAAGTGGCTGTCACGACCACGCAACTGCCTGTCGGGGACGCTGTCCGGATCGAGACCCAGAAGGCGCATAACCTCTATACCACTGGCGGCAACAGCCTTGGCCCCATCTACAACGTGCCGGTCGTGCAGTTGAAGCTTCCGGCTGCGGATGGCATGTCGACCTATGATGTGCTGAGAGACAACAACCTCAAGGGTCAGATTGAGTCGAAGCTGGGTGACATTGATGTCCTGAATTCGATGGTCAGTGCCAAGGTTCTGTCATCGCTGATGGATGTTGCGCAGAACGCGACGAATATCCTGGGGCTCAAGCAAGCCAGCTTCCTGTTGTTCCGTGTGGTCATGTCCGATGGCACCTGGATGGACTACAGGCTCAACATGTCTGAAACCACGGCAGATGCGCAGGACGAGTCGGCCCGCACGCCGACCGGCCAGCTGATTCCTGCATCGCCAGCAAACGTCCAAGGGCGCTGGTCGGGAGAGGCTGAGAACCTCGGGCCGCTGGTAGATCACCTCGCAAAGCTTGGCGTCCCGGTCGTCGATGCATCCCCGGGCACGTACGTGACCGAAGTCGTCTGCGCATCCAGCAAGTGCACGATTCGCAGGATTCAACGATAGTTCCTGTCGAAGGAATGAGCAGAGCATGCGCCGAGCCAGGAGCCTCCCGGTTCGGCGCGCTGCTGAGAGCCCTCAGCGTTTCAGCCGAACCACGCAGTGTGGGGCATCGCGCTGGCTGGAGATCACGCTGGTCAGCGCCCCTGACTTCAGCCAATGGTGCTGGTCGTGGTCCAGCTCGGCCGGCACAGGGCCATGCGCAGGCGGATAGATGAAGCGTTCCAGCGGGTAGCGCTTACTCAACCGCTGCAGCGGGAAACACGGCGCGGCCGCAAACGTGACAAACAACGCGCGGATGTCGTCCTCATTCCCGGGCAGTACCCGGTATTCCACGTCCTCGACGATGTAGCCGTCGGCAGTCCGCATCGGCTGCGCGCGATAGATGCGCAGCCCCGCGTCCTTCTCAAGGTGAAACGGCGCGACGAGGCCCAGCTCACGCAGCCTGGCCGGACTGATCGGCCATGGCGCGGTGGCCAACGCATCGATCAGCACGTCCCGACGCTGCGGCGAACGCGCTTGGACGTCCTCCCGCGCCTGCGCGGCACTCATGCACAGCAGCAGCGGGATGCACGCGATGGCGGAGGCATTCCGTGCGGTCCAGCGAATCATCGGCGCTCCCGCCATCGCGGTATCGGTCATTGAAGATACCGCACAGCACGATACCCGCGTATAACCGCGCTGTACCACGGTGCAATGGTGCGCGGGGCACGGCAGTGCAACACTGCCGCCCGTCGAAACCACCCCATCGCATTACCCGGCAGTTGAACGTCTTCTGCTGCCCCTGATCGGCGCGAACCGCGCCGCTGCCCCTTCAACGCAACCGCATTCCAGCCACAGCATCGCCGCCGGTGCTGCCACGCGCTGGGCATGCGCCTGCGTCCTCTTCCCCCTGCGCCTGGATCTGTCCATGAACACTCCACCCACGACCCTGCTCGCCCTGGCACTCAGCGCCGCCCTCGCCGCACCGGCCTACGCCGCCGAAGCCAACGACGCCCCCACCACCCTCAATGCCCTGCAGGTCATCGCCACGCCGCGTGGCGCGGCCGTCGCACCCACGCAGGTGGTCGGCCCCAACCGCTACATCATCAACGCCGCCGATCTCGATGGCATGGTTACCGGCAACAACGGGCTGGCCATGCTCAAGGCCGTGCCCGGCGCCAGCTACACCGCCACCGATGGCCTGGGCCTGGATATCTCCGCCACCAGCCTGTTCGTGCGCGGGTTCCGCATGAATGAAATGGGCATCACCTTCGAAGGCGTGCCGCTGAACGACAACGGCTTCCTCTCGCTCACCGGCACCAGCGTGGTGAACGTGGGTGTGCCCGATGGCATCGGCGCGATCACCGTCAGCCCGGGCGGCGCGCCGGTCAGCGTGTTCTCCAGCAGCGCCAACGGCGGCAGCTTGGAGTATCGCCTGCGCGACCTGCAGGACACGCCCAGTCTACGCATCAAGCAGGGCGTGGGCAGCAACCGCACGCTGGTCACCACGGTGTCCGCGCAGACCGGCCAGCTGGGCGAGCACGGCCCGAAAGTGCTGGTCGACCTGCAGCGCGTCTCGGCGGACAAGTACCAGGGTGCAGGCACGCAGGATTTCCTGCGCGGCAACCTGAAAGCGCAGCAGGATGTGGCCTGGGGTGACTTCACCGTCTTCGCCTCCGACAGCAAGGCCAAAGTCTGGGGCTACAACAACATCTCCTTCGACATGATCCGCAAGCTGGGCTGGAAGGCCGACAGCTTCTATCCCGATTACGCGTGGGCGTACTACGTCGCCTCGCCAGAGAACGCGGATAAGTCCTGCGGTGCTTATACCTGCGGCGAGCTGTCCGAACTGATTCCCTACGACACCGGCCAGATCACCCGCGACCGCGTGGCGTCCATCAACCACCGCTTCCAGATCACGCCCGCGCTCAGCGGCAACCTGCAGCTGTACAACGCCAACAGCCACACCCAGGCCACGCTGACCGACCCCACCGTGCCGTCGCCCAACGGCGCACCGTTCTCCGAACAGGTGCAGACCCCGCGCGTGAACCGCCTCGGTGGCATGGCCAACCTGCAGTTCGAGGTCGGCGCGCACACACTCACCGCAGGCTTCTGGCAGGAACAGAGCAAGGCCGCCGCCCGCACCGACTGGTACCAGCAGCCGCTACTGGGGCAGGGCAAGCCGCTGAAGGCCACCGGCCCGTTCGATGTGTATGGTCCGGCCTTCATCACCGACAACGCCTCGCGCTGGGTCACCCGCTCGCAGCAGTTCTACCTGCACGATGACATCGCGCTGAGCGACACGCTGAAACTAGGCGTCGGCTTCAAGGCCGTGGATTTCCGCACCGAAGGCGGCGGCCTCGGCGATGCGCCGGACCGGCCGGTGTATGGCGCGCTGCGTGCCAAAGACAACTTCCTGCCGCAGGTCTCGCTTTACTGGAGCCCGAGCGATTCCACCGATGCCTTCATCGACATCGCCAACACCATGAATGGTTATCGCGTGGCCCAGCGCGGCAACATCGGCTACACCGCCTCGGCGTGGACGATCAGCGACCAAGACGAGTTCGACCGCGTGGCCGGCACGCTGCGGCCGGAGAAGAACTGGAACTTCACCGTGGGCGCAACGCACCGCTTCGAGCGGCTGACGTTGACAGGTGATGTGTTCTACAACGATATCCGCAACCGGTTGCTGTCGGCCGCCATCGGCACCCAGTTCGCGCAGATCAACACCGTGCGGCTGATGCCGAAGATGCATGTGATTGGTGCGGACCTGGGCATTACCGCGGACCTGAGTGAGCGTGTGCAGTTCTACCAGGGAGTGGCCGTGGCCCGCTCGTATTACGGCAGCGATTTCGTGGTGGGCGATACCGTGTACCCCATCAAGGGCAACGCCCAGCCCGGCTACCCGCAAGTCTCGCTGGTGAGCGACCTGTCCGCACACTTTGGTGAGTGGCGCTTTGGCGCCGCCAGCACCTCGTACCTGCGCCAGCCGTTTACGTACGAGAACGATATCCGCGTGCCCACGTTCTGGCAGGTAAACACCTATGCGGCGTACACGCTGGGCGAGGGCAGTGTGCTGCCGGGGCTGGAACTGCGGCTGGATGTGAGCAACCTGTTCAACCGCAACAACATCGGCACCGCCACGATTGCGGGCTCCTCGTTCTCGGGCGATTACCAGACGCTGCAGCGCAGCGCGCCACGGCAGGTGATGTTCAGCACCGCACTGCAGTTCTAACGCGATGCCCCAGTAGATCCACGTCATGCGTGGATGCTCCCCGCGCAATCTGGTAGCGCCGGGCCATGCCCGGCGGAATGTCTCCGACGCAAGCATCACCCGGGGTCGGATCCCTCCGCGAATGCGGAGGGATCTGACCCCGTCACCGTGAAACCTGCCAACCGAGGCGCGCACGCCCCAGTAGATCCACGCCATGCGTGGATACTCTCCGCAACCCGGGTCAGAGCCCTTTGCTCCGCAAAGGGATCCGACTCCTCACCGCGCCGCCCGCCATCCGGCGGGGTCGGATCCCTCCGCGAACGCGGAGGGCTCTGACCCCAGTAGAGCCACGCCATGCGTGGATGCTCTCCGCAACCGGGATCAGAGCCCTTTGCTCCGCAAAGGGATCCGACCCCTCCCTTTGCCGCACTTTGCACAACCCGCACTGATATTCCGGCACCAACGCAAGGTTCCCACAATGTTGCTGGGGCATGCTGTCCACCATGGCCCAACCCGATCCCGTCTACCTGCCCACCCGCCCGCGTGCCCACGGACGCCCGCGTCCGGTGCCCTACGCGGCGCCGACGGTCGATCTGAATGCCGAATACCAGTTCTGGCAGGCCTACGAGCGCCTCGTGCGCCCGCTCCCCGGCGGCGGCCTTCGCCTCGCCTGGCTGGTCTTCCAGAACGTCTACCGCGCCCGCGAACGCTTCCCCGATGACACCCACGAAGCCGCACTCGCACGCGTCCTCTTCGGCAGCAACATGACGGCGAAGCGCGCCGCCGAGCTGCAGGACCTCTACGGCCTCGTCAGCCGCCGCCTGGCCACCGTCGCTGCCAGGGGTCAGAGCCCTTTCCGCAGGAAAGGGCTCTGACCCCTGCCCCAGGCGTATCGTAGAGGCGCGGCCACCCATCCGCGCCAGCGCAGCAAACGCCGATGCCTCTGCCCCCAGGCCATTACCGCATCCTCGCCTACCGCGGGTTCCACGACCTGCCGCGGCTGATGTGGGTGGCCGATGAGGCTTCACGCCAGTGGCTGCTCGATTGCCCCTTTGACGATACCCTGGATGACTACCCAGCCGAGTACCGCGTGCACACCGTGGGCACCGATGTGGAAGACGCAGTGGAACCGTGGGAGGAGCACGCACAAGGTCTGCTGCCCATGGTCGGTACCGCGCCAGTAGCTGCCCTCCAGTTCGACGCCACCCACCGCGCCTCCTTCCATCTCACCTAGCAACCGACCCGTAGCGTCGAGCTCGCTCGACTACGCCTCATCTACCACCTATCCCCCAAACACGCACCGCTCCTCCTGCGGCACGCCCTCCAAAACGTCCCGCAACCGCGTCTCCAGCCACGACGGCTCCCCGCGCTCGCCCACCGATCGCGCATGGCCAGGCTCCTCCACCAGCCACTGCTGGAAGCTCTCCAGCAGCCGCGCAACATCCGGCGCACGCGTAAGCGCATCCGACGGCATCCGCAGCAGCACACGCGCGGGCGCGTTCTCCACCTCCATCACCGCCACGCCCTTGCAGCGAATCTCGAACGAGCCCGCGCCATCAGAGCGCGCATGGAACGAAAGCCCCTGCAGTGCCTGGCTCGACGCATAGCCCATCGCCTGGCTGCGCAGCAGTCGGTACTCAACCACCGGCAGCTTCCGGTAAGCCGACACCTCATCGCCTGCAGGCGCGGGCCACTGCATCCACACCGCACCGGCCAACCCCACGCACAGCACCGCCAAGGCGAAATACCACTGCTTCATCCCACACCTCCATCAACCCAAGCCGCCGGGGTCAGATCCCTCCGCCCCCAACACCACCGGGCTCCGACCACAACCGGCCACCGGGGTCGGATCCCTCCGCCACGCGGAGGGCTCTGACCCCACCACCACCGGGCGATGACCCCAAGTAGATCCACGCCACGCGTGGATGCCCTTAGCGGCCAACCAAAAAAACCCTCACCCCTCCGGCCGCACCCGCTCCTGGATAAACGCCGTAAGCGCAAGCGAAGCCATCGCCAAGCCCTCCAACACGCGATCCCCCACGTACTGGTCAGAGTCACCGTTCTGCTGCGCGCGAATCGCCGCCAACAGAATCTCCTGCACCACGCGCTGGCCCGCCAACGCGCAGTCCGCATCGGCCATGGCGATCTGCCGGCCGCGAAGGTGATGGCGCTCGGGCCAAGGCTGTCCATCGGATGCCGCACCCGCACCAATGCTGTGCAGGAGGGCGATGAGGGTGTTGGGGTCCAGGCCGGGCGAGGGCGCTTCCTGGATGGGGCGTGGGGGAGGGGAATGCGGCTTGTTCATGGCAGGCTCCGTGCAAGCAGGCAGAAGCCGCCACCGATAAAGGTGGCGGACGATGCGTGGCTCGAAAACCGGATGCTGTTGTACCGGCGGGCACGAGGCCCCCACGCACCGTCCGCCATAGCCGGCAGACGGATTGCCAGCCGGCACCACGCGGGGTGGTGCCGGCTGACAAGCGTAAACAACAACAGCAAATCGGGTTTTCGACGCCCGGCCACCCTTTGTCGGTGGCGCTGCCAGAGTTGCCTGATGCTGTTGGGATTGCCAAGAGGTTAGGGGCAATGCCGCCACAACCCAACGCTCTTTCGTATTTTTCTTATAGGGCGCGGACCGAGCAGAGCACTGGGAGACAGTCGTTCCGTCGCTTTTGCGACGAGGGCATCAGAATGCTGATCAGGAGGTATGGCTATGGCAGATGCGACACGTCGATAGAAGAGGGAAGCCTTGGCCGTCGACGGTGTTCAGAGCGGACAGATGGCGGCCGGTCGGCCTCTGGCTGGAATCGGACGTTGTCTTGGCGTTGGTCTCGTTGCGGCCCTTTCATCTGCTAGCGAAATGAAGAAAGCGTCGAGCACCCCCACTATCTAGCAGGGTGGATTCAATTTTTATGTTCAGAGAACTCATGTACGGACTAAGTTGTCTTCCCTAATGTTGAGATGAATGTAGCTAGCATTTCGATCCGGTGATCACCTTAAAAAATTTAGCTTCTGGTTGGTTCATAAGACGGCTTGTGGGCGGGATCCTCTCGACCTAAGATTGAGTGGCATTAAAGTTAGCCGGCTATGTGGTGTTGTGCGGATCAGTTGCATCGCTGGATCAGGGGCTTCATCTATCCCGTAGTTCGTTTGATCAGGAATATTCATGCCCGTCTCAGTTGCACAACCCTCAAACTGGGTCGACGTTGTTGCAGCCCTCGGTACCGCCGCTGCGGCCGTCTTTGCCGCCTACGGCGCTTGGACCTCTCGCGCGAGTGCAAGCGCTGCACGCGATGCGGTCAATGAGGCTAAGCTGGCACGGCAGCTTGAGTTAGAGCCGAAATTGATCCTTGAGAAGGAATTTCTCGACTTGCAATTTTTCTGGCCACATAAGGACACTCTCAATGGAGAAGCTGTCTATCTGGCCAGAAAGAACTGGAAGGATGAATCGCCTTCTCCTGCTACGTTCAAGCTTCAAAATTTTGGTCAAAGCCCGGCGCTGGAGGTGACCATTGAATGGAGTCTCGAAACTGAGAACTCATTCGAAATTCCTAAGTCGCTTAATGCAATCGGGATTGAGGTGACCCCGGCCATGTACGACGATCTTGGGAGCGGTCCCAAGAACTTGCTGAATTTTCTCAATCGCGATGGAAGCGGATCGGGCGTCCCGCTGTACTTGAAATGGACGACTGACTTAGCCAACTGCGCTCCGGGCCAGCCACGCGAAGTCGAATTCCCACCATTGATATTGAGCACGCTCTTCGCCAAGGCGCTGGCGTACGGGCCGCGATCAAATGAAATTGTGCTAACTGCAAAGTTGCATTTCTATTCAATAGATGGGAGTAAACACATCTCCCAGTTTCGGTGGAAATCGATCCCATTCTGGCATGGTCAAACGGGCCCAGTCATTGCACATAGTCACTTCATTGAGCTTCCCATGCATCCAAAGCCAGATGGACCTCGGGTTGCGTGAGCAGCACCATGGAAGCTCACCCAAATGGAACCCGCTTCGCGAGTCGCCTTGAATCAGGCGTTCTACGTTCACTTCTTGCAAGAAGCCGACATTGATCGAGTGAGTCACGGACAGCAGTTGCTGCCATGCGAGTTCGCACAGAAAGTTCGAATGCCCGATTTCGACTCATTGACATGACTAGGTCGGAGGAACGGTTCCACCACGCAACCGCCAAAGCAACGCCTGCCTCGCATGCGCCACCCGCGGCTGCCTCAACCCCGCCGCAGTCCACATCAAGTAGTAATCCAACCTCGCCCGTCCCACAGGCCCTTCAATCTCCACCAGCGTCCCTCGCTTCAGCGCATCCGCACACAGATAGTGCGGCAGCACCGTCCAGCCCACGCCCAACTGCAGCGGCCGCTGCAGCCCGCGCAGATCCTGCCCCAGCAACGCAGGCAGCTGCGGGCGCACATCCAGCTGGTTGAACTGCAGCCACGCATCCACCAGCGGGCGGTCCAGGCTGTAGGCCAGCAACGGCTCCTCGCACAGTGCCGCACCGCAATCGGCCCGCGCGGCGATGCGCTGCGCAACCTCCGGTGCAGCCACGGCCAGCAGTGGCTCCCGCCGTACCGTTTCGCAGCGCAGCCGATCATCTTCGGGCGGGTAGACCGTAATGCCCAGGTCGCACGACCCATCCAGCAGCATCTGGCAGACCACGCTGGTGCTGCCGGTCTGCAGCCGCACGCGCATGCCCACCTTGATGAGCGGCACCAGCTCGGCGGCCACGACTTCGGCCAAGAAATCCGCGTGCCCGACGATATGCAGCGCGCCGGCCACTTCGTCAGAACGCGTGCGGGCAGCAGCCAGCGCGGCTTCGGCCTGGTCCCGCTTGTCGCCCACATCGCCCGCCAGTTCATCAGCGGCCGGCGTGGGCTCTACGCCGCTGGGCAGGCGGTGGAACAGGGTGCGGCCAAGCGAGGCTTCCAGGCCGGCGATGTGCTGGGACACCGCAGGCTGGGTCAGGTTGAGCCGACGCGCGGCGCCACTGATCGAGCGCTGGCGGTAAACCTCGATGAAGGTGCGCAGGCGGGAGAGCGACATGCGCGGACCATAACATTATTTATGACCCTTCATCGAAAGCCTCGTTGGCCGGGGCCGGGCAGGGGGCGTAGCCTTTCCTCCATGGCGAAAGTCCGTGTGCCGCAAGGGGTTTCGTGTTCTCCCCCACGTCTTCCAAGAGGCTGCCCCAGATGGATATCAGCACCCACGCCACCGAACTGAACACGATCCTGCGGGCCATGCGCGCCCATCAGATTGCCCAGGGCCCGGCCACGCTTGAGCAGCGCCGCGACCGCCTGCAGCGCGCCGCCAGGCTACTGCTGGAGCAGCGCGAGCGCATTGCCGAGGCCATTTCCAAGGACTTCGGCCTGCGCAGCCGCTACCAGTCACTGCTGGTGGACGTGGGCACCACCGCCGCCACGCTCAAGCATGCCGCTGCCAACGTCGGCACCTGGATGCAGAGCGAAGACGTAGAGGCGCCGGTGGCCGGCATGCAGACGCGCATCGAGCACCAGCCGCTGGGCGTGGTCGGCATCATCAGCCCGTGGAATTTCCCGATCAACCTGGCCTTCGCCCCGCTGGCCGGCGTGTTCGCGGCAGGCAACGCCGCGCTCATCAAGCCCTCTGAACTCACCCCGGCCACCTCTGAACTGCTGGCCGAGCTGATTGCCGAGTACTTCGACCCGATGGAGCTGGGCGTGGTGCTGGGCGATGCCGAGGTGGGCAAGGCCTTCGGCGAACTGCCGTTCGACCATCTGGTGTTCACCGGCAGCACGTCCGTGGGCCGCCATGTGATGCGTGCGGCCGCCAACAATCTGGTACCGGTGACGCTGGAGCTGGGTGGCAAGTCGCCGGTGGTGGTGGCGCCCGATGCCGACCTGCAGACCGCCATCGAGCGTACGCTCACCATCAAGACGTTCAATGCGGGGCAGATCTGCCTTTCGCCGGATTACCTGATGGTGCCCGAGGGCAGCAACGCTGCGCTGGTGGAGCATGCGCGCCAGTTCATGGCCCGCACCTTCCCGGCTCTGCAGGACAATGAGGATTACACCTCCATCGTCAGCCAGCGCCACTTCGACCGCTTGGTCGGCCTGCTGGCCGATGCCGCCGACAAGGGCGGGACGATCATCTCCCTGGCGCCGGCTGGCGAGCCCGCGTTCGATGCGGCCACCCGCAAGATCGCGCCGCACCTGGTGCTGGAGGCCACCGATGAGATGGGCATCATGCAGGAGGAGATCTTCGGGCCGTTGCTGCCAGTCATCGCCTACGGCGCTGCCGCAGAGCCGATTGCCTACATCAACGCGCACCCGCGCCCGTTGGCGGCCTATTACTTCGGCGACACCGCGGAAGGGCAGGCGGCATTTACCCACCAGACCACGTCGGGCGCCCTGGTCATCAACGATGTGATGACCCATGTATCGGCTGGAAGAACTGCCGTTTGTGGCATGGGCGCTTACCACGGCGTGCATGGCTGCCATCAGTTCAGCCATCGCAAGGCGTTGGTGGTGCTGACCAAAGATGGGGGGGCAACCTGCGGCTGCGTGCGCCGTACGGGGAGGCGCTCGGGTCCTTGGATGAAGCGCTGGAGAATGCCGTGAAGCGCTGACGGCTGCGGCTCAGCGGTGCGAAGCTTGCCCGTACACACCGGGCTGTCTCTGCCTTGACAGGCCCTTGGCGCACGCCGTGGATACTTCGGCCGTCGCCACCCTGCAGGAGCTTCTCGCCATGAGTGCCCGGTTACATGCTGCGCCAAAGGTCATACGTCTGGAGGCTCTGCCGCTGGATTGCGGCGAGTCGGTGGTGGTGGTTGAACTGGACAGCGTGCCGGGGCGCGGCTGGGCCAAGGCCTTGAAGCGGGTCCTGGCGGATACGGAAGGTCTCGAGTCCACGCAGCTGCGATGCGATGGCCGCTTCGCCTACCTCATCGGCGTGGACCTGGACCAGCGCGGTACCACGCACCGCATCAACCAGGCCCTGGCCGCCGCCAGCGAGCGGACGGGGGGCGGCACGCCGGCGATGGCGTCTGCCGCTGCCATACCCGCTGCGGCCGCAGCCGCTCCGCCGGCCTGAGCGGGCGTCTGTTGCCCGCGCCCGGACGCGATAGCAGTCACCTGGTATCGCTGACACCTGTCACTTGTTCAGGTAGCCGGGTCCGTCAATAGTGAGCGCCACCAACCGCCCTCCGTGCGGGCACTCACTGAAAGGACCTCCCGTGAACCTGCTGCTGCCCATCCTCTCGCACACCCCGATCTGGGTCTGGGTGATCCTGGCGTACCTCATCACCCGCGGCGTCGCGGCCATGCGGCCAGGACAGACCTCGCTGCGGCGGCTGGCGATCGTGCCGGCGCTGTTCACGGTGTGGGGCATCTGGTCGATCAGCCACCGCTACGGCGGTTCGCTGGTGGCGTGGAGCGAGTGGCTCGCCGGCATCTGTGCAGGTGCAATGCTGGGCTGGGTGCTGCTGCGCCGTGCGACGCTGACCGTGGACGAAGCGACGGGCCGGTTGTGGCGCAGCGCGGATCACAGCCTGCTGCCGTTGCTGCTGGTCACGTTCCTGGTGAAGTACGGGTTCGAGATGGCGCTTGCGGTGTCGCCTGCGCTGAGTGCCAACGGCAGCTTCAGTGGCGCGTATCTGCTGCTGTCCGGCGGTTTCACCGGCATCTTTGTTGGCAAGTATTTGCGGTATCTGTCGGTGCTGCGCAAGGGCATGCCCGGCAATCTGGGCCCGGCGCATTGAGGCAGGGATTAGCCTGGGCGCTTGCAGGCTCCCTTTGACGTGCCGGCCAATGAAGGTGTCTGTTTCTGGCTGGAAGCAGACGCTAGCCAAAGCTCCAATGCAGCGGAGTATCTGCTTCCACCCATCAAGTGAGTGCCGTAGGCGGAAGCCAAGTACCCCACGGCTCACGCAAGTGCTTGCTCGTCAGCTTGAAAGTAGCTTTTTCTCCACCATCGCTGCACCATGGAATCCGACTGGCAAGGGTAGCTAGCGGCTGGATTCGCTGTGAACACACTGAGCGATCTCATCAGCTGTCGACTGGTCCAGTACCAGGCTGAAGCCGCTGTTGGTGGTCAGAAGAATGGGGGTTCGCCCTGCGGATAGTGCGAAGACACGCTTGCCGTTCGGATCCTCGAACCAGCCCGCATTGACACCGCGCGAGCTCATGCCATTCTTGCGCTTCCTTAGCGAATCGCTGACCTTTTCAATTGCTCCTGCATGCACTAGCGCGGCCGTGGGCAACTCGGCCTTCCAGAAGCCCGCATGCAAGGTGGTAGTGCCCCCGTTGATATCGATCTTCGAACGCAGCGCTAGCATCGCCGTGGATGCCGAGGTCGCGCTTCCAACGACGCAAAGGATGGCGATTGCAAACAACTTCTTTCTGGGCTCCAGGCCGCCATAGAATGCGAGGCCTACAGCACAGATGAAGAGGACGGCCGCGGGGGCAAGCTCTTGGAAGAGCATGCCGCGATTGAACAGAGAGACGGGGATAGTGCATTGCATACGTCCGAAACTCCTAGCTCAATCCAACCGATTTATCGGTGAAGCCAAGCGTTGCTTCTACGAGGTCGGGAAGCTCCGCTTCATCGTAGTCAAGTAGGCTGTGCTCCTTCATCGCTGCAAAGAACGCGCCTAGCTCCGCCTTGGCCAGCTCGTCCTTGGTCAGCTCGAAGACCCGAGGTGAGCCAGTAAGCTGAGCTAGTCGGCCCGCAATTTCGATGTTCTGCTGGGCGCCAGGATCCGAGCTTTGCAGCAGGCCTCCATATGCTCGGGCCGAGCGACTTTTCTCATCATCGTCTTCGCCGCCACCTTCAACTGTCACGCTCGACACGATTGCCAGCCAAGTGAAGGCAACCACCACGGAATGCACACCCACAGCAGCACCAACGGCAGCAACAACGAGAGCGAAAGCGCCGAGTATTAGCGATGCGTCGTTGTTATCTCCGATGGCGGCTAAGGCAGCTGCGTCCAGGGGAGTGGCGCCACCATTTGAACTTGCGAGCAATTTCTTGTAGGTCTTGAGATCAAGTTTGGTGCCGGGAGCCAGCTTGAGGCCGCTGGCGATCTCATTCCGGTTGTGTTCGATAACGCTACCAACTCTCTTCGTGAGAGCGTCAGTAGACACAGGCGAGAAAGTGCCAGCTGCTTGCAGATAGGAGATGACTGCCCGGTAGTCCTTGTCCAAGACCGCCTGCTTTACCTCTGGCTGAGACATTGCAATCAACAATGCAACATTCGCATCGCCCTTTACGAGCTCCGAGCCGTCCATGCCCCGACTCTTCAGAAAGCCTGCAGGATCTTGATTGAATGCGGTACTGGCAGCACGGTCCTTCAACAGATCCTCGATCAGCGAACTGAACCTTGAGTACTCCAGCCAGCCTTCTACTGGAACGCCCGCCCTGGAGATGGGCAACATGAAGCGAGCGGCTCCCTGCGAACCACCGGTCAAACTCCCTGGTTCACCATAGAGTCGCGTGCCGGCGTTGGAAGCAGCGAAACCCGCCGCAGCAGGGGCTGCAGTGGCAGCGACGAGGGTAGATTGGATGAAACGACGACGCTTCATTGAATTGCCTCCATGGCAGGTTGACTTGCAACTCGCTTCAAGCCCACTTCATTGATAGCCTTGGCCAGGAAGAAGCGCGTCATGACAGACGGCATGAACTCCTGATGCCTTTCGAGCAAGCGATTGCGTACATCAGGGTTCTTGTGAAGGATTACGCAGGCTTGACAGATGTGGACTACGCCTTTGAGAAGATCGTTGGCGGATTGCTCTGGTAAGAGCTTTTCGATGATCTGGTACGGACCGTCAGCATGAATCCAGTACTTGAGAAAGTCATCTGTCTGCCGCTGGTAGATCTTTGATACCGCTTCATCATTGATGCTGCCGAGCTTCATCTCTGGAATGTGTTCCAGCGTCAGGCCGCAGCACGCCGAGACTTCTCTGTAGGGCGTCACAACGATGTTGTCGAAGATCTGGCCGCACCCCTTGCGCAGGGTCTGCTTCGCAACCGTTCCACCTCGCACGTCGCCAGTCTCCTGGAAGGGCATCCAGGAGTTGGACTGAATGACCAGCTTTCTGTCCTGGACCAATGCCCGGATCTCTGGCTGCTCCACCACTGCGCGGAAGTGAGGATTTCCCTCGACGTCCGCTTCGACCGTAATCAAGCAGAAAAGCCCATGCTCGGCAGCAGCAACTGCGCAATGCATGATGCTCTTGGCAGGAACCCATTCCTGATGGTCCTTGCCGGTGCTGAGGTTCAGTTCTTTAAGTCCTGCGCCAGCCAGTTCAGCGACCTTTCTACGTGCGCTGGCCATTGTTTTCCCCCACATCCGTTACTGACGATTCGTGTCGAAAGGCCTTCGTTAGTTGCATGCGCAATGGCTGCGGTAAGGTCAGCCTTGAGCATAGTGGCCTCGCCGCCGCTGAAGACTGCAACCAAAAGAGAGGGGAAATTGCGCTTCGCGTCAGAGATTGACTGCGTCATCTCTTCGAGAGATAGGCGCCCCTTCACGCGGGGGCTCGACTCGAAACAGCACTGCCGACATTCCGCAGTGCAGCCGTACGTCGTGATCATCGTGATGGTGCGAGGGGCAAGATGCTCATCCAGAGGCACGTCATAACCTCGTTTTCAGAAAGCGAAGATCCATTTCAGAGCGAGATCAGATCATCGCTCCGTCGCTACTGCAGATTGCTACGATTCAAGTTCTAGCACAGCCATTCAGGCGCTGGCAACTCACTGCCAACTCAACTCATAACTTCTGCCTTCGCAATCGACCGGCGGGCTCTCGGGTGGTGTCACATCTGTGCATCTGTGGAGCCGTCGCGTGCATCGCCAGTCGCTGCGATGACGATGACCGGCATGCAGATCCTGTGGGCATCTGCTCTTGGCCGGAAGCGACATCAGCAATACCAAAGCAGCTAGTTCGGTGCTGACGTGTGCTTCTGACCCAGAGCAGAAAGATGTACTCAGGTCTTCAACAGCCTGCACTGGTCTCCGAGCCCAGCGCCGGATCCGGTTATAAGCTGGCTCACTACCTGGAGTCACCCGCCTTACGGCTGAGCAGCATCACGTAGAGAGCTTCTACTCGTTGCGGTTGAGGTAACTCACTGTCATCGCCTAAGGTGCTGCCGCAGAACCCATTGCCTACATCAACGCGCACCCGCGCCCGTTGGCTGCCTATTACTTCGGCGACACCGCGGAAGGACAGGCGGCATTTACCCAGCAGACCACGTCCGGCGCGCTGGTCATCAATGCTGTGATGACCCATGCATCGGTGGAAGAACTGCCGTTTGGTGGCGTGGGCGCGTCGGCCATGGGCGCTTACCACGGCGTGCATGGCTTCCGTCAGTTCAGCCACCGCAAGGCGGTGGTGGTGCAGGCCAAGGATGGGGCGTCGAACCTGCGGCTGCGTGCGCCGTATGGGGAGAAGCTCGGGACTTTGGATGAGGCGCTGGGTAATGCTCTGAAGAAGTGAGGCAGTGATAGGCCGCCCACCACACTGGGGCTGGGTGGGTTCCAATCCCACTCCCGCGACCCATGCGCATCTTGGTAGTCATTCTCTGGGCGGGCGGGGCAGCAAGAAAAGTCTCGCAAATGCCCTTGTAGCTAACGGCGCGGTGACCAATGCTGCGAGGCCAAACCCAATCATCAATGCTTGTAGTCCGCCTGACATGGAGTTATGAATTACGCCAAAGAAGCGTAATCCCCAGCCGATTGCCAGCGAGCCTCCCAGGGCGCACGTGAATAGCGTTAGTTTTAGTATGTCCATTTTCATGACGGGCTTGGTTCTACTGGAGTTGATTCCTGGGCGGGATGCTGGAGAGTAAGCGACCTCCCCATGCACGTCCGAGATTCGATCTTGATCGGCGTCACAGAAGCGGGCCTTTTGGCGCGGTAGCTGAGATCATCATGGGTGATCTCAGGACGTCGCCCGCCGCCCGGGAAGCGGTCGCTGACACCTGTCACTTGTTCAGCGGGTCCGGTCCGTCAATAGTGAGCGCCACCAACCGCCCTCCGTGCGGGCACTCACTGAAAGGACGTCCCGTGAACCTGCTGCTGCCCATCTTCTCGCACACCCCGATCTGGGTCTGGGTGATCCTGGCGTACCTCATCACCCGCGGCGTCGCGGCCATGCGGCCAGGACAGACCTCGCTGCGCAGGCTGGCGATCGTGCCGGCGCTGTTCACGGTGTGGGGCATCTGGTCGATCAGCCACCGCTACGGCGTTTCGCTGGTGGCGTGGAGCGAGTGGCTCGCCGGCATCTGCGCGGGCGCGATGCTTGGCTGGGTGCTGCTGCGCCGCGCGACGCTGACCGTGGATGAAGCGACGGGCCGGTTGTGGCGCAGTGCGGATTACAGCCTGCTGCCGCTGCTGCTGGTGACTTTCCTGGTGAAGTACGGGTTCGAGGTGGCGCTTGCGGTGTCGCCTGCGATGAGTGCCATCGGCAACTTCAGTGCTGCGTACCTGCTGCTGTCCGGTGGGTTCACCGGCATCTTTGTTGGCAAGTACTTCCGGTATCTGTCAGCGCTGCGCAAGGGCATGCCCAGCAATCTGGGCCCGGTGCATTGAGGTAGGGGGCTGACGGCTCTTCGATCGAAGCTTTGGACAAGCCCATGCTTGTCCATCGAGCCTGCTGGGTCTGGTTGTACGCTGGCTTGTTAGCCGGACCCGGTCGCCCTACGATCAAGCTGTATCAAGGGAGAAGCCCACCATACGCGGCTCTGTGGGTAAGTCGTATACCCCGACCCACGGGGCCGTCTACCAGGTAGTCGGACCGCTAAGGATTGCTCAGTGAACGCTTTGGTCTCTGCTTTTCAGATTGAATTTCTAGTGACAGCGCTATGTGCATTTGTATTGCTTTACATGCAGGCGCGCGGCTATCGCAAACACAGGAAGCAGTTCTTCCTTACCTTGGCAATCTCAACTGTATTCGCGATAGCCGCCTTCATTATGAGGGCGCTCCCGTATTTTCTTCATATTCCTGAAAGCCAATCGATCATGCTGTACTGGCTATCTGTCCCGCTGGCTATTCTTGCCACTGCCCTTGGCACATGGGGCAGCGTCCAATTCTTTCAGGCATTCGATGCCAAATAGCACGCTGGCATCGCGGTCCACCCAATTGTTCAAACCCAGGTCCGTCTAATAGGTAATCAAGCCGCATGGACAGCTCTGATCGCATATCGCTTGATGATCTCTCAGATGTCCGCAAGGCCGTATCGGTCATGCGTTTACGATCAATTCTTGCCGCAGGTGTCGGCGGAATCATCTTCAGCGCTTTCGTGCTCGCGGCATGGCTTTGGGTACGCCCTGGAGAGGTTTCTGCGGCCATTTTCCTGGCGGCGGTCAGCTACGTCCTGTTCGGCCTGCCGCTATTGGTGCAATGGGTGCAACACTGGCGCAGGATCTATCAGCGCCTTGCGGACGTTGAGCTACGAGTCCAGGCTGGTGAGGTCGTGTATGGGTCGCAAGTGAAGTTCTCCTAGCTTGTGGCCTGACAGTTCATTCAAGCCGAGCCCGCCCCCCGGTCGGCTTGCCTCCAGAGTTGAGTGTCCGCTTCTGGCCGAAAGTGGACGTTCAGGGGAGGACGGAAGCGCCGACCGCTGGTAGTGTCCGCTTTCGACAGCGGTTTCAATTGCTCAATGCAACAGCTAGGTGATATCGCTCGATCGGTGTCTGGAAGTCCAGGGTCTTGCGTGGCTTCTCGTTTAGTTACCTGGCCACGCTGTTGAGCTTGGCTTGGGATAAGCTCGTCAGATCAACGCCTTTCGGGAAGTAGTGACGCAGCAGATCAGCGCCATTTCGTCGGCGATCCGGGTGATTGATCGGCGGCTTCAGTGGCTTGGTCGCAGACGGGTTGCCGCACCCCCGCGCGGATGGCAACTTGCAGCGGCGATCACGTCGACCTGGAGCCCGCATGACCCCCGTTGCCCTGTACTCGCCCGATCCGGCCCGCGGCTGGCTGCCCTGGGCCTGGCTGACGCCGATTCTGATGATCCTGTTCAACGCGGTACCGGTGATCGCGCTGGACGGGTGGATGCAGTCGCAGCAGTGGTCAACGCCGAGCGGCGATCCGATCGGCCTCGCCGGCTTGTATGCGCTGATCTGGATCGGCTTCGCGCCGACGCTGGCGGCCGTGCTAGCCTGGGTACACCTTGTCGAAGGGCGCTCGCTGGCGAGTATCGGACTGACCGGTCCGGCACCGCTGAGAACCTTCCTGCGCGGACTTGCCGTTGGATTCGGCACAGTCGCGCTGGTGGTAGTCGCGATCTGGATGGCGGGCGGCATGCAGGCCGCAGGCTTGGGGCAGGCTTGGCGCTCGCCCGTGAGTCTGGTGCACATCGGTCTGCTGCTAGTAAGTTTCATGTTCCAAGCGAGCGTGGAGGAAGTCATCTTCCGCGGTTGGATGCTGTCGGCGGTGGCGCGCAGGACCAATGTCGCCGTGGCAGTGCTGCTGGTGTCGCTCGTTTTCTGCCTCCTGCATTTCAGTCCGCACCAGCCGCCTCTGGTCATGCTCAGCACGTTCCTGTTCTCGCTGTTCGCCTGCGCCTGGGCACGGTGGACCGGTAATATCTGGGGCGTGATGGGCTGGCACGCGGGGTGGAACTGGTTGCTCGCAACCGGTTTCGAACTGCCCGTCACCGGCATGGATGCGCACTTGCCTGCGCTGCTGGTGGCGCTGCGCCCGCAAGGCCTGGACACCCTCACCGGTGGGGCGCAAGGGCCGGAGGGTAGTTACCTGTGCAGCGTTTTCTTCGTCGCCGCGATCGCGTGGATCCAGTGGCGAAAGACGCGCGTAGCTCATAACTTCTCGCCGACCAGCAGGTGACGCCATTACCGGGGCGGCACCTCCCCGATCCGGCTCCTACCGATCACATGCTGGTTCGCGCCATACCGGCGACGACCAAGCAATGGAGCGTCTGCTAGCGATCGTCGGGCCGATCTCAAGTGGCTTGAGCAAACTTCCGGGTTTTCCGCGGCGCCCAGATGGGGCGACTCAGCGCCAGGCCTCATCAATGGTGGCCATCGCGTCTGCGGCCGGAACCGGGCGGCCGAAATACCACCCCTGCCCAACGGCATACGGAGCAATCTGAGACAGCACGCGCGCCTGCTCCTCGGTCTCCACGCCTTCTACAATGACATCGAGCCCCAGTTCCAGCGCGATGCGACACATTCCTGGCAGGACCGGCCGCAGCGGAGAATCCTCAGTGATGGCTGCCACGAACATGCGATCCAGCTTTACTCCTCCAAACGGAGATTGGGCCAACTGGGAGAAGTTCGCAGCACCTGTTCCAAAGTCGTCGATCAGAAACTGGTAGCCCAGACGCGAAAGCGCGCGCATGTTGTCCTTGGCAGTCTCGGAAACGAGTTCTTCCCGCTCGGTAATCTCGATGCGAAGCTGGTGGGGGCAAACGCCAGAATCTCTGGTGATGCTGGTGATATAGCGAACAATGCAGTCCTGGGCCATGTCTGCCGGCTCGGCATTGACGCTCACGTAGAGACTATCGTGCTGACGGAGTGCGGGAGACAGCTCATCCATCGCCGTGGAAAGGACGTACCGGAAGAGGTCAGCCGTCAGCCCAAACCTGTGGGCGATGGGCACGAAGAAGCTGGGCGGAATTTCGTCCTCGCCGGGTGGTCGCCAGCGACTGAGTGCTTCAAATCCCACCAGCTCACCCGTGGCGATGCGACGCAGCGGTTGATACGCCAACTCGATCTCACCCTGTTTCAGTGCCAGCAGCAAGCGTCGCTCGATCGTCTGCCGCGCTGTAACGTGATGCCTGATCAGAAGGAGCGCGAGGAGCAGGCCGACGCAGGCGCCCCCCGCAAGAATGGCGGCAAGCAGCACCAACGGCAGTTCCCACACGCCACTCCTGGGACTGGTGACGAACGCACAGATATCTGTCACACGGCTGCACTGCTGGGCGTGCACTGCGGTTCGCCCCTCCTCACCGCCTAGCGCAGGCAGGCTGCGGAAGGCGAAGGATCGGTCCTTCTTCTCCACGCTGATGGAGCTGGTGCGTGCAGGGTCCAAGCTCTCAAAAGCTGTAGGGGAAGACACGGTGAACGTGTCACCTTGAGCAATCAGATTCGTACCACGGTAAGGCGAGCCCGCGATGTCCGATGAGTACCAGAGGCGGATGGAGCCGCTGGCGAACCGCGGGGGCGGCAGGCTGAATGGGCGCGATAATCCCCATAATGCGCTGCACAGAACGCGGTCGCCTCGAATGCGCCCTATATCGCTGATGTAGCTGGAGCTGAAAGCGATCTCTTTCAAAGCGTCGATGTCGTCGGCAGAGCAGGTTGGCCGCTCGAGGCGAGAGGCTTGACTGGACGCGATACGCCTCGCCTCGGAAATGGTCTCCGCGCGCGCCAACGCAGCGTCGGCAAGTCTCTCCGATTCCTCCATGTCGCGGACGTAAAGCATTGCCTGGGCGACGACAAGTACCACGAGTATGCAGGTCGTCATTGCTCCAACGACCGTCAACACAATGGGAACGCGATCTACTGGAACCTTCAAGGCAACCCCCGATCTGAATAGCGCCATCGCTTCGCTGGGCCCATTGCCTTCCACACCTGGTCACTGGGTTATCGGCGAGCCTGGCAAAGTCTTCAGCGCTAACTTACAAGGCCTGCGGACGCGGGGGTGACGCAAGCGCGGCCGACCCTGAACCGTACATCTGAGCCCGTGCTCTGCGCTGCACGAGCTCTATGGCAACGCCATTGCAGGACTTGGGCGAGCTGGTTGTGGCCTGCCGGAGGTGCATCTGGCCTCGCAGATCGCATCCACGGGGGCTGAATCTTGCGCTACCTTGCGCGACTGCATCAAAAGCGCGGCAGCCCGTCAGTCGCTCAAGCTGGACTTCGACGCTAGCCGAAGCTGGTCTTCCGGCTGCAACTCAAGCCGAGTCCCGGTAGCGATGCGATGATCTCCGTGCGCATCCTCCTCGCTTCGCCTCGTTATCACTGTCGCTTGTGAAAATCCCACATGCGCGGTTCAAGGATCCAGAGGTAGTGCCGCAGCTGCACCTGGTGTATCGGGGCCTGCGTGGCGATCTCCACACGGTAAGGCACGTCCCGGCTTTCCCAGGCCAGTGGCAGCTCATCCTGCGCGCTCACTTCCCGGATGACGAGTGGCAGTACCGAAAGTTGTCGGGAAGGGATTTCCTTTCCCTGTGCATCCAGCGGCACGGCCACGGTCCACAGACCCACCGAGCCCTGCTGCGACGCCCGTGCATGCAGCACGGAAAGGCGCGTGGGTGAACTCGACTGCAGTTCGACTCCGGCGTTCACTGATGAAGCGTGGTGCAACGGAATGGTTTCTTCCGATTGCCACTGGTAGACCTCCGCCATGACCGTCGCGCGCAGCGTGTGGATCCGTTCGCGCGCGGACGGATCCAGACCCAGCGGCAAGCGGAACGGGAAGCCCGGCTCATGCTCTGCGGCAGTGAAGCGGTCACCCAGGTAGATCCGCGGCAGCACGGTCTGTACGACGACGTCGGCAAGGACATCGCCAGCCGCGTCCAGCGCCAGCACCGGCCCCAGCTGCGCCACCAGCACGGCCTCATCGGTGCGCCCGCGCGACAACCGCGACAGCGCGCCAATCGCCAGCCCTGGCGCGCCCCTGCCTGCCGCCTGCACCCAGCTGAACCCCATGTTGCGCTCAAGCGCTGGCAGTGCATCAGAGGCGACCATGTGCGGCTGCAGTGCACCGGCGGGTACTTCGCTCAGGCTGTACATCGATGGGTCGCCTTGGCGGCCGTCGAACGGTGCCCCCGCTAGTGCCTGCTGGATCTGGCCGACGTAATCCTGGTACAGGCTCAGGTCCTGCGCCATTTCCAGATGGGGCGCGTGGCGCATGGTGGCAACATGCACCTCATGGAGGCTTGCCGGTTGCCGGCCCCGCGCGTCGAAAGCGAGCTGCATGCGCAATTCAATGGGCATGCCATCGGCCAGACGGACAGCGGCGCGGCCATCGCCCCGCAGGCCCTTTTCAGCCACCTTCAATGCCAGCAGCGCCGTCTGGCTGGAAACATCCAGAACCCGCACCTCGGCCATGAACGGACCGTGCGGCTCGATCATCATCGGAACGCGAACGTGCTGGCCAACATGCAAGGCCACCGGCAACCGCATGGGGCGTAGCCCCGCCGCCTGACCCATCTGCAACTGGCGCTGGGCCAGTTGTGGATCATGCTTTTTCAAGCGCGCGAACGCGTCTGCGTCTGCACTCCGCAACGGGCCGGGCGCGCCCGATGATGCAAGGGTGGACAGGAACCCTGATCGCAGCACGGCGATGATATCTGCGTCCATAGCCGCACGTGGATCAAGCGCTGCCGTGCCTGCATCGCGCTCCGGCGCATCAGCGCTGCGGATCCACAGCGGCTGGAGGTGCACGCTGCCCGCCTGGGCTTCGGTGAACAGGGTGGCGCGGTGGAAGCCCACGCTGCCCGCATCGACATCAGGCGCATCGGCGTTGTGAACCGAGTGGAGGACGTAATACAGCTCAGGATTCGCCGTGGCCGCTTTCGCCGCGCCGGCTACCGCCGAGCAGCACAGCGCAGCCATCATCACGTGCAGCGTGGTGGTCAAGACTTTCTTCATGCTTTCGTGACGTCCTTGTTTGCGCGGTATCTGACGGTACTGCGCAGGATGGCGATATCCGCAGTGTCGACTGCAGGCCGCAGTGTATCAACCGCTGCGCCATCTCCAGTGCGTCACCGAACGTGAGGAGCCGAGCCAAACGGGTTACGCTTTGGTATCCGCAGGATCGTCCTGCGCCTGATTTCTCACAGCTTTGGCAGGCTGGGAAGGACCTGGGCGCGCGATGCCACAACGCCGAGTCCTTACGCTCGGTTTCTCCAGTGCCTACAATGTCAGCCCTCTGCGGCTGCGGGAACGAGCGTTTCGGCAAAGCGCAGCACATCGGCAGGGAATGTCGCGTAGTCGTCCAGCGGTGCGGCATGGTCGTCGCGACGGTGGATGAGCCTGACAGCCACCAATCTCTGCTCCGGGACGATGACAAGATGCTGGCCAAGATACCCGTTGGCAGCGTACGCAGCGATCGGCCCGCGCTGCACATCGAACAGATCCGTCAGCTTCAGCCCGCGACCGGTGATCTGTTCACTGTACTGCTGGGGCCAGTTGGGACCCAGTTGGTCGGCCAGAAAGGCAAGCAGTTCGGTCTTGCTGTTGAAGCTGCGCCCATCCGCCGCCAGCATGGCCTGGCTGACATCGCCAGAGACACCGCGCTCGGTCAGGCGGCTGGCTGCGTGTTCCGTCAGGCGATAGCGCTCCCATTGCGGAATGCGCCACCACAGCAGACCCACATCCGGCGAGCGCGCACTTGCTGCGGTAAGCAGTGCCACCGAGCGTTCACTCATCAGGCGCCGCCCGCTTGGCGCCACACCACCATCGAGCATGAGCTGGCCGAGGGCAGCCAGGTCCGTGGCCGACAGCGAAAGTCCCGCCATGCCCATCGGTGTTCCGCTCTCATCCCGCATCCAAGTGTGGCCGGTGATCCCCAGCGGCTTGAACAGCGTGTCGTTGAGATACTCATCCACAGGCATGCCGGCCAGCTCCTGGACGATGCCGGACAGCAGGTTGGTAGCTTTGTTGTTGTAGGCGAAGGTGGTGCCCGGGTCGGCGGCGAGTTCAGCGGCCAGCGCAAGTTTCACCAGGTCTGGTGCGCCTTCCAGCTCTGCACCGGCGTTGGGCACGTTCTGCAGGCCGGAAGTGTGGTCCAGCAACATGCGGACGGTGATGTCCCGCTTCCTGCCCTGGCGCCACTCTGGGTAAACCGTGCTGACTGGCGTGTCGATGGAAGCGAGGCGTCCGTCATCGAGGAGCAGTGCGATGGCCAAGGCCAGTACCGACTTCGTTGCTGACATCAGGTGGATGGGCTTACGGATGCCACTGGCGCCGCCCTGCAGAAGCAGGCGGCCTTCTTGTTGCACAAGCACGGCATCGGAATGCGCGGCGCTGGCGTGGCGCTCGATGGCATCCAGCGCATCGGCGGTGTTGGCCAGTACCGGCCCCACGCAACCCAGCAGCAGCGACATCACCAGCACAGTCCAATTCTTCTTCATGAGCACCTCCCTGAGCGTTGAGGGTGCCATGTTGACTACAGGTGTAGTCAATGTTCAGTGGCTTAAGTAATGCCGTCCGGCGCTGGCAGCTTTGCGGTTGGATCACCTTTACGCGGGCGATCCCAAGACCACGTGCAGCGACGTTGGCCAAGCGGCGGCTGACGAGACCGTACCGGTCCTGCACTTCGACGGCACGCTGGGGCGTTGTATGGCTGCCGAAGAGAGTGCGTGCGAGCGCGGCTGCGTGGGCACCACCCAACGGCGCCAGCTGCCAGGGGCATTGCGGGCGCTCTTGCGAGTCATCAGGGCTGGGAGTAGTCCTCAAATGCTTGGATAAGGGAACGCCCTTTCAATAGGTTTGAATCTGCGAACCGTGCCACGGAGGGGCCGGTCGCTGGATATCCGGATCAAGCACGAGGCTGGATCCGGTTGACCCGTGCACCAGGGTCAACCGCTGCCCGGAGCCTGTCGCACGATAGGCAGCTGCCGACGGCTGCAGGGCAATCGCGTGCCATCGGCCATGTGTAGGATCGCCTCGCCGCTATCGGTGGGTTCGATGGCGCGCAGGTAGTCCCGGTTGACCGTATGCGCCCGGTCAGGAAGGTGCATACGCCGCGTTCTGGCCAGCGCTGAAAAGCTCCACCAGGCTCGACGATGGGGTTCGCTGTTGCTTCACACAGGCGTCGCTCATCCCTTCACGCCTGCATCGCCCCCGCACCATGTGGCCGCCGATACGGTGGGGTCTCCCCCAAACGGAAGCGAGCAATTCATGGCAGAGCTCAAAGAGAACTTGTTGGACTGGCTGCGCGATGCACACGCGATGGAACAGCAGGCAGAAACCATGCTCAAGGGACAGGCCTCCCGCATCGAGCACTACCCGGTGCTGAAGGCACGCATTGAAGAGCACATCGAAGAGACCATCGGTCAACGGGAACTGCTGGAAGGGTGCATCAAGCGCCTGGGTGGCTCGCCCTCGACCCTCAAGGACGTGATGGGAAAGATGGCCGCCTTCGGTCAGGCCGTCGGCGGCATGACGGCTTCGGATGAGATCGTCAAAGGCGCGATGGCCGGCTATGTCTTTGAACACTTCGAGATTGCTTCGTACACGGCGCTGATTGCCGCAGCGAAGACTGCCGGCGACGCAGAAACCGCGCGCGTCTGCGAGCAGATTCTTGTGCAGGAAGAAGCCATGGCCGACTGGCTGGCAGCCCACCTTCCTGAGATCACCGAGGAGTTCATGGTTCGCGACGCCACGCCGGGCGTCGAGGCAAAGAAGTAGACGCGCGCCTGCGTATTGCACCTCCCAGCCATCGCCAGAGGACCACATCATGTTCCTGCACCATAAAAAGCTCATGTATACCGTCAGGGTTGAACGCTCTGATCCCGCGCTTGCCACGCTCATGCTGGAGCAGTTCGGTGGGCCACAGGGCGAACTTGCCGCCGCCATGCGCTATTTCACCCAAGCGCTGGGCGAGACGGATCCGGGCCGGAAAGATCTTCTCTTTGACATTGCCACCGAAGAGATCAGCCATCTGGAGATCATCGGCACCATCATCTCGATGCTGAATCAAGGCCCGAAGGCGGTTCAGTCCGAAGGCATGGCCGAAGCCGAAGACATGCGCAATCTGGGTGGCAACAGCACCAGCCATACCCAGCAGATTCTCTACGGCGGCGGCCCTGCGCTGGTGAACTCCAGCGGGGTCCCCTGGAATGCGGCCTACGTCGACTCCATCGGCGAGCCGACGGCGGACTTTCGATCCAATATCGCTGCGGAAGCACGGGCGAAGATCGTCTACGAACGCCTCATCAACGTGACGGATGATCCAGGTATCAAGGACGCGCTGCGCTTCCTGATGACGCGCGAAATCGCCCATCAGAAATCGTTTGAAAAAGCGCTGTACAGCATCCGCCCTAATTTCCCGCCTGGGAAAATGCCAGGTGATCCGGCGTTCACTGATCTCTACATGGATATGTCCCAGGGTGAGGGCGACGTTGAGGGCAGCTGGAACAGCGGTGACCTGTGGGAACGGGTGAGTGATCGCGATGACCAGGCAGCCTTGGACGGTGGAGACGGCAGCTGTGGGGTTGGTCTTTCAGAGCGTGAGACGCTGGCTCTGGAAGCAGTGAGCCTGCGCACGCTTTCAGACCCTGAAGAAGAACCGCTGACGGGCGCAGAGCTTGCCACCGGCGAGGGTGCAGGGGCGACGAGGAGCCCGGCTCGCGAGCCGTGAAGCATCTGACATGTGGACACACAACAGCCAAGGCCTGGCGTACGTCATCTATCTGGTGTGGCTGGGCTTTGGCTGTGTGGATTTTGCCATCCATCGCCGCACGTCCCTTCCTCTGACATCGGGGCTGAGGGAGAGCGCGTTGCACGGCCTTCAAATGCTGCTTGTCGGCGCCGGCGTGTTGCTGTGGGCGGCGTTGGGCAGTTCCCGGGCTGTTGCAGCCCTGCTGGGGTGCATTGCCGCTGCCCACGCGGCCGCAGCCTACGCCGACACGGTGGTGGCAGTGCAGAAACGCCGCGTCACCCCACTGGAGCAGCATGTGCACAGCGTCCTGGATATTGCTCCTTGGGCGTTCGTCGGTTACGCCGCGTGGACCGCGGCGCCGACGTGGACACTGACGTGGCAACCCCAGTCCCTATGGGTCTGGGCAGCCCTCGTTCTGCCCACGTTGCCGACGGTCCTACTGCCGTGGATGGCGGAATTCCGCGCTGCGTGGATGGCGAGGCGCGGCGACTGACAGGCCTCTGGTGAACCAGGGGCGCTTACCTACCTGACACAACGACGATGTGAGGAGTCGACAATGGCAGATGACAAGACCAAAACCGGCGCAGCCGACCGCGACCGTATCAACGTCAACGAAGACTACGAACTGCAGTATTGGACCAAGGCTTTGGGCGTGTCCGCCGATGAGCTTCGCGCGGCGGTGAAAGCTGTGGGCCCCACGGCCGCAGCGGTTCGCGATCACCTGGGCAAGTAAGGAGCATTCATCGTGTCCTTGGTCGAATACCGCCGCAAGCGCCGCTTTGACCAGACCA
>JAAIGF010002748.1_pt1 | contig 37408 bp, 31 predicted proteins | sample 6487441 | NCBI WGS metagenome assembly JAAIGF01 (sample SAMN13974129, study PRJNA590717) | phyllosphere metagenome | biome: pepper field; feature: multiple bacterial spot infested pepper fields; material: pepper leaves; isolation source: leaves from pepper fields | host: Capsicum annuum ...
CAGCGGCACCGCCGAGGTGACGCGCGGCGAGGAAGTGATCCTGCTCAGCGAAAACCAGAGCACCTACATTCCGCTGGGCGTAACCCATCGCCTGCGCAACCCGGGCCGGCTGCCGCTGGAACTGATCGAAGTGCAGTCCGGAAGTTACCTTGGCGAGGACGACATCGTGCGCTTCGAGGATACGTACGGGCGCCAATAATCTTCCGTACGCCCACGCCGCCGCGGCGTTGCCGGGCAGAGCCCGGCATTACCGTGCTACGTCGGCCATCACCCGCTTCAGGCCGTCCTGCCATGCGGGCAGCATGATGCCGAAATCCTGCTGCAGCTTGTGATTGTCCAGCACCGACCAGGCCGGCCGCTTGGCGGGGGTCGGATATTCCGAGCTGGCAATCGCCTCCACCGTCGGCGCCTTCGCCAGCACGCCGGTGGCCACCGCTTCGGCAAAGATCGCTTCGGCAAATCCATGCCAACTGGTCTGTCCCGACGCCGTCAGGTGCCAGGTGCCTGACAGCTCGCCCGGATGCTGCAGGGCCTGCGCGGTGACATCGGCAATCAATGCTGCGGGTGTCGGCGTGCCGATCTGGTCGGCCACCACGCGCAGAACGTCACGTTCGGCGCCTACACGCAGCATGGTGCGCAGGAAGTTCGTCCCATGCGGGGCATACACCCAGGCCGTGCGGAATATCAGGTGGCGGCCACCGGCCGCGCGCACCGCTTCTTCGCCATCGCGCTTGCTGGTGCCATAGACGCCCAGCGGCGCAGTCGGCTCGTCCTCACGGTATGGCGCCGTGCCTTGCCCATCGAAGACGTAATCGGTGGAGTAATGCACGAATGGCACGCCATGCGCTGCGCACCAGCGTGCGATCACTCCCGGCGCCTGGGCGTTGGCGGCAAATGCCGCATCGACGTCCTGCTCGGCCTTGTCCACCGCCGTATAGGCGGCGGCATTGACCACCAGCGACGGCTGCAGGCGATCCAGCAGCGCGAGCAGGCTGTCCGGCTGGCCGAAATCGGCCACTTCGCAGGCCGTGTTGTCCGGCAACGTTCCGCTGCGGGTGGTGGCCACCACCTTGCCCAGTGGCGTCAGTGCGCGCAGCAGCTCCTGGCCGACCTGCCCGTTGCCGCCCAATACCAGTACGGTCATGGCACGTAGACCGGCAGACGGTCTTCAGCGATGTCCTTCAGGAACGGCGCGTTCTCGTCCTTGGCCGACAGGGTCGGTGCGCTGATCGGCCAGTCCACGGCGATGTCAGCATCGTTCCAGCGCACGCCGGCATCGGCTTCCTTCACGTATACATCGGTGCACAGGTAGCTGAACACCGCACGCTCGGACAGCACGCCAAAACCGTGTGCGAAGCCTTCCGGAATCCAGAACTGCTTCTTGTTGTCCGCGCTCAGCACCACCGCTTCCCACTGCCCGAAGGTCGGCGAGCCGCGGCGGATATCCAGCGCGACGTCATAGACTTCGCCCTCCAGCACGCTGACCAGCTTGCCCTGCGGCCGCGGCCACTGGTAATGCAGGCCACGCAGCACCCCCTGGGCGGAGGTGGACACGTTGCTTTGCACGAACCTGGTCGGCAGTCCGTGCTCACCGAAGCGCTCGGCGTTCCAGGTTTCGAAGAAATAACCACGGGCATCGCCAAACACCGCCGGCTCGATCACCACGCAGCCGGGCAAGCGGGTTTCAATCACCTTCATGGCACCACTCCTCGCAGGGCCAGCGCATGCAGGTACTGGCCGTAGCCATTCTTGATCAGCGGCGCGGCCAGCGCCTCCAGCTGTGCAGCATCGATCCAGCCATTGCCGAAGGCGATTTCCTCCGGGCAGCACACCTGCAGGCCTTGGCGGGTCTGAATGGTTTCGATGAAGTTGGATGCTTCCAGCAGCGACTGGTGCGTGCCGGTATCAAGCCAGGCGTAACCACGGCCCAGCGCTTCCAGATGCAGCGCGCCATCGTCCAGGTAGCGCTGGTTGAGGTCGGTGATTTCCAGCTCGCCGCGCGGCGACGGCTTCAACTCCGCTGCGTAATCGCTGGCCTTGCCATCGTAGAAGTACAGGCCGGTAACGGCGTAGTTGGAACGCGGCTGTGTCGGTTTTTCCACCAGGCCGATCACCTTGCCGTTGGCGTCGAATTCGGCCACGCCATAGCGCTCCGGATCGTTCACCCAGTAGCCGAATACGGTGGCGCCGGTCTCGCGCGCATCGGCGCGCTTGAGCACCTCGGTCAGTCCATGGCCGTGGAACAGGTTGTCGCCGAGCACCAGGCAGCTGGGCTTGCCGGCCAGGAAATCGCGGCCGATCAGGTAAGCCTGCGCCAGCCCATCCGGGCTGGGCTGCACTGCATACTGGATATCCATGCCCCACTGCGAACCGTCGCCCAGCAGCTGCTGGAACAGTGCCTGCTCGTGCGGAGTGTTGATGATCAGCACTTCGCGGATACCCGCCAGCATCAGCACGCTGAGCGGGTAATAGATCATCGGCTTGTCGTACACCGGCAGCAGCTGCTTGCTGACGCCCTTGGTGATCGGATACAGCCGCGTGCCGGAGCCACCGGCCAGGATGATGCCTTTGCGTTGGGTCATGAGGTTGGTCTTCGGTGAAGGTTCAGGCCGAGGTGCCGATGCGCTGCAGGCGATAGCTGCCGTCGAGCACACCGTTGACCCATTCCTGGTTGTCCAGGTACCAGTCCACGGTAAAGGCGATGCCCTGCTCGAAGGTATGGGCCGGTTCCCAGCCCAGTTCATTCTTCAGCTTCGAGGCATCGATGGCATAGCGGCGGTCGTGTCCGGGGCGATCAGTGACGTAGGTGATCTGGTTGCTGCGCGGTTGACCATCCTCGCGCGGACGGCGCGCATCCAGCAGCGTGCAGATCGTCTGCACCACCTCGATGTTCTGCTTTTCCGAGTTGCCACCGACGTTGTAGGTCTCGCCTACCTGGCCCTTGGCCAGCACGGTGCGGATCGCTTCGCAGTGGTCTGACACGAACAGCCAGTCGCGCACCTGCTTGCCATCGCCATACACCGGCAGCGGCTCACCGGCCAGCGCCTTGGCGATCACCAGCGGAATGAGTTTTTCGGGGAAGTGGTACGGGCCGTAGTTGTTGGAGCAGTTGGTGGTCAGCACCGGCAGGCCGTATGTATGGTGGAAGGCGCGCACCAGATGGTCCGAAGCGGCCTTCGACGCCGAGTATGGGGAATTCGGAGCGTACGGCGTGGTTTCGGTGAATTTCCCGGTCTCGCCCAGGGTGCCGTACACCTCGTCGGTGGACACATGCAGGAACCGGAACGCCTCGGCCTTGTCGGCCGGCAGCGTCTTCCAGTAATCACGCACCGACTCGAGCAGGCCCAGGGTGCCGACCACGTTGGTCTGGATGAACGCACCCGGTCCATCAATCGAACGGTCCACATGGCTCTCGGCGGCGAAGTTCAACACCGCCTCCGGCTGGTGTTCGGCCAGCAGCCGCGATACCAGCGCGCGGTCACCAATGTCACCTTCCACGAACACGTGGCCGGAGTTGCCCTCGAGGCTGGACAGGGTCTTGAGGTTGCCGGCGTAGGTCAGGGCATCAAGGTTGACCACCTTCACGCCGCGGGCGACCGCTTCGAGGACGAAATTACCGCCAATGAATCCGGCACCGCCGGTGACAAGCCAAGTGGGCACTACCTGTTCTCCTGTTGTGGGCTTCCGGGCCGACGCTTCCACGGACCGGCCTGATAAGGAGCAGAGGATACATGTTCCCGTGTAGGCGTCGCCTTTACTTTCTGAATTGCAGCCCCAGTTCTGACACGCGTTAAAGTAGAAGGCTCGACATGTCCCGCCGAAGCCGCAAGGTCTGCGGCCAGCCTCTCATATGCCCAGCACTGCACCGGTTTCCTTCACCACTGACGACCTGGAGCGTTGGCTGTCGCCATCGACCTTTCGCAAGGCTTTCAGTTACGTCGACAGTGTCAGCCAGATGCAGTGGGCCGATGGCGTTCTGGGCGGGTTCGTTCAGGGCACGCGGACGCGTCCTTATCGCGTGGAGATCGACGTCTCCCGCAGCCTTCGCGATCGTTACGGCAGACTGCACGACCAGTGCAGCTGTCCGGTGGGCCATGCCTGCAAGCACGTCACAGCTCTGCTGCTGGTCGGAATGGATCCGCTGCTGGGAGCAGCCAGTTCACCGGGCAACGGCAGCGATGACGTGGCTGAAGCCGGGCTGCAACCCGCCAGTGAACTGCTTCAGCAGCTCTCCGCCTGGCATGCGGGGCACGCGGCACGAACCACGGAGCTGCGCAATGTAAGGCCCAGCGTGGAACATGGGCTTGCCTACGTCCTTTCAGCCACTGAACATCGCGTCGGCATCCTGGTCCACAAGAGCAAGCGTGATCGCAGCGGCAAGCTGCACATCCAGGATTTCATCGCCGTCGAGCCCCGCCTGTTCCTCTCTCCCCCCGCCTACGTAGCCTCGGCCGACGTGGCCATCCTCGCCCAGTTGGCGGTCCTGCAGGATGACGGAATGGAGTCGCGCCGGGTTGCGATCACGCCGCTGCTGGAGGCGATCATCGCCACCGGGCGTGGCTGGGTGCGGGGCCGGACCGGCGGTGGGCGGGTCCCTGCGATCCCGGGACCCGCCCGCAGTGCGACCCTGTGCTGGGAGGAGCACGCAGAAGATGAAGACCTCGAACCTGGACTGGCGCCGGCGGTAGCAGTCGAGGGAGCCGCATGCGCGGTTATATCCGGTGCCAGCGCGTGTTACCTGGACGAACTGACAGGCGAAGTAGGGCCGCTGCAGTTGCCCGTCGCCGCGCACGACGCGGATGCATTCCTCAGCCTGCCCGTGGTCACCAGGCAGGAGTTCGCCTTGACTGCCGATGCGCTGCAGCACATCGATCCCGCCTTGCCCAGGCCGCCTGCGCCGGCCGACACGCACGCAAATGCCACGGCCTGCGCTGCGGACGCGCCGCCGCACCCGGTACTGACGTTGCACAGCGTTGAATATCGCCCGGCCTGGGCGGGCCGCAACGATTCCTCGCACTGGATGGATTTCGCCACGCTGGCCTTCCAGTACGGTGAGGACACGGTCGCTGTCGACGATCCGCGGATGTTCCGCCGCAACAGCGATGACCAGTACCAGCTGATACCGCGTGACAGGGTTCAGGAAGCGCACTGGAAGCAACGGCTGTTCACGCATGGGCTGCGGACGGACGTGCCGCCGCTGCCCCAAACGGGCATTCCAGGTCCTTGGTTCCAGCCACGCGCCACCAGCTGGCAGGCCGTGGTCACCCAGGTGTTGCCGCAGTTGCGCGGCGCCGGCTGGGAGGTGGTGGTGGAGCCCGATTTCCGCCACCAGATCACCGTGGTTGACGATATTTCGCTCGAGGTGACACCCGGGGACGAGGGCTGGTTCGACCTTGCGCTAGGTATCGAGGTGGACGGACGGAAACTGCCTCTCGCGCCGCTGTTGCAACGCCTGCTGGAAGAGGATGTCCGTTGGTCGCGCGGCAACCTGGATGCCATCGGCGATGACGAGTCCATCGTCATCCGCAGTGAAGCCAACGAGGCCTTGTTGTTCCAGGCCGGCCGCCTGAAACCGGTGGTGGCGCTGCTGGGCGACCTGTTCGCTGCCCCCCGTGGTGGCCTGCGCGTCGCCACGCACGACGCGGGACGCCTGCAGGCCTTGCAGGACAGCGCACGCGTACAGTTCCGCAGCAGTGACGATACCCGTGCCATGGTCCAGCGCCTGCTGGCCGGGCCAGGCATGCAGGACGTGCAGCCACCGGCGGGCCTGCGTGCCAGCCTGCGCGACTACCAACGCCACGGCCTTGCCTGGCTGCAGTTCCTGCGCGCGCAGAATCTGGCTGGCGTGCTGGCAGACGACATGGGTCTGGGCAAGACCCTGCAGACCCTGGCCCACATCCTGCTGGAGAAGGAAGCGGGCCGCTTGGACCGCCCGGCGTTGCTGGTCATGCCGACATCGCTGCTGCACAACTGGCAGGCCGAGGCCGCGCGCTTTACGCCGTCGTTGCGGGTACTGGTACTGCACGGCCCTCGACGGCAGACACTGTTCGAGCAGATTCCCGCGCATGACGTGGTGCTGACCACCTACCCGCTGGTGTGGCGGGACGAGGAGGCTCTGGCGGCCTTCAGCTACCATCTGCTGGCGCTGGACGAAGCCCAGCATGTGAAAAGCGCCAAGGCCCGTTCGGCCATCGCCCTGCGCCGCCTGGACAGCCGTCATCGCCTGTGTCTCAGTGGTACGCCACTGGAAAACCACCTTGGCGAGTTGTGGGCCCATTTCGATTTCCTGCTTCCCGGCCTGCTGGGCAACGAGAAAACCTTCAACCAGCATTGGCGGCATCCCATCGAGCGCGGACCAGACCCGCTGCGCGCGCGCCTGCTCGCCCAGAGGCTGCGCCCCTTCATCCTGCGTCGCCGCAAGCAGGACGTGGCCACCGAGCTTCCGCCCAGGACCGTGATCGTCCGCAGCGTCGCCTTGGAAGGTGGACAGCGCGATCTGTATGAAACAGTGCGCTCGGCGATGGAGAAAAAGGTACGCGAGGCTGTTTCCAGCAATGGGCTGGCCAGGAGCCACATCATCGTGCTGGATGCGCTGCTCAAGCTGCGGCAGGCCTGCTGCGATCCGCGCCTGCTGGCTGGCGTCGCACCCGCGCGGAATCCATCATCGGCCAAGCTGGAGATGCTGATGGACATGCTCCCGGAGATGCTGGAAGAAGGGCGACGGATCCTGCTGTTTTCGCAGTTCACCAGCATGCTGGACCTGATCGCCCAGTCACTCGATGCGGCAGGCATCCCGTACGTGACGCTGACCGGCAATACCCGCGACCGCTACACGCCGATCACCGCTTTCACCCAAGGCGATGTTCCGCTGTTCCTGATCAGCCTCAAGGCCGGCGGCGTGGGCCTGAACCTCACCGCTGCCGATACGGTGATCCATTACGACCCCTGGTGGAACCCGGCCGCCGAGGAACAGGCCAGCGACCGCGCGCACCGCATCGGCCAGGACAAACCGGTCTTCGTCTACAAGCTGATCGCTGCGGGCAGCATTGAAGAACGCATCGTGGCCCTGCAGGAGCGCAAGGCCGCACTGGCGGCGTCGATCCTGGAAGAAGGAGGAACCTCGGGGCCGCGCTTCGCCGCCGAGGACCTCGAAGCACTGTTGGCACCATTGCCGGAGACGGTTTCCAAAGCATTGCCGAAGCCGCGGCGGCGGAAGCCGTCCTGATGGTCGGCCCCGCACCATACGCATTCGCATGGTCACCCAAGGCCAGTTAGAATCGAGGTCCCACCTCCGAACCGGTTGCTGCACCAGGACCGGAAAACCCCCTAACCGTGAGCCGGCCAGTGGCCGGCGCTACAAGGACCCCGTACCAGATGAAGATCCTCGTCGCGTACAAGCGCGTGGTGGACTACAACGTCCGCATCCAGGTCAAGCCGGACGGTTCCGGCGTGGTGACCGATGGCGTCAAGCTGTCCCCGAATCCCTTCGATGAAATCGCTCTGGAAGAAGCCCTGCGCCTGCGCGACAAGGGCATCGCCAGCGAAGTCATCGTTGCCACCATCGCCCCGGCCGACGCCCAGGCGCACCTGCGCAACGGCCTGGCCATGGGTGCCAACCGCGCCATCCATGTGGTCACCGACCAGCCCATCCAGCCGCTGACCGCGGCCCGCACCCTGCTCAAGCTGGTCGAAAGGGAACAGCCGGACCTGGTGATCCTGGGCAAGCAGGCCATCGATGACGACGCCAACCAGACCGGCCAGATGCTGGCCACGATCTGGGGCCGGCCGCAGGCAACCTTCGCCAGCAAGCTGGAAATTGCCGACGGCAAGGCCACGGTGACCCGCGAAGTCGACGCCGGCCTGGAAACCCTGGAAGTAGACCTGCCGGCGGTGGTCACCACCGACCTGCGCCTGAATGAGCCGCGCTTCATCAAGCTGCCGGACATCATGAAGGCCAAGGCCAAGCCGCTGGAAACGCTGCAGCTGGCCGACCTGGGCGTTGAAGCCGCCGATACGCTGAAGACCACCCACCATGCCGCGCCGGGCAAGCGCAGCAAGGGCGTGATGGTCAAGGATGCCGCCGAACTGGTGGCCGCACTCAAGCAGAAGGGGTTGCTGTAATGAGCAAGGTACTCGTCATCGCCGAGCATCACGACGGCAAGCTCAATGCCGCCACCGCCAAGACCGTCAGCGCCGCCGCAGCGATCTCCGGCGCGCAGATCGACGTGCTGGTGCTGGCCGCCGATCCGGCAGCCGTGGCCGCCGAAGCCGCGAAGACCAGCGGCGTGGGCAAGGTGCTCACCGTTACCAACGCCGCCAATGCGCAGCCGATCGCGCAGGTGCTGGCGCCGCAGATTGCCAAGGCGGCCGACGGCTACAGCCATGTGTTCGGTCCATCCACCACCTTCGGCAAGGACCTGATGCCTTGCGTGGCGGCCCTGTTGGGTGTTGCCCAGGTGTCCGACCTGATGGCCGTGAAAGGCAGCCATACTTTCAAGCGCCCCATCTACGCCGGCAATGCGATCATCACCGTGGAGGCCCCCGCCGAGCAGACCGTAGTCGCCACCGTGCGGACTGCGTCATGGCCGGAAGCGGCACAGGGCGGCAGCGCCAGCGTGGAAGCGCGGGACATCGACGCCACCCTCCCCACCCACACCCGCTTCATTGGCCTGGCTGCGGCCAGCAGTGACCGTCCGGACCTGCAGAGCGCAAAACGCGTGGTTTCCGGCGGCCGCGGCGTGGGCTCGGAAGAGAACTTCAAGGTGATCTACCAGCTCGCCGACAAGCTGGGGGCCGCCGTTGGCGCCTCGCGCGCAGCGGTGGACGCCGGCTATGTGCCCAACGAGCTGCAGGTCGGCCAGACCGGCAAGATCATTGCCCCGGAGCTGTACGTGGCGGTTGGCATCAGCGGCGCGATCCAGCACCTGACCGGCATCAAGGATGCAGGTACGATCGTCGCGATCAACAAGGATCCGGATTCAGCGATCTTCGAGATTGCCGATATCGGGCTGGTGGGGGATCTGTTTGTGCTGTTGCCTGAATTGGAAACCGCACTGGGCTGACCCTGCTGAAGGAACGAGGATTTCATCCTCGTTCCTTCATCGAGCATATTCACACTTCGCGACCGGTTCGCCATGGAAAATGCTCCTGGAATACCAACGCGCCGTTCACTAACCTTCTGGATCGTCGATGATTGTTGGCTCCGGTCTTCTCGCCCGTGCATTTGCCCCGCTGTACGCCGCCGATCCTGCGACAGTAATATTCGCTTCCGGGGTTTCCAACTCTGCCGAGTCTGACGCTGCCGCGTTCCGGCGAGAGCGCGAATTACTGCAGCACCATATTGATGCTCACCCTGCACGGCTGGTCTATTTTGGCAGCTGCAATGTCAATAACCCGGACCAGCGCTCTCACTATTTCGATCACAAGCGGAAAATGGAAGCAATCGTTCGCGCGTCACGAGGCGGACTAGTTGTGCGTCTTCCTCAGGTTGTGGGCACGACGTCCAACCCCAACACGCTGACGAATCACCTGCACCATCAGATAGCGAACGGCATGCCGTTGACAATCTGGACGAGGGCAGAGCGTAACCTGATCGACGTTGACGACGTCGCTGCTATCGGACATCACCTGCTGGAATCGAACCAGCCTCTCCCGGACGTAGTCTCAATAGCATCCCCTTGGACGCTTCCAATGCGCGAAGTCGTCCAGCTTTTCGAGACCGCGCTCGCGCGCCGAGCGATACTGATCGAAGTCGACCGTGGGGAAGCAATGAACATCGATTCAAGGATCGCGGAAGAGGCTGCCCAGCGTATTGGGCTGGACTTCGGCCACGACTACCCGCTCCGCGTAATCAGAAAATATTACGGCCCCTCCCATGAAACCTGATGTTTCCGTCGTCATTCCCGTATATGGCAGCGCCAACATTCTGCCGTCGCTGGTCGCCCGGCTCGAATCCACGTTGCGCGCCTGCGTAGCCGATGCGTTCGAAGTGATCCTCGTGCATGACCACGGCCCAGACAACGCGTGGCAGGTCATTGGGGAGCTCGCTGGAGGACGCCACTGGCTGAAGGGGGTAAACCTGCGTCGCAACGCAGGTCAGCACAACGCTGTCATGGCAGGCTTCGCACACGCTTCCGGCGAGTTCATCATCACGATGGACGACGATCTGCAACACGATCCTGATGACATACCCCGTATTCTTCAGGCAATGCACGCGGGCGCAGACCTGTGCTACGTGCGTTTCAGCGACCGCAAGCATGCCCTCTGGAAGAAGGCAGGAAGCGCATTCAACGACTATGTTGCAAGCAAGCTGCTGGACAAACCGCGCAATCTTTATCTTTCGCCATTTCGCGGCATTCGGCGAGACGTCTGCCTTACCGCCCTGGAGTACCGCGGACCATTCGTCTATGTGGACGGCCTGCTTCTCCAGGCTACATCCAGCTATGCCTCCATCACTGCCAGGCACCACGCGCGTCAGGATGGAAAGTCCGGTTACAGCCTGCGTAAATCCATTTCATTGTGGTTGCAGATGGCAACCAGCTTTTCCATCGTACCGCTCCGCTTGGTATCACTGGCAGGAGTCGCCGCTTCCATGCTCGCATTCCTGCTCGCCCTGGGCGTGGTTTGGCAAAAGCTGGCAAACCCTGGTATCGCCGTGGGCTGGCCATCATTGATTGTCGCCGTCCTGTTCATGGCGGGGCTGCAGTTGCTGGCACTCGGAGCTATCGGCGAATACACCGGACGCATCCTGCTCAACGTAAACAGCCGGCCTCAATACGTTGTTGGCCAGCTCATCAACCTCGACCGGGAAAAAGCGAAAATCGACGGGCACTGAATACCGTTGGCGGGTTGCTACATCCGCCGGCGGAGCCAGAAATAGGCAAGACGACGCGCATGAGCCATCCATCGAGCCCGTCGATTGCCTCGGCGCAGCTCGGCAGGAGTAAACATACCCGGATGGGTCGCCGAAAAATCTTCATGAAACGCAACGGCCTGACGTGCCTGCTCGCTCGTAAGTCTTACGCTCCATTGGCTGGAGCTGATGCGAAAACTGGCGAGCACTTCGCGCAAGGCCACTGCGTTGCCATGCGCCATCACCCGACTGTAGGTTGCCTGATCAATAAGGTAGGGAAAGCGCCCGTCCCAACCGCCCTCGGCATCCAGCAGGTCGCGGCGCAGCATCACACATGCCGGCTCACCAAAAAGATTGGTCCCAGCGAGGACACTCGCCTTCGCGGCTTCTTGCCCCGCAATGCAACCATGCAGCCTCCCCAATCCTCGCGCCGCCATCAGCTGATGCCCCTTGGCATCGATGAGATTCCTGCGCGCGGCAACGAACACCACCTCGGGAAATGAGTCAAAAGCCTCGACCTGCAAGCGCAGTGCGTGCGGTGCGACAAGGTCGTCACCACAAACCAGCTTCAGCAACTCTCCTCGAGCGTGTCGCGTCACCCGATTCCAGTTCGACTGCGCACCACCGCCAGCCGGAGTTGGAGAGAGAATGGTGACTTTCGGATGCGTCCTGAATTGTTCAATGATTTCGGCGGTACCATCACCGGAAGCATGATCGGCGATGATCAACTCGAAATCCTGATAATCCTGCGCCAGGATCGACCTGATCGTCTCCTCGATGTCACGCGCATTGTTGTAAGCCGGGATGACGACAGACACGCGCGGGAGCGTCGGCGGGTTGATCATTGTGCGCTCCTTCGGAACGAAAAATATTTGTGCCCAAAGTAGTTGAAAACCACGACTGCGAGGGTGATCAGCACCTGCACCGGAATAGCCGGCAGCCCCAAGACTTCCACCAGCAGCGTCAAGGCGCCTGCGTTGAACAGGAAGCTGGCAACATTGACGCTGACGAAACGGATGAAATCCTTGACTGCATGACCGCGCACGCGGAACACCAGAGAACGGTAGATATTGAACACCAGTACCAGCGATACCAGCCAGGCAATGAGCAGACTGACAGCCGACGGTACCTGCGGTCCCAACAGCAATATCAATCCGGCGAACAAGGCCGTACTGAATGCCGTATTGGCGGCGCCCACCAGCAGGAAAAGCGTGCGTTGGTCACGCACCAGCCTTTGAAGAGGGCCCGCCTGCTTCATCCCATCCATGCGCCTTCCCGATTGGGACATGTTACCGCCATCATTCATGCCCCCCCGTGTTGCAACTGACTGAAATTCCATTTACCAAGACCCCGAGCACCCTTCGGTCCTGGCTGCCGGGAACGTCCCTGCCGGGAATCGTTGTCGGATCGACACGCAAGGTGATGACGCCATCGTTCGTGCCGGGCCCAAGGTCGAGACGCGTCTTTCCACCAACCTCAATCAACGTGCTGCGCGCAACACCGTCCGAACCCAAGATGTCGACCCTCCGGCGCGCCATGCTCGGAGGAACATAAACATCAGCGACGAAGCTGCATTCACATGCCGGCACCCGCAGTTCCGCGGCATCACGACTCCAGCGCCCCTGGGATTCCTCACTGTTCCACCCGGAGGTATAGGTTATGCGGCTCGTCCGGCAATAGTCCAACGGCAGTGAGGCAAACATCGCCAGACGTTGCTCGCGCATGACTGCTACCCCTTCACGCGCATGCGGCAACGGCGACTGCAACAACGTCGCCGCGTCCTCTCCAGGGACTCCCTGCTCCGCCGCCTTGTTCATGGCTTCAAACATCAGGGCTCTGTAGGGACCAGCCTTCCATTCGTTGATGTAGGTTGCCAGATGACCCAAGCACACGAGAAACAACAAGGCCAGTACGGCAATGGCCGCCTTACGGTGGCCCGTAGACAACGCCTCACGTGCGGCAATCCAGATCACGCCGATCAAGAGCAACACAAGGTCCATGTAGTAGCGCGAGGCCACAACTGCCCCGGGGCCGTCAGCACCACGCGCAACGGACACCGAGACGGCTACGAGCCCCCCGTATACCAGGAAATAAAGCGGCAGTGGCGTTCCGGGAGCGCCGCGTCGAAACCAGCTCAGCAGCGCGATGGCGCCCGTCAGTGCATTCAGTACACCGAGTGCCAACAGCCAGCCCTGAGACCGGCCGCCATGGAGAAGCGCGTCCGGCGCGCCGAAAACTGATCCCAGCGCATAAAATGGCAACACCAGCGTGTCCGCGGATATCATCATGCCGGCAGCATCCACATCTGAATGAACAAGCAGGCCCGAGGCCATATAGACGCCCATCGAGAGCAACAGCACCAACGTCGGAGCCAACGCACGCCAACGACCGGTTTGCCTCCAGCGTGGCACGAACGCAATCATCTGCACCGCAAGCACGGCCAGACAGAAGGCATAGTTCCATCCCATTCCCACCAAAAGCACTATGAGTGGCGCCATCAGGACCAGGCTGACCTGCGCCATAGCCGGGTGGCGCGCGTCACCAACGACAAGCCGCGCATGGACCATGAAGAAGCCAACGAAGAGCAGATTCTTGGTCCATAGAGGCAAGCCGAGATCCAGTGTCAGTAACTCATAACCGGCCCAACTGAAGAAAAGCACTGCAAAGACGAGGGTCACCGTCATTTCAAGAGCACCGAGTGAACGCTGCTCGGTTACAGCCATGGTCCTTGCATCGCGACACCACGCCGACACCAGCCCGAGCGACAATGCAGCAATGACAAACGCCGTGAGGCGATTTGCCAGAAGTACATCGAGATTGAACAGGTGTACATTCGCGAACAGGAAAGCCTGGTTGACGAATCCGCGGTGCGCGGACGCCTGGCCCCAGAAATCCAGCGTCGACAGACGACCGGCCTCCCATTGCTGCAGTTGCGCCAGCAACCTGAGTGAGTCCATATAAAGGGCGTCAGGATTGGCGCGCGACAGGTATACGAACTGCATGATCAGTCCGGCCAGGATTACCGTAACGCCTGTGGCCCACTGCAGCCTACTACTGGCAAAGCGATCATGAAGCGGATGGGGGTCGTTCAACTCATGTCCTCGCCAGAGAAGCGTCAGTATTCCAGGATGTCTTCCCCGTAGGGGGACGACATTATGATATGAAATCTGATCGTGTCACCAGCGACATCGTAACGCCGGCGGCGCCACGGGTGATGAAAGTCGAAAAGGAACCCCGTTACAGAGCACTCGCACAAGCAGGCGCCGTCACCACAGCTACCCCCAGGGGGGCCCCGGCCATGTCCTCAAACCACAGCTTCATGCCATCGTCTGCCCATGGGCCCGTCGTAGAGCCTCCTGACGGGCCACTGACACTCCAGAGTTTGCGATCTTCGTCCCCCTGCTGGACGAAGACACGCACGTCATCGTCACCTGAAGCCCGTCTCCAATTCACGGTTACCTGAGCCCGCCTCATTTCCCCATTTTCACAGGCGCCGGCCTTGGCCCGGGCAACAACATCCACCAGGCCTTCATCGCTGATTTCGACGCGCAGCGGTCCCACCGGAACGGTCGTCGATGCTGAAAGGGCGGGATCGGCAGCCGCTCCTTCCACACGCATCTGGCCCAGCCGGCCAACAATCCTGTTCCCACAGACAACATCGACCGGATGGTTTCCAGCCTGCAGGATTACTCCTGGTGCGGGCCAGAGAGCAGCGAGAGCCTCGCCTGAGCCAACCACCGGCGTGGACACCGCACCAATACGCAGCTGCGGGCTCCCTTGGATACGCTTGATCCTCAGCCAAGTGGCACTCAGACCGGAAGCTTTCTGCAGATTGAATTGTTCACCAACTCGAGCACTTCGAGGACCCCAATCGCTCACTTCCAGCAGACATTCGCCTGAACCAATCTGCATTGCTGTCGGGACGCTCATCCAGCCCCCGCCGAGCGAGGCGAACATCTGCTGGGAGGAAGCAAGCAGCGCATTGCGCAAGGCCCGTTTTCGATCATAGAGCTGGACGGCTTCAGCGCAGGGCGTTCCATCCGCAGGATGATCTTCGCAAAGACGCCATCGCTCTCCGTGTCGAGTGAGTATGTTGCCCAGAAAACGCGTGCTGTCCCTCGCGCGCTGCTCGGACATGTCGTCGGCCAGATAGGGCAGGCCTTCAGGTAACACGCCAAGTGCACGGGTGATGGCGATAGGCAGGTATTCCAGAGGGATGGTTCCCATATCGACCGCTCCCTTGCGCCCATCTACGAAAACAAGCGGTGTACGGGACATCGCCAACAGGGTATCTGCATCCCTGAAAGGACGGGCGTTTGTATTGATCCCAGACTGGACATACGGCTTCTGATCTGGCGGCATGGTAGGTGCGTGATCACCGAATGCCACGATCAGCGCATCCGGATCGTCACGTCGTACCTGCTCAAACCAGTCCATGAATGCCTTGCTCGAGTAGGCAATCGCGTTAGCATAATTCGCGACAATCTCGTTGCTCGGCTTGACTTTCACGATTGCCGGGCGTTGGTCTGAATTCAGCTCGTATGGATAATGCGAGCTGATGGTGACCAGATAATTTAGATATGGGGTACCCCTGTCATGACGGGCTAACACCTCGCTGTTCTGGCGATAGAAACTGGCGTCGTTGAGAAAGACGCCATCCAAGTCGTCGCGTACAAATGACGCATAAGCGTTGAAACCAGAAAAGCCAATATGCCGATATGCCTTGTTCCGCCCCCATGACTCCTCCTTGTTCGAATGCGAGGCGAGTGTTTCGTAACCGACCTCACGAAGAATCCGCGGCAGGCATGGGAAAGTGTCCTTCAACCGATTCTGAAAAACGGCATCTTCCGTCGCGGGAAGTCCGCAGAGGGCCTCGAATTCGGCATTAGCGGTAAGATGACCAAAATGAGGCGTCAGTACACCGGAGTTGTTGCCTTGATTAAGCAGCGCCCGGAAGCGCGGATCGAATGGATCCCGGCTGAATTGGTACGCCTTTAATGCCAGAGGGTCCCAGAACGTCTCAAGCAGCACCAGGTGAACATTGCGCCGCGCGGCCAATTGCGGACGTTCATGCAGCTGCCGACCATTTAACATCTCACGGCCATTGAGACCCAGTTCGTACTTTCGCGCCCGCTGATCGAGCAGGAACTGCATTCCGCCGCGTTCTTGAAGATGCGTGACATGATCGTTCGGGCGTGACGCAGAAAGAAGATCGACGGCTTTTGTTTCCCACGGGGAAGCAAAATACAAGCCGACCGGCAACAGAAGGGCCATCAAGGTCCATGGCAGGCGCTGCCATGTGCTGGGCCAGACCCCATAGAGGAGCACACCTGCTACGAGGACCATCAAGGTGACTGCCAGTATCGCCTGCCGAGCATCCAGGACGCTCAACAGCACTTCGATCATGGAAAGATCGCTGAAGAAGACAGGCGATCCAAGCGCCATGAGCTTCAGCACATGGGATACCTGAAACAACAATACCCATGTCGAGACGGCAGCCACGAGCTGGCAACGGCTTCCACCGGCCTTGTACACCAGCGACGCGAACAAGACAGTAAACAGACCATCCAGCGTCACGCCGAGTACGCCAGGTGCGCTATCCAGAGCCAGCCATCGCAGTGCGGCGACGAGCACGGTAGCCGCCACTCCGATGGCAGCCACCGCGCACCAAGAACTTTCGTGAGACCGCCTCGCCGAGAATCCGCCCAAGTCGCACCATCCCTTCACCAGACCTTCACATAAATCATATCAGACGGGTCGGGACGCAACGCGGTGGGAATGCGACATCTATGAGTATGCGCGTGCGCTTTCTCGGCCAAGTATATACATAAGTTCAGCTTCTCCACCGCACGAAAGTATCTTGACGTTCTCCGGGTCAGCGAGCCAGATTCGGTCAATCAACGGCACGCGGATTCCAGCCGAGGAGTCCGGAATTTCCACGATGAAAGCCCACGTCTTGCCTGGCAGGGGCAGGACCTCGAAACCGAAGGGCTCGAAGATACGTCGTGCTGCCGACACCGACCAGCAGGTTATATGTCCACGGAAATAAGGATCCAGATAACCAGGATCTTCATTGCGGACGTAGTCGGTGAGTCCGGTATTGAAAAGAAAAAGCGACCCTGGAACAGATACCTTTGCCATCGCCGCGGCCAACCCCCGCGCCATGGCAGGTGTAAGGTGCTCCAGCACCTCCACGCAGACGCCGCACTCAAAAGCCATCCCCACATCAGCCAGATCGGCGCATATGTAGTTGGGGCTATGAGTACGGTATCGAGCCAAAGGCGGAAATTTTTCGACGCCATAAAAGCGATGAGCACTATGCGGCAGGTAACGCGCGACGGCGTCAAGCAGATAGCCCGGTCCGGTACCGATATCGATGAACCGTTTGACGGGAATTGTGCAGTAGAGAAGCGCTTCAGCGAGCCTCGCCAGCGAAGATCCGTAAGAACGCTGTCTCGCCGATGCCAGCTCGGCGGCCCAATAGTGTTCGTTATACTCCCGTATCGCCATCCCGCGATCGACGCGTTGAAGCAAGTCAGGGTCCGCGAAAATAAAGTCGCATACGTCGCAGGCATGGTATACCACGCTGTCCACGACACGAAAACACGACGACTCCCCTTCGCATAATGGGCAGTCCGCGAAACCTGCTTCCGCGCAGGCCTCCGACGGCTCCTCATCTTGCGTCTGCTGCTGCCCCTCGATGGCCGCTGGGGATGGAAAATCCTCTTTTGACGATTCTCGATGCACACGTCCCATGATGCGTCTCCCGGCAGTTTCGACAGAGGCTACTGGAAGGCCATCCTGCTTCGACCTTCAGGAAACCCCCGTCCCCTCGTTCGGCAATCAATCTATGGCTTTTTCGATCAACGAATTTCCATCATCATTTCCCGCGCCTGGTCGAGCGCGCCAATCCTCTTTACCCTAGCATCCCGCAGAGCCGTGAGCTCCTCTTCGTCGCCCAACAGGAGACGCGTTCCTATCCCGGCGGCCCGTGCAGCCTGCATGTCTGACCCCTTGTCGCCAAGCATGACGGACTCGGCAAGGTCAATTCCGAGATCCTGCGCGGCCGCCAACATCATTCCCGGGCGCGGCTTCCGACAGTCGCAATCCACGCGATACGGCCCTTCTCCGGCGGTGGGGTGATGGGGGCAGTAGTAGACGCGCAGGATATCGATCCCACGCTCCTTGAACTGCATCAGCATCCATTCGGTATAGGCGACAAACTGCGCCTTCGTATAGAAGCCACGTGCGATACCTGCCTGGTTGGTGACCACTACAAGACCATAACCGGCCAGAATCGCCGAACGGCACAGATCGAATATCCCGGGCACCCACTCAGTCTCTTCCGGCGTGTGCACATAACCAAAATTGATGTTGATGACTCCATCGCGGTCCAGGAAAAGCGCGCGCCCGGACGATGGCATGCCCGCTCCCCCCCATGGGTTGATGACGTAACTGGAAGACTGCAGAGCCATCAGTCCGTCGCCCCGAACAGCTCCTGCGCACGTTTGAAATCCTCGGGGACGCCAATATCGATGAATCGCGAGGTCTCATCCATTGCCCCGACCTTGGCATCGGCCACCCATGGCTCCAGTACATCCTGCTCGAAGGAAAACCGCTGCAGCCCAGGCAGTGCAGCCAGACCTTCCGCGGTAAGGAAGTAGCTGCCGGCATTGATGAGCCCTGCGCCGCCAGCGCCCTTCTCGCGGAATCGCCGCACCTTGCCACCCTCCACATCAACCGCACCATAGCGACCAACGTCAGCAACCGCCGCCAGAGCAAGCGCGATCGGGAGGCCCTCCGAAGCGCGTTCAAGGGCTTCCGGAGAGTAGTCCAGGTACGTATCGCCATTGCAGACATGCAGGCCGTTGCCCGATGAGAGTTGTGCTGCCTGCCTGATTGCTCCCCCCGTGCCCAACGGCGTCAACTCCCGCGAGTACGCCACTTCAAGTCGGCCCCACTGCGTGCCAATCACCTGCTCGATCTGTTCTCCCAGGTAGCCGGTGGCAAGGATGACACGACGCATCCCCACCGCGTCGAAGCGGTCCAGCAGATAGGTCAGAAAAGGGCGCCCGGCGACGGGTGCCAACGGCTTGGGCAGATCGGGCACCGCGGCGCGAAGCCGCGTTCCCAGCCCGCCGGCAAGGATGAGGACTTCTTTGGCTCCCATGTCAGCGCGGAAACATCGAGCTTTCGATCAGCGCACACAGCAGGTGACCGATGAACTCATGCCCCTCCTGAATCCGAGGGGTCTCATCGGAAGGAACACAGAAACATACCTCGCAGCGTTCCTTCATGTCGCCGCCATGCTGACCGGTGAAGCCGATCACGTGTACGCCTTTCTCTTCCGCTGCATCAAGGGCCCGGAGTATGTTCTTCGAGCGGCCGGACGTGGAGATTGCAACCAGGACGTCCCCCTCCTGTCCAAGCGCCTCCACCTGTCTTGCGAAGGTGTAGTCATAGCCGTAATCGTTTCCGATCGCCGTCAGGATCGAGGTGTCCGTCGTAAGCGCGATCGCCGGCAGGCCGGGGCGATCGTAGTAGAAGCGGCTCACCAACTCGCCAGCCCAATGCTGCGCATCGGCCGCGCTGCCGCCATTACCCGCGAACAGGATCTTCCGGCCATTGCGCAATGCAGCCACGCACAGTTGTACGGCATCCTCGATCTGTACGGAAAGCGCAGCGTCGGACTGCATGCGCTGGAAGTTGGCGAGCGCCTTGGCGAACTCGTCTCCTATATACTGCTTCATCCCAGTTTCCATGCCCTGGCTCCCTGATGAGTGAAATGTGTATCGAATACCGTGCCGCCGGCACTGGCCAGCGCACGTACCAGTGGGACACGATTGGCCGGATCGCAGAGGAACATCATGAAGCCGCCCCCACCCGCGCCGGATACCTTGGTGGCACGCGCGCCCTGGCTCATGGCCAAGGCCTCTATCTCGTCGATCATCGGGTTGGTGATGCTGCTGGCGCTCTGCTTCTTTGCCTCCCAACCTGATTGCATGACCTGGGCCAGGCGTTCGAAGTCACCTTTCAGCAAAGCCTCCTTCATCTGGCTGGCCTCGATCTTGAGGCGATGCATCGCCTCCAGCGAGCTGGAGCGTCCCTCCTTGATATTGCGTGACTGCTCGTCAATGATCTTCGCCGAAGCCCTCGAAACACCAGTGAAGTAAAGCACCAGGCCCGCTTCAAGCTCCGTCCAGATCCAGTCCTTGATGCGCAGGGGATTTACGATCACCCGATCTGCATCATAGAACTCCATGAAATTGAAGCCGCCAAAAGCCGCAGCATACTGGTCCTGCTTGCCGCCGGAGAGTTGCAGGTCCGATCGTTCAATGCGATATGCCAGCTGTGCAATTTCATATTCCCCGAAAGGAAGCGCGAAATACTCCGCAAATGCGGTCACCAACGCAACCACCATGGTGGATGACGATCCCAGGCCCGATCCTGGGGGAGCGTCCGAGTGTGCACGGATGCGGATGGCGGGCCGCTGACCCGCCAGGAATTCATCGCAGATACGCAGGTACACACCCTTCATCAACTGCAAAGGGCCAGCGCCGGCAACCACGCCCTGCGGCGCCACGCGCTCACAGACATCGGCGTCCTGCGCATGGAACTCGACACGTCCATCCGGAGATTCGTCGAGCGTGGCATAGGCGAACTTGTCGATGGTGACATTCATTACAAAGCCACCGTACTGATCACAGAACGGAGAAACGTCGGTGCCGCCCCCAGCGAGGCCCAGACGCAGTGGCGCGCGAGAACGGACGATCATGCTTCCCTCATTCCAAATTCAAAGGCGGACTCCAAGGCACGGCCCAGTGCGTCCCGTGAAAAGCGGGACTGTGCGAAAGCAGCACCCGCGCGCGACGCCTTCACCCAAGCCGCATCGTCGTCCAACAGACGAGTGATTCCATCGGCGAGATCGGCCGCATCGTCGGCCACGCCCACTACCTCATGCAGTCCCTCCAGGCCTTGGGCGCCGATCGACGTAGTCACAAGTGGCAGCCCTTGCTGGAGCGCCTCCACTACCTTGCCCTTCACGCCCGCGCCGAAGCGCAACGGAACTATCGCAACCCGGGCACGGTCATAACGCTGTGCCAGTTCCTCATCACTGACGAAACCGGTGACTTCCACGCGATATTCGGCAAGCGCCTGTACCGCTTCGGTCGGATTGGATCCGACAAGCGAAAGTCTGGTGTCTGGATCATGGGCCCATACGAGCGGCATCACTTCCGTCACAAGCCATTGGGCGGCATCGATATTGGGGCCATGGGCGAAGCCCGCCACGAACACGATGCCTTCACGGCCTTCAGTGGACGCGGTGACGTTGAAATGGTCGAAGGCGTACGGAAGAATCGCCTTGGCGTCGACACTGGGTTCCAGAAGGAGCAGGTCGTCCACCTCTTCCTGCGACGGATAGAGGATGCGATCAACCGATGTCCAGATCCGATGCTCCAGCGTCTGCATGCGACGTGCATCGGCATCATCCGAACCTGCAAGCGCGGCTTCCATCTCCATGCGTCGGAAATGGAGGTCATGCCCGTAATAGACTGAGCGCACCTCCGGATGTCTATTCAACGCAGCAAGGTAATGCTCGGCGATGTGTGGACGTGAGAGCAGTACGGTCCGCACATGCGGATTATCCTGCAGGTACTGCTCAAAGCCACCTACCCATTGCCCGCCATACATGACCTCCACGCCACGGGCCTGCAACGGCGGAGTGTAGATCGGATCGTAGTACAGATTATCGGCCCAGAACTTGACCATGCAGCCGCGCGCCAGCAATGCTTCGATGAACGCAATCATGGTCCGCGATCCGGCATCCCGGTCGGGCTGCGGCACGTAATGATCGACGATCAGCACGGTTTCCTTCTGCCAGGCACGATCACGGGCAAGCACCACATGCTCACCGTTGGGCTCGTGCAGGGCCAGTTCGCCCTGCCAGCGCTCGCGCAGCTTCTTCTGGTTGGCCACCTGGTAAGCCTTGACTCCGCTGCCGGTGTCGGTCCCGTGGGAGATGCCTTCGTAGTGAACCACTTCCGAAGCCGGGCAATAGTACAGCTCGTAGCCTGCCTGGCGGACCCGGAATGCGAGGTCGGAATCTTCACAATAGGCCGGTACGAACAGAGGGTCGAACCCACCCAGTTCACGCAGCAGCCCGGTGCCTATCAAAAGGCTCGCCCCGCTGCAGTAGTCCACTCGCCGGAGATAGTTGTACTGGCTGGCATCCGGATTATCCAGACGCCCGTAGTTCCATGCTGAACCATCCTGCCAGATGATACCGCCAGCCTCCTGCAGCCGCCCGTCCGGGTAGACCAGTTTGGACCCGACCATGCCGCAATCGGGCATGCGCGAGAAAACATCCAGCATGGCATCCAGCCACCCCGGCCGCACTTCGGTATCGTTGTTCAGAAAGTACGTGTAACGTCCACGAGCCAATTCCAGTGCCTGGTTGCACGAGAGCAGGAAACCAAGGTTCTGTGGATTACGGTGGAAGCGCACACCAGGCACCGATGCAAGCTTCTCGATCTGGGGATCACCGGATGCGTCTTCCAGCACCAGTACTTCGTAACTCGCGGCCGGCCGGAAGTTCGCAATGGACCGCAGGCAGGCCAATGTGTGCGGTAGATTGCCGTACGTCGGGATGACAATGCTGACCTCCGGCTCATCGAACTCCGGGAATGCCAGCGAGGCCAGCACATGGTCTGCATCCTCGATGACGCCCGGAAGCGCCAGGTCGTTCGGCACATGCAGCGGCTCCTTGTGGTGGCGCAGCAACCAGTTGCGCAGCGGTCTCGCCAGCGGTGCCAGTATCGGATGCTGGGCCAGGCCCGAGCCCCGCAAGGTTCCCATCAGGGCGGGCACATCACCCCGCAGCACGCGCGATGCAAAACGCATGGGACGTGTGAGGCGCCACGACTTCGACAACAGCACCTTGTCCAGCGTTTCGTGAAGCGCCTGCACCTGCTCATCGTAGCTGGCAATAATCCGGCGCGCCTCCGGCTCGGTCGTGATGTCTGGCTCGATGTCCTGAACCGCGAATCCCACCTGCCGTCGCAAAGCATCAGTGCCGGCTCGCCGGCCGGCCAGCGCGTCATGTGCGCCGTCAAGTTGACGCCGCAGTTCAGCGGAATGCTTTTCGCCCGCGCGCCTATGCGCAGCGAAGTCAGCTTTCAATTGACCTGCCTGTGCTTCCGAACAAGAGAGCGCTTCCTTCAGGCGAAACACCTCGGACTCCGAGGCGGCCAGCGATGCCTGAAGGCCCGCCATTCCCGTTTCCGAGCGGACCAGCGCTTCCTGAAGCCCCATCACCGCCGCTTCGGAACGCGCAAGGGCTTGGTGCAGACCAGCTACGCTCGACTCGGAGCGAGCCAGTGCCTTCTGCAACTCGCTCCCTGCCGCCTCGGATCGGGCCATCGCCTCCTGAATGGCGATGATTCCGGCCTCCGAGCGAGCCACAGCCTCGCGGAGTCCGCCTACATCGCCAGCCCCATTCGCTGCGGCTAGCTCCTTGTCCAGTTCCAGCGCCCAACGCGTACGATCATTGAACTCCTTCTCCAATCGTTCGTAGTCAGCCCTGGACTTGGCCACGTCGGCTTCAAGGGAGAGGGCCCAGCCGTACACGCGCTCCTTCTCTGCGCTCACTGCCTGCGCCTCGATCTGCGCGGCCTCGGCCTGGACGCGATCGGTACAAGCCGCTCCCAACCTCATGAAGGCCGAGCGCACATGCTGCTCGGCAGCCGGCAATGCCGCGCACGCAAACAGCGCAGCCATCGAGTCGCCGACCTCTTCGCCTACGGCAATGACGCCCAGCCCATTGCCATGCAGGAACTCGAAACTGGGATACTTCTCGCGCAGCGGCGCGAAGAAACCATGAACACCGAAACCCTCCGTGTGCACGTTGGTGTCATGAAACAGCACAACGCCACGGGAAGACATCTTAGGCAGCCATGTGGTGAAGTCATGCGCCACGGCTTCATAGGTGTGCAGACCATCAATGTGGAGCAGGTCCACCGAGCCGTCTGCGACATGCTCCAGCGCATCATCGAAGGTCATCCGCAACAGCCTGGAAAAATCGGCATAGCTGCGTTCGTTGCGCTCGACAACGCTGCGGTGGATTTCGTCGCCGTAGTAGCCGGCCTGCGAGTCGCCTTCCCATGTATCCACTGCGTGGCATTGGACAGCAACCCCCAGTTCCTTGGCTGCCTGGCAGAAAGCGAAATATGAAATACCGCGATGCGAGCCCAGCTCCACCAGTGAACGGGGCCTATGCGCCTGCACGACCCAGAAAGCAAACGGCACATGCTCAAGCCACCCGGATGTTTCCAGGAATTCCGGGCGAAGGAACATCCCCTCGTTGCGGAAAACGGATACGGTTGGATCCGTCGTGCCGCCTGTGCCCACCTCAATCACCGATGCCATTCTTCATGTCCCTTGCTTTGTCCCGGCGCAGCAGCCAGTTCATGCGTCTTCATTGTCGAGCGCGATTTCCAGCATCGGAATTCCGATGAGGCCAAAGCGCATGGTTTCATCCAGTGCGCGAAACTCCAGTGCGTCGTGGATCCAGTGTTGTTGCGTATGGTCGTGCTGGTCGCCCGAAGCCACCGCCGCATCGATCATGTAGGATCCCGAGGGCATCACGGGCATGCGGAAAAGAAATGACGCCGTCATGGTCTGTCCTGCCTGACCGCCCACCGGACTGTCCTTGTACGTAAAGTAACTGTTGTCGCCAAACAGGCGCTGACCCAGTCGGTCCTTTACATAGAAGCCGACAATCAACTTTTCGAGTGTTTGTTCGAGATGGACGGTGATCCGCAAGCGGACCAGTTCCCCCCCTTCAACGAGGACCAGTACGCCGCCGGATTCATCAAGGATCGACACATCGACGATGCGCGCTCCTTGCGCGCCGAACTCCTGCCCGACATTGCCAGGATCGAATTCGAACAGCGCAAAGCGCGTGCTGGCACCCGCCTCACGCAAAGCCTGCTGGCGGACATCGGGCGCACGTTCCAGACTTCGGCGGGATGCGGCCTTGTGCGTCACCACCACGTCCTCGCCTCCGGCCTCCCGCCGACCAACGACATGCTGCTCGGCCATGTACGCCTCGATGACCTGCTGCGACGTGGCCGCAAGACGCATCTGCCCGTTCTGCAACCACACGGCGCTTTCGCACAGGTTGGTTACCGCCGCCGCATCGTGACTGACAAACAGCAGCGTTCCGGTTTTCTGGAAATCACGCAGGAAGCGCATGCATTTCTGTGAAAAGAAGGCGTCGCCTACGGCCAGCGCCTCGTCGATGATCAGGATATCCGCGTCGACGTGCGCAATCACCGCGAAGGCCAAGCGAACAGACATACCACTGGAATAACTGCGCACAGGCTGGTCAATGAATTCACCGATGTCGGCAAAGGCCAGGATGCTCTCCAGCCGATGCTCGATCTGCTCACGGCTCAGGCCGAGGATGGTGGCATTGAGAAACACATTCTCGCGGCCGGTGAACTCCGGGTTGAAGCCACTACCGAGTTCGAGCAGCGCGGCAACGCGCCCGTTTACACGGATACTGCCCTCGGTAGGATTCAAGGTACCGGCAATCATCTGCAGCAGCGTGGATTTTCCTGATCCGTTACGGCCAACGATGCCCACGGTCTGCCCTCTGCGCACGGAAAAGCTGACGTCACGCAACGCCCAGAAATCCTTGTAGAACGATTTCCGCTTGCCGGCGAGCGCCTGCCACAATCGATGCGAGGGCCGTTCGTACATGTGATAGGCCTTGCCCACACCCTGGACGTCGATCACGACATCCGCATCCACGCGTTCAGAGCACATCGGCAAACCCCACGCGTAGTTTATTGAACAGGCGGTGCCCCAGCAGGGCAATCATGCAGGCCACCAGGGTATAGAGACCCAAGCCCTGCCAATCGGGCAAACGGCCCCATATGACGACTTCACGTACCTGGTTGATGATGAACGTCAGCGGATTCAGTTCAAACACCACCCGGTAGCTTTCCGGGACCGATTCAACGGGTATGATCGCCGACGACAGAAACAGCATGGCAGTGGCAATCACTCCTGCGATCTGGCCGATATCGCGCAGATAGACACCAAGTGCCGAAACGATCCAACCGACGCCGGCAGTAAGGATGACCAGCGGAATCAGAATGACAGGCAGCAATGCGGCCGTAGGGTGGACCATTCCTTTCACGCACAGGAACAGCAGCAACAAGACCACCATGTTCATCACCAGGTGGAAAAGCGCTGAAAACGTCATGCTCCAGACAAGGATGTCGAGCGGAAATACCACGCGTTTGACATAACTGGTGTTGCTGATGATCAATTGCGGCGCGCGCGTGAAACATTCGGCGAAGAAGCCATGGACGGTCAATCCCGCGAAGAGAATCAGCGCAAAATCGGTCGTCGTTCCACTGGAACCGGGCCAACGCCCTTTCATGATGAACCCGAAAGCCAGCGTGTATACGAGCAGCATCAGGAACGGGCTGATGAGCGACCACAGAAGACCGAAGCTGGCACCACGATAACGCCCCAACACTTCGCGCTGGGTCAATTCGTACGTGAGTGAACGGTGCTTGCCGAATACCGAGAGAATATTCATCTCAACGTCCCTGGCCTAGCGCCCTTTCCAGATCCACCATCAGATCCCCCACATCCTCCACGCCCACGCTCAGCCGCACCAGCCCGTCGCTGATGCCCAGCCGCTCCCTGCGCTCCACCGGAATTGAAGCATGCGTCATCACTGCCGGGTGGTTCAGCAGGCTTTCCACGCCACCCAGCGATTCAGCCAGCGTGAAAAGCTCAGTCCGTTCGCAGAACCGCTTCGCGGCGTCGAACCCACCCTTCAGCACGATCGAAACAATGCCGCCGTAGCCGGCCATCTGCTGCGTCGCCAGTGCGTGCTGCGGATGCGAGGCCAGCGCCGGGTAGATCACCTTCTCAACGGCCGGGTGCTTTTCCAGCCACTGCGCCAGCGCCAGCGCGCCGGCACAATGCGCCTTCATGCGCAGCGGCAGGGTCTTCAGGCCACGCAGCGCCAGGAAGCTGTCGAACGGTCCCTGCACGCCACCGATGGAGTTCTGCAGGAAGGCCATCTGTTCGGCCAGCTCGGCGTTGTCGCCGACCACCACCATGCCGCCGACCATGTCCGAATGGCCGTTGAGGTATTTGGTGGCCGAATGCAGCACCAGGTCGGCGCCCAGCTCCAGCGGGCGCTGCAGCATCGGCGTGGCGAAAGTGTTGTCCACCACCACGATCAGTCCGTGTTTCTTCGCGATGGCCGCCACCGCCGCGATATCCACGATCTTCAGCATCGGGTTGGTCGGCGTTTCGATCCACACCATGCGCGTGGCCGGAGTGATCGCGGCCTCGAAGGCCGCCAGGTCGGTCAGGTCGACGAAGCTGAAATCCAGCGCGGCAGTGCGCCGACGGACGCGTTCGAACAGGCGGAACGTACCGCCGTAGATGTCATCCATCGCCACCACGTGCGAACCGCTGTCCAGCAGCTCCATCACCGTGGAGGTCGCCGCCATGCCCGACGCGAAGGCGAAACCACGCGTCCCGCCTTCCAGCGATGCCACGCAGCGCTCGTAGGCGAAACGCGTCGGATTGTGCGTGCGCGAATACTCGAATCCCTGGTGTTCACCGGGGCTGCTCTGCGCATACGTGGATGTCGCGTAGATCGGCGGCATCACTGCACCGGTACTCGGGTCCGGTGCCTGTCCACCATGGATGGCCAGGGTGGACAGCGAAAGCGCACGGTCGTGGCCGGGCTTGGAATGATCGGACATAAGAGTTGTTTTCCTGCGGGGCGCCCGTGACGGTCGCCATCAAAAGGGGATGGAGTCTAGCAGCGCGACCTTGATGGCCTTTTGACGCGGCTGAACGCCTCTGACACACGAAGGTGACTTGCGAAACCGCCTACTGTACGCGGCGGCGCAGGTAGTTCAGCAGGTCGATGCGGGTGATCAGGCCAAGAAACGCATCGCCATCCATCACGATCGCCACCTGGCCACGGTCGAACACCGGCAGCAGCGCTTCGATGGGCGATTTCACGTCCAGCCGGTCCAGCTTGCTGACCATCGCGGTGGATACCTTGTCGCGGAAGCGTGCCTCGTCGCCATAAACATGCAGCAGCACGTCGCTTTCATCCACGATGCCCACCAGCACATCGCCATCCAGCACCGGCAGCTGCGAAACGTCATACAGCTTCATGCGCTGGTAAGCCGTGGTCAGCAGGTCATCAGGGCCAATCACCACCGTGTCGCGCTGCCCGTAGGGGCGCAGGATCAGGTCGCGCAGGTCGCCATGCTGCGGGCGATCCAGGAAGCCGTTGTCCAGCATCCAGTAATCGTTGTACATCTTCGACAGATACTTGTTGCCGGTGTCGCATACCAGCACCAGCACCTTCTTCGGCGTGGTCTGTTCCCTGCAGTACTTCAGCGCAGCGGCCAGCAGGGTGCCCGTCGAGGAGCCCCCGAGGATGCCCTCCTTGCCCAGCAGCTCGCGTGCGGTGTGGAAGCTCTCCGCATCGCTGATGGCATAGGCCTTTTTCACGCGACTGAAATCGGAGATCGAAGGCAGGAAGTCCTCGCCGATGCCTTCCACCAGCCAGCTTCCGGACTTGTCATTGAGCACGCCATCGTTGATGTATTCGGCCAGGATCGAACCCACCGGATCGGCCAGCACCAGTTCGGTATCCGGCGACAAGGTCGCGAAGGCGCGCGACAGGCCGGTCATGGTGCCGGAACTGCCGCAGCCGAAAACGATGGCGTCCAGCTCGCCGCCCATCTGCTCCAGGATTTCCGGACCGGTGCCGAACTCATGCGCGGCCGGATTGTCCGGATTGCCGAACTGGTTGACGAAATAGGCCCCGGGAGTCTCCTCGGCAACGCGCCGGGCCAGGTCCTGGTAATACTCGGGATGCCCCTTGGCCACGTCCGAACGGGTCAGCCGCACTTCGGCGCCCATCGCCTTCAGGTTGAAGATCTTTTCCCGGCTCATCTTGTCCGGGACCACCAGGATCAGCTTGTAGCCCTTCTGCTGCGCCACCAGCGCCAGGCCCAGTCCGGTGTTGCCGGCCGTGCCCTCCACCAGCGTCGCCCCCGGCTTGAGATCGCCGCGCTTCTCGGCCGCCTCGATCATCGAAAGGCCGATACGATCCTTGATCGATCCACCCGGATTGGCGCTTTCGAGCTTCAGATACAGCTCGCAGACGCCGGCGTCCAGGCGCTGGGCCTTGACGATCGGAGTCTGGCCAATGAGTTCGAGGACGGAGGAATGGATGGGCATTCGGGGACTTCGAGTCGCGCCACGCAGGGCCGGACCTTGGATTATCCGCCGGATGGACACGAAGATGGTAGCGCCGAACAATGACCTGACGCCCCTGGATGAACGACAAGCCACCGATCCGTCCCATTCGGCCCCCGAAGTGACGCGGACGACGTGGATCGACGAGGAACTCCACGCCGCCCGCGACAGGGGGAACATGCATCAGGCTCCCGGCAACCGTACCGCTTGCGCGCCGGGAACGCACGGCCTGAAAAGGCCGCTGGTCAAGGCCGTCATTGGCTGCGGCGCCTTCCCTGCGCCGTCGTCTGGCTGACAGGTATCAGTGCTGCGCGGGGGAGGATGTCGATTGCGCAGGAGTCTCCAGCATGCGCTGGAGGCGCTGCTTGGCCAGCAGCTTTTCCCGCTTCATGCGGCCCAGGGTGACATCGCTGACGGCCAGCACGCCCAGTTCGGCATCCATGCATTGCCTGTTCAACTTCCGGTGCTCGTCATGAAGGGACCGGAATGCCGGATCGCGCGCGCGGCGTGCTTCGATCTCGCTCTGGGGCTGATCTTCAAACATGATGTGACCTCCTTCAGCTGAAAACACAAACGCCCCGGCCTGGCGGCACGGGGCGCTTCATCGGGAAGAGGAGCTGGGCTGCCCCCTGGCACACGTCCCGCCCGGCATTCCACACTGGCCCGTGGATGATTGCCTGCTTCGGTTCGCGCCCAGATTGCATCGGCCCGGCCCTCCCATCGTCCGGTCCGCGGAAGTGCGTCCCGGACGATTGACCCTACGCCTGCCGCCGGAGGGCTTCAAGCCCCTCGCGACAAAAAAGCCGGATACACGGACACGCGGTTCAGCCTGAATGGACGAAACCCACAATAATTAACAAAAACAATACTTTAAGGTGAAACGATCACCTCGGCGGAACGCGCCTTCGTGGCAGCGGCCTTCTTCCCCGCCACCTGCAGGCGACCGCTGCTGACGCCCGCAGCCACCAACGCGTCACGCAGCGCTTCGGCGCGTTTCTGCCCTACCCCATCGGCACTGTCGTACGCCTCGATGCGTACCCGGCCCTTCCTGCCGATGTTCAGGTACTCCGCCAGCGCCTTCACCTGGTTCCTGGCGGCACCGGAAAGACCGGCCTTGCCCCCCGCGAAAGCGTCGCCGGACAAGGTGAACACTTCACCACGTCCATCGAACCTGCCCGCGGGCAGCTTCTGACCGGAAACCAGCTCGGCCTCTTCACGGGCCAGCTTGGCGGCGTTCTGCTGCGCCGCACTCAGCCGCTGCTGCTGCTTGCCGGCCACGGTGGTCAGCGCGTTTTCCGCATCCTGGCGAGCCAGCGCTTCGCTTTCGGCGGCCAACCGCAGGCGCTCGCTCTCTTCAGCCTGGATCTGTGCCTGCACGCGAAGGCGCTCGGCTTCCTGGCGCGCGCGCGCCGCCTCGCGGCGACTGGCTTCGATCAGCAGGTCGCTGCGGGTGCGTTCCAGCCGGCCTGCTTCGCGCTGCGCCAGGGCGGCGCGGACCGAGGTTTCGGCAATCTCCACGCGGCGCTCGGCCAGGTAGCGCGTCAGTTCCTGGTCACGGCGTTTGGCGGTGCGGAAGGCGGCTACCGCCTGCTGCGCCTGCATGCGCTCGAACGCGCCAAGTTCGGCGGTATCCGGATTGGCCGCGATCGCGGTCAGGCGCTGGTTGAGCTGCAGCACCATGGGGTCGTCGGCGGCCACGGCCAGCAGCGGCAGGGCCAGCAGGCCGGCGGAAAGAACTATCGAACGTGCGCGCATCAGCGGCTATCCCCGTTTTCGAGCTGGCGCTCCAGCTGGCTGACTTCATTGCGGCGCAGCTGCAGCTGCGCCGCGGCGGTGGCCTCCTCGCTGCGCGCGCGGGCCAGATCGGCGTCGGCCGCAGCGCGCAGGGCCATCGAAGGTGCGTTCTTGCGCTCGCGGCGGTCGCCGGCCGCGCGCTGGGCCTGCTCCAGCCCCTGCCGGGCCAGGCCGATCAGGTCCGGCGCGTACTGGTCGGCGTCGGCCTGCGTGGCCTTGTCCACGGCCTGGCGGGCCTGGGCCAGCTCCAGGGCACCGTCCTGGGCGAACGCAGGGGCAGAGAGTACGAATGCCAACGCCATCACGTACAGGCATTGGCGCATTTGTGCGAAGCTAGGTCGATTCATAGGGGAGGCCGTGCCGGTTGAAGGTGCGCGGCCATTGTCGTCAAGCCGATACCGTGCTTGCAACGGGCAGCGGCGGTTCGTTTGGGGAAAAACGCGATGGATATCGGCTACTTTCTGAAGCTGATGACCGAAAAGAACGCTTCGGACATGTTTTTGACCACCGGTGCGCCGGTGCACATCAAGATCGAGGGCAAGCTTTACCCGCTGGGCAATACCGGCCTGCCGCCGGGCATGGTCAAGAAGATCGCCTACTCGCTGATGGACGAAGGCCAGGTGCCGCAGTTCGAGCGCGACCTGGAGCTGAACATGGCGATCGCGCTGGCCGATACCGGGCGCTTCCGCGTGAATGTGTTCAAGCAGCGGGGCGAGGTCGGCATGGTCATCCGCGCCATCCGCAGCCGGATCCCGAGCATCGAAGAGCTGAACCTGCCACAGGTGCTGAAGGACGTCATCATGACCCCGCGCGGGCTGGTGCTGGTGGTGGGGTCCACCGGGTCCGGCAAGTCCACCTCGCTGGCGTCGATGATCGACCACCGCAACAGCACGACCACCGGGCACATCCTTACCATCGAGGATCCGATCGAGTACCTGCACAAGCACAAGATGTCGATCGTCAACCAGCGCGAGGTCGGGCTGGATACGCATGCGTTCCATAATGCGTTGAAGAACGCCATGCGTGAAGCGCCGGACGTGATCCTGATCGGCGAGATCCTGGACGCGGAAACCATGGAGGCCGCCATCGCCTTCGCCGAAACCGGCCATCTTTGCCTGGCGACCCTGCATTCGAACAATGCCGACCAGACCATCGAACGCATCCTGAATTTCTTCCCGGAAAGCGCGCACCGCAACGTGCTGATGAATCTCTCGCTGAATCTGCGCGCGGTGGTCAGCCAACGCCTGGTGAAGGGCACGGACGGGCGCCGCCTGCCGGCCACCGAAGTGCTGATCAACACGCCGATGATCCGCGATCTGCTTCGCCGCGGCCAGGTGCACGAGATCAAGGCCGCCATGGAGGCGTCCCTGGAAGAAGGCATGGAAAGTTTTGACCAGTGCCTGTTCCGGATGGCCAAGGACGGCACCATCGACGTCGAGGAAGCACTGCGCGCGGCCGACTCACGCGATGGCCTGGCGCTCAAGTTCCGCCTGTCCGAAGGCAGCAGTGGCGAACACGATCCCTACGCGGATTTTTCCAGCAACGCGCCGGGGATCAGCCACGGCTTCTGAGGCCCTCCGCGGCGGCACCGGCCATCGTGCATGCAGCGGCTGGCGGGAGAGGATGAACGCTTCAGGTGACCACTGGGGCGTCTCATGGGATGAGACGCTGCCCGGGTAGGTTTTCCTGATGGAAACCATCCGTAAGCTGGCCATCCTTGCCGACGCTGCCAAATACGATGCCTCCTGCGCCTCCAGCGGCGCAGGCAAACGGGATTCGCGCGCATCCGGCGGCGTCGGCAGCACCGAAGGCAGCGGCATCTGCCACAGCTACACGCCGGATGGGCGCTGCGTTTCCCTGCTGAAGATCCTGCTGACCAATTTCTGCATCTACGACTGCGCCTACTGCATCAACCGGGTATCCAGCAACGTGCAGCGCGCGCGGTTCAGCGTCGCCGAGGTCGTCGCGCTGACGCTGGACTTCTACAAGCGTAATTACATCGAAGGGCTGTTTCTATCCAGCGGCATCATCCGCAATGCGGACTACACCATGGAGCAGATGGTGGAAGTGGCACGGCAGCTGCGTGAGGAGCACCGCTTCGGTGGTTACATCCATCTCAAGACCATCCCGGAAGCGTCTCCCGAACTGCTCGCCGCCGCCGGGCGCCATGCCGACCGGCTGTCCATCAATGTGGAGCTGCCGACCGAAGACGGGCTGGCAACGTTCGCGCCGGAAAAGACTGTGGGCTCCATCCGTGGCGCGATGGGGGAACTGCGCTGGCGCATCGATGAATCCAGGGAGGCACGAGCGATACCATTGGCCGCGCCAATATCGCGGGCCGCCAATTCGCGGGTCGCCCGCGCCCGCGCCCCGCGCTTCGCGCCGGCGGGGCAGAGTACGCAGATGATCGTCGGTGCCGACGGCGCCAGCGACCAGCAGATCCTGACCACGGCCGATGCGCTGTATGGCAGTTACCGGATGCGCCGCGTGTATTTCTCCGCTTTCAGCCCCATACCGGATGCCAGCCGGCAGCTGCCCCTGCAACCACCTCCGCTGCAGCGCGAGCACCGGCTGTACCAGGCCGACTGGTTGCTGCGCTTCTATGGCTACCAGGTGCAGGAGATCGCAGCCACCACCGAAGGCGGCATGCTCGACCTGGATATCGACCCGAAGATGGCCTGGGCGATCCGCAACCCGGAACGTTTCCCGGTGGATCTCAACCGTGCGCCGAAGGAAATGCTGCTGCGCGTGCCGGGGCTCGGCGTGCGCAACGTCAAACGCGTACTCATGGCACGCCGGCATGCGCGCCTCCGGGTGGCCGATGTCGCCCGCCTGAAAGCCCCGATGAGCAAGCTGCTGCCGTTCGTGCAACTGGCAGATCATCACCCGCGCCGGCAACTGGACGACCCGGCAACGCTGCGCGCGCGCCTGGCCCCGCCCCCCCGCCAGGGTTCGCTGTTCGCCGACGCGCCGGCTGCATGACTGCCCGCTGGTCGCTGCGGGTAGACCCGCCATGGTCACTGGATGCGTGGCGCGATGCCGCGCGCACCGCGTTGCGCAATGGCGTACCACCCGATCAGCTCGACTGGCTGCAGGGCAGCGATGCTTCGCTGCTGGATGCGCCTTCGTTGCAGGTGGATGAGAGCGCCGGAACGCCTCCGACAGGAGTGGTGCCTTCGGTATCACGCGCCTTCATGGAGCTTGCGGGAGCCTGTCTGTGCCACCGCGACCCACAGCGCATGGCACTGCTGTACCGCCTGCTGTGGCGCATGGCCCAAGGCGAACGCGGTCTGCTGTCCCATGTCACCGATCCGGATGTGCTGCGCGCGATGGCACTGGCCCAGACCGTTCGCCGCGACAGCCACAAGATGAAGGCCTTCGTGCGTTTCCGCGAAGTACCGGGCGAGGCGGATGCATTCATCGCCTGGTTCGAACCGGACCAGCAGATCGTCGATCGCGTGGCACCCTTCTTCGCACGGCGGTTCACAGGCATGCGCTGGGCCATCCTCACACCGTACCGGAGCGCGCGCTGGGACGGCCGGGAACTGTCCTTCGGCGACGGCGCAACCCGCCAGGATGCGCCGCCCGAGGACGCGCGCGAGGATCTGTGGCGCATGTACTACGAAAGCATCTTCAATCCTGCCCGTCTCAACACGCGCATGATGCAGCAGGAGATGCCGACCCGTTACTGGAAGCACCTGCCCGAGGCCGCGCTGCTGCCGCGCCTGGTGCGAGATGCCGGTATGCGCGTCCAGCAGATGCATGACCGCCCTGCCCAGCCGCCACAGCGGCGCATTCCCACGGCGGCGGCCGGTCTGCCGGTCCCGGCGGCGGGCGCACCGGCCTCGCTGCAGACGCTGGCGCGGGAAGCCGCTGGCTGCCGTCGCTGCCCGCTGTGGGAGCCGGCGACACGCACCGTGTTCGGTGAAGGGCCTGCCGACGCCCGCCTGATGATCGTTGGCGAACAGCCCGGCGACCAGGAAGACCTGCGCGGGCGTCCCTTCGTCGGCCCTGCGGGCCAGTTGCTGGAGCGGGCCCTGGGTGAACTGGGCATCGACCGCGCATCGCTCTACATGACCAACGCGGTCAAGCATTTCCGCTACGAGCGTCGTGGCAAGCGACGCGTGCACAGCCGCCCGGACGCCAGCCATGTGCGTGCCTGCCGGCCATGGCTCATGGACGAGATCGCTCAGCTGCGGCCGAAGGTGATCCTGTGCCTGGGTGCAACGGCAGCCGCATCGGTGTTCGGGCGCGCCTTCAGCCTGACCCGCGACCGCGGCAAGTGGCTCGCGCTGGAAGACGGAACCCGTGGTTTCGCCACGGTGCATCCGTCCTGGGTGCTCCGGCAGGGCGACGGCCCGGAGGGCGAAGCAGCCTACCGCCTGTTCACCGACGACCTGCGACGCTGGTCGGAAGGCTGAAGGCGAACGGACTCTCCCGTCTGCTCAGGGTGCGTCGCTCTGGCGTTCCGGGCGCGCGGCGTCGAAGGCCGGCAGTTCCATGCACGCCGCCTCGATCCGTTGCAGCACCGGACAGGCGTCCAATGGCAGCCCGAAGCGACGTGCGTTGTAGAGCTGCGGTACCAGACAGGCATCGGCCAGGCCGGGCGCGTCGCCGTGGCAGAATCGGCCGGTATCGCTGCCTGCGGCAAGCAGCGCTTCCATCGCCGACAGTCCCTCGGCCATCCAATGCAGGGTCCACCCTTGCCGCGTCTCTGCATCAGCGTGCAGCTCCCGCTCCAGGTACTGCATCACCCGCAGGTTGTTGATCGGGTGGATATCGCACGCCACCAGCTGCGCCAGCGCACGCACGCGCGCCCGGCCAGCCGCATCGGCCGGCAGCAGCGGCATCTGCACAAACACCTCGTCCAGATATTCCAGGATGGCCAGCGACTGCGTCAGCACCCGGTCGTCATGCACCAGGGTGGGCACCAGCTGCTGCGGATTGAGCGCGCGGTAGGCATCGGCGTGCTGCTCGCCACCATCCCGCACCAGGTGCACGGGGTGGGCCCGCCATGACAGGCCTTTCAGGTTCAGGCCGATACGCACGCGGTAGGCGGCGCTGGAACGCCAGTAGGTATGCAGCACGATGCCAGCCGCCGCGCCCGCCTGCTGGCTCACGGCTGCGTGGCCTGCTCGATGCGCTGTTCAATGGCGCCGAAGATGCTGTTTCCTTCCGCATCCAGCATCTCGATCCGCACCACGTCGCCGAACGACAGGAACGGCGTGCTCGGCTTGCCATCGCGCAGGGTTTCCACGGTGCGCTGTTCGGCGAAACACGACGCGCCCTTGCTGGTGTCCTGGTTTGCGATGGTGCCCGAGCCGACGATCGCGCCGGCGCCAAGCGGACGCGTCTTCGCCGCGTGCGCCACCAGCTGCGCGAAATTGAACTGCATGTCCACGCCGGCTTCCGGCGCACCGAACCATGCCCCGTTGATGTGGGTCAGCAACGGCAGGTGCACCTTGCTGTCCTGCCATGCCGCGCCCAGTTCGTCCGGGGTGACGAACACCGGCGACAGTGCTGAACGCGGCTTGGACTGCAGGAACCCGAAACCCTTGGCCAGTTCGCCGGGGATCAGGTTGCGCAGCGACACATCGTTCACCAGGCCCACCAGCTGGATATGCCCAGCGGCAGCCTCGGCGCTCACCGCCATCGGCACATCGTCGGTGATCACCACCAGCTCGGCTTCCAGATCGATGCCGTAGTCCTCACTGACCACCCTCACCGCGTCGCGCGGGCCGTGGAAACCGGCGCTGGTGGCCTGGTACATCAGCGGATCGGTGTAGAAGCTTTCCGGCACTTCGGCACCGCGGGCGCGTCGAACGCGTTCCACATGCGGCAGATAGGCACTGCCATCGACGAACTCATAGGCGCGTGGCAGCGGTGCGGCCAGCGCCTGCAGGTCGATATCGAACACCCCGTCAGCGTCGCCGTCGTTCAACGACTCGTAAAGCGCGTTCAGGCGCGGCGCCAGCTGGCTCCAGTCCTCCAGCGCCTGCTGCAGGGTCGATGCGATGCCCGTGGCACGCACGCCATGCCGCAGATCGCGGGAGACCACGATCAGCGTGCCATCGCGACCGCCTTCCTTCAAAGAACCAAGCTTCATGGGTGAGTTTCCGGACAGAAGGGAAAACAGGTTTCAAGTGTAATCAATTGCCCATGCTGGCTGAAAGCTGCGCCGCCGCATCGTCTACCGGCCTGTCGCCAACACCTCAGCTTCCAGCCCAGGACTGCGCTGCAGCCACCCGTCCGCCGAACCTGAACAGGGCATTTTGCAGGCGATCTCAAACTTCAGTTAGACTACACCGGTCTGCAGCGGCCGTCCGTTTCCCTCCGGGATCGCCGGCGAGCCAGGTCACCCGACCCCTCGCCCGCCCCCACTCCGGCGCCGTTCGTCACGCATTCCAGCCTGCGCTTGGCGCCGGTTGCACCCAATTCTCG
>JAAIGF010051953.1_pt1 | contig 37407 bp, 27 predicted proteins | sample 6487441 | NCBI WGS metagenome assembly JAAIGF01 (sample SAMN13974129, study PRJNA590717) | phyllosphere metagenome | biome: pepper field; feature: multiple bacterial spot infested pepper fields; material: pepper leaves; isolation source: leaves from pepper fields | host: Capsicum annuum ...
AGCGCGGCGGCCAGCGCCAGGCCGATGCCCTGGCTGGAACCGGTGACGAGGGCACGGCGGCCGGTGAGCGAGAAATCGGGGCCGGAGGCGAACGAGGTCATGGCTGCATCACTGAAAAAGAGAGCGGGCAGTGTAGACCTGTCGATCTGGTGTGCTGGGGGGATTCAGGGCAAACCCCAGGTCGTGAACGGACCAGGGACGAAGGCATGAGCGAGAGAGCGGTGCAGCCAGGGCATGACCGAATACATCATCGCGGCTGACCGCTGTCTGCGGTCCGGCGCTCACTGATCCAGCGTGGCCCCGCCGTCCACCCGCAGGTCGTGCAGCGTGACATGGCTGGCGCGGTCCGACAGCAGGAACAGCACCGATTCCGCCACTTCTTCGGGCGTGGCGATCTTGCGAAGCGGGATGCCCAACCTGTAGCCGGCCAGCGAGCCGTCGATGACGGCTTCTCGTGACGAGCCCTGACGCCACATGGCGCGCTGCATCTCGGTGTCGGTGGAGCCGGGCGAGACGATGTTGCAGCGGATGCCGTATTCGGCCAGTTCCAGCGCCAGGCAGCGGGTGAGCTGACTGACGGCGGCCTTGGATGCGGCATAGGCGCCCATGCCCGCGCGCGGCGTGGTGGCGGCGTTGGAACTGACGTTGACGATGCTGCCGCGACGGCGCTCGATCATGCCGCGCGCGACGGCCCGGCAGACGTTGAAGGCGCCGGTGGCGTTGACCGCGAAGGGATGCGCCCACTGTTCGTCGGTGAGGTCGATGATCTTGCCCATCTGCAGTACGCCTGCCACGCAGGCCAGCTTGTCGAGGGGGCCGATGGCGGCTTCTGCCGCGGCGACGGCTTGGGTCACGGCAGCCGAGTCGGCGACGTCGACCTTGGCCAGATGGAGCTGATCGGGGGCAGCGTGCGTGCGCAAGGCATCCAGTCCGGCATCGTCCAGGTCGAACGCTGCGACCCGGGCGCCCTGTGCAAGCAGCGCGCGTGCGACCGCCGCGCCAATACCGCTGGCAGCGCCCGTCACCAGGACGTGCGCACCGGCAAAATCACCGCCCGTTGGGCGGCCGGCATTTTGTGCGCCAGTCTGCGCCGTGGCGTCGGCGGAGTCACCACCCGCCCGGTCAGCGGCGTGCGGCGTGCCGGTCTGCTCCGAGGCGTGGGCACCGTTGTCGTCAGCATGTCGAGACGTGTCGCTCATGCCGTTTTACCTGTTGCCGGGTTCGACAGGGCATCGACCACCTCGGCCAGGGTCGTGCTCACGCCGCAGCGGCCCGACACATAGTTGATCGCCATCTGGTGCTCGGCGGCAGAGAAGTCGGCCACGGCGTCTAGCACGAAGAAGGGCTGCACGTCCTGCATGAAGGCTTCCAGCGCGGTCGCCATGCAGCCGATGTGCGCGTAGATGCCGCAGATGATGAGCTGGTCGCGGCCCCAGTCGCGCATCAGTGCGCGCAGGTTCGAGCGCTGGAACGCGCTGTAGCGCCACTTGGTCAGCACGGTGTCGTGCCCGGCGGGCTTGAGCGCGTCGATGATGGGCTGCTGTGCGTGCTTGTCGGGCGCGGTCAGGCCGGGACCCCAGAAGTCGTTGAGCAGGGCACGGTCGCCGTCGGGCTGTTCGACCGGCTGGGCGGTGTAGACCACCGGCACGCCGGCCGCGTCGCAGGCGGCGCGCAACTGGCAGGCGTGGTCGATCAGCGTGGGAATGGGCTGCTGCGCCATGTCGTACTTGGCCAGGAAGTATTCCTGCATGTCGTGCACCAGCAGCACCGCGCGGGCGGGGTCGGGGCGCCAGTCGACGCGATTCTTCACCTTGCCGGTCGGCATGGGGTAGGGGGTGATGACGGGAATGCTCACGCTTCGATTGCTCCAGGTCTTGGCGCCGCCGGACGGTGGCCGGGCGGGAAATGGATGGGCTCAGGGCTGGGTGGACGCCAGTCCCAGCGCCGACAGCATGGTGCGGAATTTCACACCGGTTTCGGCCAGTTCGCGCGCCGGTTCCGAACCGGGCACCACGCCTGCGCCCGCATACAGGCGCAGCGACGCACCTTGATGGTCGGCGCAGCGCAGGGACACGGCCCACTCGCCATCGCCCTGGGCGTCGCACCAGCCCACCAGCCCGGCGAAGAAGCGCCGGTCGAAGGGTTCCAGGTCGCCGATGGCCGCAAAGGCCGCCTGCGTGGGATGACCGCAGACGGCCGGCGTCGGGTGCAGGGCCAATGCCAGTTCCAGCGAACCGACCGCCGGGTCGTCCAGCTCGGCCTCGATCCACGTCGACAGATGCCACAGGGCGTCGGTGGACGTGAGCGTCGGGCCATCCGGCAGGCGCAGGTCACGGCAGTACGGGCGCAGCGCCGTGGCGATGGCGTCGATCACGATGGCGTGTTCGTGCTGATCCTTGGCGGACGCCAGCAGCGTGTCGGCGGCGGCGCGATCGGCAACGGGATCTGCCTGCCGGGCGGCCGATCCGGCCAGCGGATTCAGAATCACGCGCCTGCCCTGGCGGCGCAGCAGCAGTTCGGGGCTGGCGCCCAGGAACGCGGCCGAAGCAGGCTGGTCGTCCAGCGGAATGGAGAACGTGAAGCCGTGCGGATTGCGCTGCAATAGCCGCCGCATCAGCGCCGGTCGGTCGGGTGTGCCGTCCAGGGTGATGTCGAGCGTGCGCGCCAGCACCACCTTGTCGAGTTCGCCCGCAGCAAAGCGCGCCAGGGCGTTGCCGACTGCGGATTCATAGCCCGCCTCGGGCGGCACCGACGCCATGGCAAGCGCAGCAGGTACCGTCGACGTGTCGGCAGGTGCCGCCATCGCGCGACGATCCAGCGGGCCGTCGTGGCGGCTGTGACGCGGCACCACCAGCCGTGCCGGGCGCGACACGTCGAAGGGCACGGCGCCGATCAGGACGGGGGCCTCGATGCCCTGGTGCTGCGCGTCGGCCAACAGCGCGGCGGCGCGCTGCCACAGCGGTCCTGCGCCGGGCGCCAGGCTCAGCGCAGCGTCGCGGCCCCACACGCTGGCCGTCGGGGAAACGAACAGATAGTCGTCGGCGCGGTAGTGCGAGAACCAGGCGTCGGCGTCAGGGCCCGCAGCGGTGGTGCGGGGGGCGGGAGCGTTCATGCGGGCGATCGGATGGTGCGACGCGCAGGCATCGCCCAGCCGAGAGAATGGGAATGATTGCTATTTTAGCGTGGCGCCATCCGGTTGCACTTACCTGATCGCCATCCGTATCTGCCAGCTTGCGGGATCGTCGGTTCTGCCTGGGATCCGGACGCATGTCCGGTCATGGCCACACCATGACCGGGATACCCGGTGTCATGCCTGCAAGCCAGCGCAATCCTGGCAGTTCAAGGCAACTCAGCCGGATAGCTGTTCAACGCCAGTCCCACTTCCCGCTGAATGTCCCAGGCGGCCAGCGTGGCGGCCACCGGCCCGTAGTACACGCCATCACGCACCACGAACATGGACGGCAGGTGGAACACTTCATAGCGCTGCACCAGTCCGCCGTTGTCACCCGCATCGATCCAGCACACGCGCTCGACCGGCAGGTTCATCTGCGGGAGCTGTTCGCGTGCCACCTTGCAGTTGCCGCAGGTGCGGCTGGTGAATACCAGCAACGAGATGCCCTTGGCATCGAGCAGGAAACGGTCTGCGGTACCGTCGTCGAGAGTGATTTCTTCCATGGCGGCAAGCTTAACCCCTTGGCTCGCGCAGAATCGCAAAGACTGCAAACGCCGGCGGCCTATCTTGGCAGGACTGGAGACCCCGATGAAGACATCGACGCGCCTTGCCTACGCCCAGCGGCTGGACCCTGTCCTGCGCTGGCTGGTCGAGCATCCCGAGCTCGAGCCCGACCTGTATCACCTGGCCGACCTGGCCTGCCTGTCACCGTTCCACTTCCATCGCGTCTATCGGGCGATGGTGGGGGAAACCGTGGCGGCGACCATGCAGCGGGTGCGCATGCAACGGGCGTCGCGGGACCTGTCGAACAGCGATGTCTCGTTGCGACAGGTGGCGAAGCGGGCAGGGTATGACTCGCCCGCTGCCTTCAGCCGGGCCTTCAGTGACATCTTCGGCCGTCCGCCGGGGCGTTACCGCGCGGATCGGGCCGCTGTCCTCGACCATCAGGAGAACGACATGTACCCCATCACGATCCAGGACCTGCCCGCCCTGACCCTGGCCACGCTTTCCTATCGCGGCGACTACCACGCGATTTCGCCCGTGTTCGAACGCCTGTTCGTGCTGGCGTCCGCCCACGGCCTGGTCACGCCCGACAGTCCGGGCTATGGCCTGTACTACGACGACCCGGAACAGGTGCCCGCCAACATGCTGCGCGCGGCGGCGGGCGTGGCGGTACCGGACGGCACGACCTTGCCCGAAGGACTGGAACCGCTGGCCGTGCCGGCCATGCGTGCTGCCGTGCTGACCTACGTCGGCCCATATGCCGAGATCGGCGCGGCCTACCAGTGGCTGTTTTCGCAATGGCTGCCCGACAGCGGGCATGCGCCGGGCGACTTTCCCATGATGGAGATCTACCTGAACGACCCGAAGACCACGCCGCCAGCCGAATTGAAGACCCACATCGTGCTCTGCCTGGCTGCCTGACGCGAGGGGCTGGGCTACCCTGCAAGGGCCGGTTCGCCGGCCCTTTTTCACTTCGAAAAGCGTGCCCATGCAACTCCCTGTGAATCCCTTCAAAGCCGCCTTGCGCGCAAAGCAGCCGCAGATCGGTCTGTGGGTCGGCCTGGCCGATACCTATGCCACCGAAGTGCTGGCCACCGCCGGTTTCGACTGGTTGGTGCTCGACGGCGAGCATGCCCCCAACAACGTCCCCACCATCCTGCCGCAGTTGCAGGCCGCGGCGCCCTATCCGAGCCACTGCATCGTGCGTCCGGTGATCGGCGACGTGGCGATGATCAAGCAGTACCTGGACATCGGCGTGCAGACCGTACTGGTGCCCATGGTCGACACGGCCGAAGAGGCCGCCTTGATGGTGCAGGCGACGCGCTATCCGCCGCATGGCATTCGTGGCGTGGGCAGCGCGTTGACGCGATCCTCGCGCTGGAACCTGATCGGTGACTACCTGCACACCGCCAACGACGAAATGTGCGTGCTGGTGCAGGCCGAGACGGTGGAGGCCATGACGAACCTGGCGGACATCGCCGCCGTCGAGGGTGTCGACGGCGTGTTCATCGGCCCGGCCGACTTGTCGGCCAGCATGGGCTACCTGGGCCGTCCCGACGCGCCCGAGGTGCAGGCCGAGATCGCGCGGGCGTTCGAGGTGATCCTGGCCGCGGGCAAGGCGCCCGGCATCCTGACCACGGATGTGGCGCAGGCGCGGCAGTACCTGGACATGGGCGCGCTGTTCGTCGCGGTCGGCGTGGATGCCTTGCTGCTGGCCTATGCGGCGCGCAATCTGGCGGCGGCGTTCAAGTCGCCGTCGGCACCGGTGGCGGCACCGGCACCGGGTAGCGCGTATTGACCTTTTGGCGTCGCCCCTGTCCGGCGGGGCCTCAACGCCCCGTCGGCACCTGCACCCCCAATCGGCTGCTCCATTCCTCGATCTGCACGCGCAGGCCGGGTTCGATGGGGATGCCGTCCTGGCCGCGCTGTCGTGCGCTGTCGTATTCCGGGTCGCCCGGCATGCGCGGTGAACCGGGTTCAGCCGCCAGGTCGCGAGCCATGGCTTCGATGGTGGCTGCCAACGTGGGGCCGCCAGCGAAGCGCTGCGGGTCCAGGGCGATGAAGAACGCGCCGATGTGGCGGGGGCGTGCGAGCTGGTCGTACATCGGGCCGATGTGCGGACCGTAGGGGTTGCCGTTGAGCGGTCCGCACAACAGTTCGATCATCAATGCCAGTGCGTAGCCCTTGTGGCCGTAGCCGGCGCCGCCCAGCGGCTGTAGCGCGCGGGTGGCGTGCGGGTCGGTGGTTTCGTTGCCGGCTTCGTCCAGTGCCACCCCGGCTGGCAAGACCTGGCCTTCGCGCCGGGCGTTCATGACCTGATTCCACGGAATGGCCGTGGTCGCCATGTCCAAGGTGACGGGCTCGCCGTCTACGCGCGGGAAGGCGATGGCGATCGGGTTGGTGCCCAGGAACGGACGATAGCCGCCCTGCGGCGCGGCGATCTTGTCGGCATGGGTGAAGGCGATACCGATCAGCCCGGCACGGGCGGCGGCGCGGGCGTACAGGCCGATGGCGCCGCAGTGCGACGAATCACTCACGCCGACCGCGCCCACGCCCGTTTCACGCGCCAGGGCCATGGCTTCCAGGTTGGCCCGGGTGCCGACGACGATGCCCAGCCCCTGGTCGCCGTGCACCTGGGCGGTGGCAGCGCCCGTGCGTTCCACCCGTATGGCCGGCCGGGGGCGGATCGACCCCTGGGTGATGCGCGACATGTAGTGCGGCAGGCGGGCGATGCCGTGCGAGTCGATCCCCCACAGGCTGGTCTGCACCAGGCTGTCGGCGACCAGCAGGGCGTCTTCGTGCGGCACGTCCAGCGCCTGCAGGCAGGCGGCACCCCACTGGCGCAGCGCGTCGGCATCGTAGGGCAGGGCATCGGCGGCCACGGGTTGCTGGCTCATCGGAACGGAACTCCAGATAGAAAATGATGGAAAGGACGGTGCCGGCAGTCGCTACCGGCACCGCGGACCCGCGTGGACGATCAGTGCGTCTCGCTCAGGAACTGGGCGAGGGTGTCGCGCACGCCCAGCGTGCGCAGTTGCAGGCTGTGGCGTGCCACGGCGTCGACGAAGCGCTCGTCCTTGCCAAGGTCGCCGAAGACGGAACGGAAGCCGGCGAAGGCGGCGACACGCTTGCGCTCGGCCTCCTGCGAGTCGGCAGCACCTTCGGCTGCGGCATCGCCCTCGGCAATGTGTTCGGCAAGGTCGGCGGCCAGCGGGTCCTGGATCGGATACTTGGCCACGCCCCGGTCGCCGCCGCGCAGGTAATGCAGCCAGGCGGCGATGGCCAGCGCCAGGTGGTCGATGGGCTGGTCGGCGCGCAGCCGGTCGTTGATGGTGGCCAGCAGGCGCTGGGGGACTTTCTGCGTGCCGTCCATGGCGACCTGCTGCGTGCGGTGCGGCAGGGCGGGATTGGCCACGCGGGCCAGCAGACGGGCGCGGAATTCGTCGAAGTCGACGCCGGAAATACTGCCCAGCGTCGGCGCGATCTCCAGACGCATCATGCGGTCGACGAAACGGCGCACGGGTTCCTGCGCCACCGTCAGGTTGTTGGTTTCAATGCCGGACGACGCGCCCAGATAGGCCAGCGTCGACTGCGGGGCGTTGACGAAGCGCAGCTTGAGCCGCTCGAAGGGGGCGGCCGAGCCGACGAAGCGGGCACCGCCCTTATCCCAGGCCGGACGGCCAGCGGCGAAGCGGTCTTCCACCACCCATTCCAGGAAGGGTTCGCCCACGACGGGCCAGGCATCCTCCAGGCCCAGGTCGTCGGCGATACGGGCGCGATCGTCGTCGGTGGTGCGCGGCACGATGCGGTCGACCATGGCGTTGGGGAAGGTGCAGCGTGCGTCGATCCAGGCGGCCAGATTCGGGTCCACGTGATCGGCGAAGCTCAGTACCAGGCCGTGCAGGGTGTCGCCATTGCTAGGCAGGTTGTCGCACGACAGCAGGGTGATCGGGCCGAGCTTGCGCGCATGGCGCAGGGCCAGCCCGTGCACCAGCATGCCAATGGCCGTGCGCGGCGCTTCCGGATGCAGCAGGTCGTGCTGGATGTCGGGGTCGTTGATGCGCAGGGCCCGTGTGGCCGGCTCGTGGCTGTAGCCCTTCTCGGTCACGGTGAGGCTGACGATGCGGGTGTCGGCGTGGGCGATCTGTTCGAGCACCGCCCGCGGGTCTTCCGGCGCGACCAGCACGCGCAGCAGGCTGCCGACGACCTGCAACTGCTCGCGCGGGGCACCGTCCTCGTCGCCATCGAGCACGGAAACGGTATACAGCCCGCCCTGCGGCGCCAGGGCCTCGCGGGTGTCGGTCGAGCGCATCGACACGCCGACGATGCCCCATTCCAGTTCGCCGCTGGCTGCGATGGCCGCGTCGTTGACGACGGCCTGGTGAGCGCGCTGGAAGGCGCCGATGCCCAGGTGGACGATGCCGGCGCGCAGCGCGCGGCGATCGAATCCCGGTCGAGTGACGTGCGAGGGAAGCTGGTCGAGCGTCTCGGGGCTGAGGCGTTGCATGGATCCGTTTCCTGTTGCTGAAAGCGGCGCGCGGGCCGCGGCGCGACTACCTTACCAATGCCAGAGCGTGCCGTCGTGGGCCAATCGGTTGACCGGCAGGTAGGCGCGCTTGTACGGGTACTTGGCGGCCAGTTCTTCGTCGATGTCGACGCCGTGACCAGGGGCGTCGCCCGGGAACAGGAAGCCCTTCTCGAACCGGTAGGCGTGTGGGAACACGGCATCGGTCTCGTCGGTGTGGCGCATGTATTCCTGGATGCCGAAGTTCGGCACCCAGGTATCGAAATGCAGGGCTGCGCCCATGCACACCGGCGACAGGTCGGTGGCGCCGTGGCAGCCCGTGCGTACCTGGTAGAGCGAGGCCAGGTCGGCAATGCGGCGCAGGTGGGTGATGCCGCCTGCGTGCACGACCGTGGCGCGGATGTAGTCGATCAACTGTTCTTCGATGAGCTGCTTGCACGCCCAGATCGAATCGAAGATCTCGCCCACGGCCAGCGGCGTCGTCGTGTGCTGGCGGATCAGGCGGAAGCCCGCCTGGTTCTCGGCCGGGGTGGCGTCTTCCATCCAGAACAACTGGAAGGGTTCCAGCGCCTTGCCCAGGCGGCCGGCTTCGATGGGGGTGAGGCGATGGTGGACGTCGTGCAGCAGGTGCACGTCGGGGCCGACTGCTTCGCGCACGGCGGCGAACAGCTCGGGCGTATGGCGCAGGTACTTTTCGGTACTCCAGTCGTGCTCGCTGGGCAGGTCGGCATCGGCGGGTTCATAGAACATCTGGCCGGCGCCCACGCCGTAGACCTTCTTGATGCCCGGCACGCCGCTCTGCGCGCGGATGGCCTGGTAGCCCAGGTCGCGGTAGTGCAGCACCTGGTCGACCGTTTCTGCCGTGTCGCGGCCGTTGGCATGGCCGTAGACCATCACGCCGCTGCGGCTGGCACCGCCCAGCAGCTGGTACAGCGGCATGTTCGCGGCCTTGGCCTTGATGTCCCACAGGGCCGTGTCGACGGCGGCGATGGCGGTCATGGTGACCGGCCCGCGGCGCCAGTATGCGCCCCGGTAGAGGTACTGCCAGATGTCCTCGATCTGGTGTGGATCGCGCCCGATCAGGCACGGAATGACGTGGTCGTTCAGGTAGCTGGCGACGGCCAGTTCGCGGCCGTTGAGGGTGGCATCGCCGATGCCGGTCAGGCCTTCATCGGTTTCGATCTTGAGGGTGACGAAGTTGCGGCCGGGACTGCAGACGATGACGCGGGCGTTGGTGATTTTCATGGTCGTTGGCAAAGGTTCAGGCGACAAGGGGCCACGGACCGGGGCTGGCCGGTCCAGGGAAGGCGGTCTTCTCGAAGGTTGCGGGGCCGGGCGTTACATCACGGCGCCCAGTTGCCAGGGCACGAACTCGTTCTGGCCGTAGCCATGCAGTTCGCTCTTGGTGCGCTCGCCCGAGGCGGCGGCCAGCATGCGGCGGAAGATGCGTTCTCCCATCTCGTCGATCGACAGTCCGCCGTCGATGATGTCGCCGCAGTTCAGGTCCATGTCCGACTCCTGCCGTCGCCACAGCGCGCTGTTGGTCGCGAGCTTGAGCGAGGGCGAGGGCGCACAGCCGTAGGCCGAGCCGCGCCCGGTGGTGAAGCAGATCAGGTTGGCGCCGCCGGCGACCTGGCCGGTGGCCGACACCGGGTCGTAGCCCGGCGTGTCCATGAACACCAGGCCGCGCGCGGTGACGGCTTGCGCGTACTCGTAGACGTCCACCAGGTTGGTGGTGCCGCTCTTGGCGATGGCGCCCAGCGACTTCTCCAGGATGGTGGTGAGCCCGCCCGCCTTGTTGCCGGCCGACGGGTTGTTGTCCATCTGGCCATTGTTGCGCGCGGTGTAGTCCTCCCACCAGCGAATGCGGGTCAGCAGTTTCTCGGCCACGGCGGGCGACACGGCCCGCCGCGTGAGCAGATGCTCGGCACCGTAGATTTCAGGCGTTTCCGACAGGATGGCGGTGCCGCCGTGGCGCACCAGCCGGTCGACGGCGGCGCCCAGGGCCGGGTTGGCCGACAGCCCCGAATAACCGTCTGAACCGCCGCACTGCAGGCCCACCAGCAGGTGGCTGGCAGGCACGGTCTGGCGGCGGACGCGGCTGGCGTCTTCCAGCATGTCCTTGACCAGGGCGATGCCGCGCGCGACCGAGGCCGGCGTGCCGCCGCTTTCCTGGATGTTGAAGGTGTGCAGCATCGGCCCTTCGCGCAGGCCCTGGTCGTTGACGACGCCGCTGATCTGGTTGGTTTCGCAGCCCAGGCCGACGATCAGCAGGGCCGAGAAATTGACGTGGCGGGCGTAGCCGCCGAGGGTGCGGCGCAGCACCTCCATCGGCTCGCCGTCGGCCGCCATGGCGCAGCCTGCGCCATGGGTGAGCGCGACCACGCCGTCGATGCCGGGGTAAGCGGCTAGGGCGTCCCCACGGAAGTGGTCGGCGATGGCACGGGCCACGGTGGCCGAACAATTCACCGACGTCAGAATGCCGACGTAGTTACGGGTCGCCACACGCCCGTCGGGCCGCACGATGCCTTCGAACGTCGCGGGTTCTTCGACGTACTCGGTAGGAATCGCGCCCTGTGCGGCCTGGTAGTCACGAGTGAAATCGCTGAACTGCAGGTTGTGCGTATGCACGTGCTGCCCGGCCGCGATGGCCTGCGTCGCCACCCCGATGATCTGGTTGTAGCGGCGCACCGGCTCGCCCGTGGCGATGGCCCGCGTGGCGACCTTGTGGCCCGGCGGCACCAGGCCGGAGACGACGATGCCTTCCCCTTCCAGATGCGTGCCGCCCACCAGTTGCCGCCGCGAGATCACGACGTTGTCGGCCGGATGGATGCGGATGAAAGGCGCGTCGGCGGTCGTCGTGCCCGAAGCGGTGATGCTCATGATTGGACTCCGTTGGCAGCGTGGATCACTTGGTCAGGCCCATGGTCTGCGGCAGCCACAACGTGAGCGGCTCGATGTAGGTGATCAGGATCAGCGCAACCAGCAGCGGGATCAGCCACGGCACGATGACGACGAAGGTGCGTTCCACCGAGATGCGGGCGATGCGGGCCAGCACGAAGGTGATCATGCCCAGCGGCGGCGTCAGCAGGCCGATCATCAGGTTCAGGGTGATGATGACGCCCAGGTGCAGCGGATCGACACCCAGTTGCAGCGCGATCGGCAGCAGGATCGGCACCATGATGGTGATGGCGGCGATGGTTTCCAGGAAGGCGCCAACGAACAGGATCACCAGGTTCACCAGCAGCAGGAACACCCACTTGTTGTCGGTGAAGGACAGGATGGCGTTGGCCATCATCTGTGCGGCCTGCGTGGTGGTCAGCAGCCAGGCGAAGACCGACGCGGCGGTGACGATGAACAGCACCGATGCCGTGGTTTCCAGGGTGTCGAAACTGGCTTTGGCCAGGCCCTTGAGCGTCATCGAGCGATAGCGCACCAGGCCCAGGAACAGTGCCCACAGCACGGCTGCCACGGCGGCCTCGGTCGGCGTGAACCAGCCCATGGTCATGCCGCCGATCAGGATCACCGGTGCCATCAGCGCCATCACGGCCGACCAGTCGAAGTACCAGTCCAGCGCGACCAGGACGAGGAAGCCGATGCCCACGGCCATGTTCACCGACATGCCCAGCTGGGTCATGCCCCAGATCGCCACCGGGAAGGCCAGGACCACCAAGACTTCGACACCAGCCTGACCCAGACGACGGATGCTGAAGGGAACGTCGCCGCCCCACTTGTTCCGGTAGGCGATGAAGGCCACCGTCAGCATCATCAGCACGGTCATCACCACGCCCGGCACCACGCCCGCCAGGAACAGCGAGCCGATGGACACGTTGGCCATCATCCCGTAGATGACGAAGGGCAGCGAGGGCGGGAAGATCGGGCCGACCGTGGCCGATGCGGCCGTCACGCCGACGGCGAAGTCGGTGTTGTAGCCGTGCTCTTTCATGGCCTTGATTTCGATGGTGCCCAGGCCGGCGGCATCGGCGATGGCCGTGCCCGACATGCCCGAGAAGATCACCGAGCCCATGATGTTGACCTGGCCCAGGCCGCCGCGCATCCAGCCCACCAGTGCGATGGCGAAGTTGTAGATGCGGCTGGTGATGCCGGCGATGTTCATCAGGTTGCCGGCCAGGATGAAGAACGGCACGGCCAGCAGCGGGAACGACTCGATGCCCGCGATCATGCGCTGGGCCACCACCACGTCGGGCACCGTGCCCGAGATCAGCAGGAACAACAGGGAAGAACCGATCATCGCCAGTGCCACGGGGAACCCCAGCACCATGAGGATGACGAACGAGCAGAGAAGTATCGCCATGATGGGTCCTCAGACGGTGTCGTAGGCTTCGGGCTTTTCGAGGATCGAATAGCCTTGGCGCCAGTTGGTCCAGGTGACCTGCAGGGACCGCAGGAACATCAGCACGAAGCCGATGAAGGCCAGCCAGTACACCCAACTCTTGTTCCACTGCAGCGTGGCCATGGGCTCGGTGCCGACCAGCTCGATGTAGCGCCACAGCAGCCAGATGCCGTAGCCGAAGAAGGCGACGCGGGCGAGGTCGATGAAGGTCGACAGCACGCGTCCCGCTGCCTTGGGCAGCCAGCGATACAGGATGTCGACCTGGATGTGGCGATTGGTGCGCACGCACATCGACGAGCCGATGAAGACCACGCCGATCAGGCAGTACACGGCCAGCTCTTCGGTCCAGGCGTAGGAATCGTTCAACGCATAGCGGGTGAAGAACTGCAGGAAGACCAGGCCCGCCATGACCCAGAACAGGATCATCGCGATCCAGTCCTCGACCGAGTAGCCGGACAGATCGACGTCTTGCGGGGCACTGTCTTCGAAGCTGTGGACGATCGCGGCAGTGCGGTCGTCGATGTCGTCAGGCAGGGGGGCGGCGCTCGGCGGCGGCGCAGGGGCGTGCGCGTCTTGCCGCGCATGGGAAGGGGCGGACATGATCGAACCTCGATGCAATGCGATGAGGGAGGGCGGCGCCCGTGGCGCCGCCGGGGCCGGTGCTTACTTGACGGCCTGGATGCGATCCCAGTCTTGCTTGGTGTAGCCGTAGGTCTCGAACGGTACGGCCTTGAGCACGCGCTCGCGGAAGGCGCCGGTGTCGACGGTGGTGACGCTCAGGCCCTTGGCCTTGAAGCCCTCGACCAGTTGCTGCTCGAGCGCGGCGACCTTCTTGGTGGCGCGCACCGAGGCTTCCTGGGCAACGTCCGAGAAGATCTTCTTGTCTTCGTCGGACAGCTTCTTCCACAGGTTGCCGGAGATCACGGTGTTGAGGTGATCGACGATGTGGCCGGTCAGCACGATGTGCTTCTGCACTTCGAAGAACTTCTTGGCTTCGATGGTGGGAAGCGGATTCTCCTGGGCTTCCACCGTGCCGTTCTGCAGGGCCAGATAAACCTCGGCGAAAGCGATCGGCGCGGTGTTGGCGCCGCAGGCGCGCGGCATGGCCAGGTAGGCGGCCACGTCGGGCACGCGCATCTTCAGGCCCTTGAGGTCGTCGCAGGTCTTGATCGGCTTGTTGGCCGTGGTGTGGCGCGTGCCGTAGTAGGTGGTGGCGACGATGTGGTGCTTGCTGGCCTTGGTATAGCCCTCGGTCAGCTCTTTGTAGATGTCGCTCTTGGTGTAGGCGATCAGGTGATCGGGATCGCGGAAGGTGTAGGGGTAGTAAGTGACGCCGATGCGGGGGAAGGCCTTGGAGGCGAAGCTAGACCCGGAGATGATGATGTCGACCGTGCCCAGCGTCAGGCCCTGGTTGATGTCGGCTTCCTTGCCCAGTTGCGAGGCGGGATAGACATCGATGGCATAGCGGCCGTTGGTGCGTTTCTTGATTTCCTCGGCAGCCCAGACCGACTCGGTGTGGAACGGCTCTGAGGATTCGTATACGTGTGCCCACTTCAGCTTGGTCTGGGCAAATGCGCCAGTGCAGGCGGTCAGGGCAAGGGCTGCCAGCAGGGTACGGCCGGTCAGGGTGCGATTCATCTCGGGTCTCCGTGAGGTTGGCCGGCGAAACGCGCCAGCCGTGGGGTAGGCAATGCTTTTGTTGCCCGTTCTTCCCGGCCCGGCAGGGTTGCCGTGGCCGTCATGCCTCGTCTTGCCGTCGGCGCCCGATGCGATCGCCGACGGTCGTGCCGCCACCCGCGCCATCAGGCGCGCGTCGCGTCAATGTCCGGTCAGTTGAACCTTGGTGCTGCGTGAGCGGTCGCCCGCCAGGGCGAAGGCTTCGTGCGCCTGTTCCAGCGGCAATTGCGCCGTGAGCAGCGGACGCACGTCCACGCGCCGCGTGCGCAGCGCCTGCACCGCCCAATCGAATTCGATGCCGGCGCGGAACGCGCCGACGTAGTCCAGTTCGCGCGCCATGATGCTGTTGGCAGGGAAATGCAGGCCGTCGGCCGGCAGGGTACCCACCTGCACGATGCGCCCGCCGCGACGCGTGGCCTGCAGGCAGGTGGTCAGCGCGGCCGGGTTGCCCGCGGCTTCGATGGAGACATGGGCGATGTCAGCCAGGGAGTCGGGCGGCACCTGGTCGCTGCGGATCGCATCGTCGGCACCGACTTCGCGGGCGATCGCCAGGGGGCGGTCGGCGACATCGGTGACGACGATGCGTGCGGCACCCGCCAGGCGGGCGGCGATCACGGTCATGCAGCCGATGGTGCCGCCACCGGTGATGAGCACCGTCTTGCCCAGCAGTTCGCCCGCGCGGCGCACGCCGTGCAGACCGATCGACAGCGGTTCGGCGCAGGCGATCTCGCCCAGGCTGACGTCTTCGTCGATGACGGTGAGCTGCGAGGTCTTCATCAGGAAACGGTTGCGGAACATGCCCTGCACATGCGGCCAGACGCTGGCGCTGCCCAGGAACTTCATGTTGCTGCACAGGTGCGGCCGGCCCTCGGTGCAATAGGCGCAGCGATAGCAGGGATGCGAGGGGTTGATCGCCACCACGTCGCCCACGCCGATGCCGCGCACGGCGCTGCCCACGCGCTCGACGATGCCCGAGGCTTCGTGGCCAGGGATCAGGGGGGCGCGGATGACGTAGGGGCCGACGCGGCCGTGCTGGAAGTAATGCAAGTCCGATCCGCAGATGCCGCCCGCGCCCAGGCGCAGTTCGACATCGTCGGCACCCAGTGTGCCGATGGGTTCTTCACTCAGGCGCAGGTCGTGCGCGCCATGGATGCGGCAGGTCAGGCCGGTATCGCTCATTCATTCACCTGTGCGGAGCGGACAGCGGCGTGCTTTTGCGCCTGCGTCCAGTTGGCCACCAGACGTTCCAGCGAACGGCCGAGGTGGGTATGCATGGCGGCCCGTGCGGCCTCGGCGTCGCCGCGTGCGATCGCATCCACGACGGCGCGGTGTTCGGCGATGGCCAGCGCCCAGTTGGCGGGCGATTCGAAGTAGTGGCTGAGCTGCGCGAACAAGGGGTTGCCGCGTTCGGCAAAGAGTTCGCCGACGATGCGTTCGAGCACCGAGTTGCCGGATGCGGTGGCGATGGTCAGGTGCAGCATGCGGTCGCCCTGCACCGGGATCTCGCCGGCATCGGCTTCGCGCTGCATCAGCGCCAGGCTGTCGTACAGGGTCGCGATCACCGCCGGGTTGGCCTGGCGCGCCGCCTGGGCGGCCAGTTCGGATTCGATGGACTGGCGTGCGCCGATCAGTTCGACCGGGCTGTCGGCAGTGACGTGACCATGCTCGGGGGTGTTCGAAGGCGGCAGGACATAGATGCCCGACCCGGTGCGGACTTCGACCAGCCCCTCGATTTCGAGGGCGATCAAGGCTTCGCGAACGGATGGCCGCGACACCCCCAACTGTGCCGCGAGATCGCGCTCGGGCGGCATCCGGGTGCCGTCGGGATACTCGCCGCGCAGGATCAGCTCACGCAGCTGATCGGCGATCTGGCGGTAGAGACGGCGTGGGGGTTCGATGGTCTGGAGCGGCATGACGGCCTGGATTGGTCGAGGGGTAAAGTGGCCTGACCAATCCAGTGTGCGCCTGGTGGAACATCGAAAAAAGGTGGGGGCTTCCCGCTTAGGGAAATGCCGGAAAGGGTTTCCGGCATGGCAGCTTCAGTCCAGCAATGCGACGTGCATTACATCGCCGACCCAGACCAACTGCACGGAATTGGTCCGCGTGTCGGCAGGCTTGTCGTTGATGAAGACAGCGGTTTCGATCTTGTAGATGCCTTGCGGCGTATCGCTATCGAGATTGACCGTGAAGGTGTTCTGGTATGCCCCGCTGCCTGGGCGTTCGCCTGCCACCTTGCTGCCGGTCTTGAACGGTTCGGTGCTCTCCGGCGTGTACAGGCGCACTTCTTCGCGGACCTGACGAATCGGGTCGAGGCTGCCACGCACGGCAGTGATGTCGGAGATGATCCGGATCGGCTCACCCCGGCGGACCGATGTGCCGGGTTCGACCTTGGTGGTGTATTCGGTCAACGTGGCCTGGGGCGGCAGGCGCTGGCCGCTTGCCCGCTGGTAGTCGCGCTCGACCTCGGCAGCGGTTTTCACCTGCTTGCTGTCGGCATTGATGACGAAGCAGGCGGCTGCGCCGGCGGCCGCACCGACTGCGGCGCCACGCCCGCCGTTCATGATTGCGCCGCCCGCCACGCCCAACACCATGGTGGCGGCGCAGCGTGTCCATTTTTCGGCATTCCAGGTCCGTGGGTCGAGGCTGGCGCGATCCGTGGTGGCGCACCCCTGCAGGACCAACAGGCTGGTGACCAGCAGGACGGGCAGTTTGCGGAAACTGGGTGAAGCGGCGGCGTGCATGGGTGCGATCCTATCGGGTGGGCGGTTCATTCAATGGTGGCGTTGCGCAGCACACGATCGCGCTCGCGAATGGCTTCGCGCATCAGCGCGTTGACGTCGGGATTGTCGGGGTCGTATCGGCGCGCCATGTTGGCCGTGCTGATGGCTGCGTTGTAGTCCTTGGCGCGCAGTTGCGCCCGGCCGTTCTCGACCAAGTCCCTGGCAAGCTGGCGCTGCGTGTTGTCGGCACTGGCCGGGGCTGGGGCGCGGGGCGCGGGTGCTGGCCGTGGCGGGGCAGGCGGCGTCGAGTTGGTGCGCATCTGTTCGAGTGCAGCGGCTTCCCGCTGGGCAGCCTCGCGGCGCGCCTGCTCCTGTCTGGCCTGTTCGCGCTGCGCCTGGTCGCGTTGTGCCTGTTCCTTCTGCGCCTGTTCGCGCTCGGCACGGGCAGCGGCCTCTCGCTTGGCGGCTTCCTGCTTGGCCGCTTCCTGTTTGGCGGTGTCGGCGCCGCGAGCACCGGAGGGCGTATCGCGGCTTGCCGGGGGCGTTGCCTGGGTCGCCGGTGCGGCGGGCGGGGTGTCGGGCGTTGCGCTTTGCCGTGGCGCGAATCCAATGATGTAGATCAACATCAAAAGCAGGATCACGCCGAAGCCGATCAGGATTCGCTTGGCCCACTTCAATAGCGAAGTGCCCAGCGTCCTGGCCCGCCATTGCAGCACAGCGATCCAGGCTTTGATCGATGGCCGGGTCGGCGGTTCTATCTTTGTGCGGATCTGCCTGGAGGCGCGAGGCGGTGCTGGCGGCGGCGATGGCGTTGCCGGGGCGACGACCGGCTTCGCGGCGGGAGCCGGTGCAGGGGGCGGGACAGGTGCTGGCGCAGGAGCCGGCGGGGGCGGTACCACTGGAGGCGGTACGGGTATGGGAACGGTCAAGTGTTTCTGCCCGCAGAACGGGCAGAACTTGACCGGGCCCGGCAGCGGGCGTGCGCACGCGCTGTTGTCGCAGCGCGTGGCGCGAGTGCCTTTGTCTTTGACCGATTTCATGGCGTCACGGCGCGGGCGGCGGAGGCGGCGGCACCGACGCTGCCGGTGGCGCATTGAACAGGGACTGCAGCTCGGCGATCTGGCTCGCCGGCAGCCAGCCTGGCAGTCCGTCGCGCCACAGCACGCTGTCGGCCGTCACCTGCCGGGCCGGCACGAACTGCTGCAACTGGGCGTAGGTGTACGGGCCATAGACCTGGCCAGCCACGCTCAGGTGATACTGGAAGGTCGGGGCGACGGGGGGCGGCAAGCCAGCGCCTGGCGGCATGCCTGCCACCGGTGGCGGCGGGGGCACGGCGCCTGGGGTGCTCGGCGCAGCCTGGCTCTGCTGGATTTGCGCCTCCAGCCAGCCCGGGCTGCCGAAGCTGGCGGCAACCTGCCGCTTTTCCGTGTGCTGGGTATCGACCTCATCGCTGTAGACATCGCCACGGGAGCCCTGAATGACGCGGCTCCAGTTCTCGATGGCGTCACGCAGCGCGGCGGTCGGGGCACCCGGATCGTTCATGGGCAGGCCACCGTTGCGCATCGCGCGGCGGTCGTATTCGTCGCGCAGGATTTCGGCCAGCACCGTGGGGAAGGCCTTGATCTTCTTGTCGACCTGCTTTTCGTTCGCCCGCTTGGGTGCCCGGTAGCTGTTGCGTTGCAGGTCGTCGAACAGCACGGCCAGTGCCGACAGGTGCAGGGAAGACGACAACGCATTTTCTGCATTGAGGATCTGGTCTTCGATATCGCGGCGCAGGTCTTCATCGAGCCCGTACTGACGGATCGCGAACTCGTCGCCGATGGAGAAATCTTCCCCATCGATCGACAGGTAATAGCGATCACCGCTGCCCGACACCAGATCGTTCTCGCGGCGAAGCACGCCCAGCACGATGGCGCGCAGGAACAGCTTGAAGTCTTCGGCGAAGCGGCGGTAGTCCTCCTGGCTGTGCTGGAACGGCTGCACGAACTGGCTGACCCGCTTGTGGACGTGCACCGGGATCTTCGCGGTTTCCTTGCGATAGCTCGCGCGGTAGGTCGACAGCGGTGTCAGCGACGGGGCGGGGAAGCCGCTCAGTTCGACGTAGCAGATCAGCTTGCCCGGGGTGCCGGATTCCACGAAGCTGATCTTGTCCGCGGTCAGGCCCGTGCCCTGGGGAACGCACTGGCGCAGCAGCGGGCCGTACAGATCCTCGAACAACTGGGCATTGTTGACGCCGATCAGGCATTCGAAGCGATCGGGAACGATGCCGAAGCCGCCATTCATGTTCACTGGTACCCAGGGCATGGCGCGGTTGAGCAACTGCAGGAATTTCTCGCGCTGCTGCTCGGGGGTCAGTCGTGCCAGGCCCACGAAGAGCGGATCGCCTCCGGCTGCGTCGTCGCTGGCCGGCCGATGCTGCATCGCTTTCGCGCGAAGGGTCAGGAACAGCTCCTCGCGCCCCTCGTCGGATTGAAGCTTGTCGAACAGCGAACGCGAGCCGCCAAAGTCCTTGAACGCCTCCTTGGCCCAGACGCGCACGCTTGCCTGGCTTTCGGCTGCGGCCTGACGTTGCGGCGCCTCGATGGGGATCAGCGTGGCGTGTTGCTCGCTCATGCCCGCCGTGGTCTTGCGGATGTCCAGGTCGATCGCATCGAGCAGGTCGTCGACGGCATTGCGGCCTTGCTGCAAGCGGCCGACAAAGCCCGACCAGACGGTCTTGCCACGCTGATCGATGCCGCGCTTTTCACCCAGCCACGCCGAGAATTCCTGCAGCAGCTCGGCTGCCTGTGCCGATGCCACGGCACGCGCGTAGAAGGAGAGGCTGTCGCGCAGCGCTTCCTTGAGATGGGCCAGGACCATTTCGGCCTGCTTTTCCTTGCCGCTCAGGCGGGCAAAGAACCCTGAACCAGTGGTTTCCTGCAGGCGCTGGAACTCGCGGGTGAGTTCGGACGATTCGAGCTTTTCCGACAGTTCGGCAAAGCGCAGTGCATTCTTGCGCAGGGCCGGAATGATGCCGGTGGCGTCGTTTTCCAGCCGGTCCTTCACCATTTCGACCAGCGTCAGGGTGTAGTCCAGTCCGCCGCGCTCGTCGTCGTCCAGCCGCTTGAAGAATTGGGCGGGGAGGGCGGTTTCATGGAGCCAGCCCGCGAGCTTGCGCTGGCGGTTCTCGCGGATGCGAACCTCGTGGTTGCGCTCGGCGCTATCGACACGATTGCCCTTCACATCGCGTTCCAGCAGTTGCTGGATTTCGCGCACGCGGGTCACCCACTGATCGCGATCGGCACCGCTGGCGGCGAGCTGTTCGAAGAGCTGGTCGGTGCGCTGTTCGATCTGCGTCAATACGCCCGGCATGTTGTCGAGTTGCAGCAGGTCGTCGGCCAGCTGGAAGTGCTGGAACTCGCCATCGACCTGCGTGAGCGCGGGCTCGGACAGGAACTTCGGCAGCTCGGTGAACAGACGCGCACGCAAACCGAGCTGTTCGGCCATGAAGGCGTCGCGCTCGCTGTCCTGCGGCCGGTTGTTGGGCGATTGCGTCGCAGCGATGCCGAAGAACGCACGCAGCATCTGCTGGATGCGCTGGTTCAGGACGATGTTCTCGCGCGCATCGACATGGGTATCGAGCGTGGCCTGGCCCTGTGACGAGTAGAAGGCGGGGAATCGCACTTCGTTGTCGGTGCCATAGTCCTCGGGCAGGCGCACCGTGTAGACGTTGAGCTTGTGCTGGTTCTGGTTGACCGCGTTAGAACGCTTCTTCGCTGCGAAGTCCTGCGAGGTGAAGTCGGTGAACAGGCCGTCGGCCAGCATTTCGTACACGTCCTGCTGGCGGTCGGTCTTGGTCTGCGCCAGGTTGACGTTGTCGATGATGTAGACATCGTCGTAGGGTCGGCTCGGGATCTGCAGGTTGTCGTGCCCTTCGTCCCAGCGCGAAACCAGGCGCGCACTGCCGCGCATCGCGGTTTCCAGTTCCATCAGCGCGGCGTAGCCGTTGGCCTGGACGCGATCGATGTTGTGCCGGACGAAGCCACCGGGCAGCAACAGGAACAGGTCGGCCTTGCCGTCGATGTTCTGTTCCTGCAGCAGTGCCTTGACCAGGTAGCCGGTATCCAGGAAGGTGCCCGAGCCGGTGCCGCCAGCCGCCGAGCCGATGACCACCACCCGCACCTTGCCGGGTTCGATCTCCAGGCCCAGCTTCTTCAGGCGGTTGGCCTGCGCGCCGACGTTGCTGAGCAGGCGGCTCAGCTTGTCGCGGATCCGGTCGCGGATCATGGGGTACTTGTCGAAGAAGTACAGGCGTGACAGCGCGCGGATCTGGCCCGCGCCCTTGGTCGGGTCGATCTGCAGTTCACGCAGCTTGGCCGGGGTGAGCGGGAACCAGTCGGCGATGTGGCGATGCCGCTTGAGTTCATCTGCCGACGAGACGTACTTGTTCAGGTCCAGCCGCTCGATGATCTTCTCTTCGGGCGTGAAGGCCACCTGCTCGGCCAGCAGGTCGGTCTTGATCGACTTGCCGTCCTGGGTGACGTCGCCAGCGTCGAGATCGAGGTTGATGAACTGGGCGACCGGGAAATCCGACAGCAGCTGAACCCGTTCGTTGCCGGCCCAGATCGCATTGAGGATGCGACGACGCAGGCGGATGGACACTTTCATGCCCGTCCCGCCCAGGGAAATGAACAGGGTCGGGCGAATCTTCTCGAGCAGTTGCGGCTTGGCGGCCGGGGCAGTGGTCACGGACGGGTTCTCGCTCATTCGGAATCCTTTGGGTTACTTCTTGGCCGAGAACGTGGCCAGGGCCGCAGCCAGGCCGCCGAAGGCGATCACGCCCAGCGTCGCGATGCCGCCAACGGGCGCGCCGCCCAGGGCCACCAGCGCCAGCAATGCGCCGGCAAGCAGGCCGACGAACAGGAACCATCCCGACGCATTGGCGCGGCTGGGGGAGACGCGTTCCTTGACGCGCCAGTTGGCATACGCGTTCTTGATGAAGAACAGCACGATGGCCACGACCACCAGCACGCCTACCGTGATGACGACATCGCGCGTGCTGTGGGGGGCGGCATTGAGTTGCAGGGTCGTGCCTGCGGTGGACGTATCGGGTGCAGGCGTGGAAGGCGTGCTCTGGATCGGCGCGGGCAACTGGCTGGTGTTGTTCTGGACCATGGGTGCGGGTTCTCGGGAGACGTCGAAAAGAAGAAGTGGCTCAGCGCAGGGAAACGGCAGTATTCGGGTCGCGCCAGACGATGCTGGGTTTGCCCAGCCCGCGTCGGAGCGTGGCCGCCTTGCTGCCATCGCTGCGCAGCACGTTGGCGCTGCCGAACGGCTTGAGCGCGACCTTGTAGGGGATGCCGTCGACCGACACGGTGTAGTAGCGCTTGCTGGTGACGAAGAACCACAGGATCAGCAAGGCCAGGAGCAGGCAGCCCACCAGGATGCACAGCATCAGCAGCGGGCCGATCGGGTGGTGCACGCGCACGATCAAGGGCAGTTCGGTCAGCGAGGTGTTGGCCTGCGCCGGCGGCGTGAAGACTTCGGGCAGGGCATCGCCCGGGAACAGTTCGGCCATGCGGGCCGTGAAATTGTCCGAGATGTTGAGGCGCTGGTCATCGAGCCGGATGCGGACCGTGCCTGTCACCTGGTAACCGCTGGAGAACAGGACGGTCGGCGACCACGCCGACGGCAGCGCCGGCAACTGCAGGGACAGTCGCACCGGCTCGGACTTGCCGCCGGGCACGATGCCGCCGATCTGCGTCGAGGACAGATCGGCCTTCAGGCCGCCTTGCGGCATTTCCAGGGCGATGCTGGTACGTGCCGAGATGATCTCGTAGGGATAGAAGCGGTTTTCGAAACGGCCCACCACGACGGCGGTGGTCGGCGACGTATCGGCTTCGAGGTCCAGTACCAGGGTGCGGCGATCGCCCGCCAGGCTGGCGCCGACACCCGGGGCGTCGACCACGGCTTCGGGCAGGAAGGCGACCGCGCCTTGCGTCAGCGGCTTGAGGCGCACGGCGCCTTCGCTGAACATGGCTTGCACGCTGGGCGAGGCAAGCACCTGTTCAAGCTGAGCACCGGCGCTTTCACCATAGGCCAGCGCGTACACCATCAGGCCATTGGCCGAGTAGGTGCGCCCCTTGACCGGCATGCGCAGCGGAAAGGCAGCGATGCGGCTGATCACGTCATTGGTGTGCAGCAGTTCGTAGAACTCGCGATTCTTCTCGCGGGTCTGCGCGCTGTTGTTGGGACTGTTCTTGTTGTTGGTGAGGATCCAGACAATGCCTTCCTTGCCTTCCAGTCCAACCTTGATGGCGCCCAGCAGGGCTTCCCGGAAGTCTGTATCGGCATAGGCGCCGCTGGCCTTGCGCGCCAGCGCGAGCTTGTCGATCGCGGGCTGCAGGCCGGCATGGTTGCCCGGTCCCCGATAGACCCACTCCGGCGACGGATGGCTGGCATCGGCCTGGTTGAAGGCCGCCAGCACGATTTCCTGTTCACCGGCGGCCGCAACGGCGAGGTCGCGCACCAGCTTCTTGAATGGTGAGGCAGGGTCTTCGTAGAACGGTTCCATCCAGCCGGAGTTCTGCACCAGGAAAGCCTGGCGCAGACCCGCAGCGTGGGACAGCGTGGCGACGCCCAGGCAGGCGATGGCCAGGACGAATCGAACGACAGGACGGGTCAAACGGATCATGCGGGCCACCGGAACAGGCGTGAAACGGAATCGAGGTACAGCCACAATGCGCCGTCGTGGCAGATCCATTGGGCATCCCAGGGACGGGCCAGATCGACGCTGATCCCGCGTGCATGGCTGTGTGCCACGGCGATGCCGTACTCGGCGCGGATCGATCCGGCGTGGTCGAAGAACTTCTGCAGGGCGGTCTGCCCGATGCGCTCGGCACGACACTGCAGCATCAGGCGCTGCGCAGGGAATTCGGTGAAGGGCAGGATGACATGGCGCTGATCGACGTGGATGTCGAGATCGATCGCGTCCCATGGACGATCGAGATGGACGTCGAAGCGGAAGCTCGTGGCGCCGGTGCCCAGGCGTGCACCGTTGACCGGATGCACGTCCTCCAGTGTCGATGACAGGTTCCGATAGAAATAGGAGCCGTTGTCGCCCGCCTGCTTGAGCAACTGCCACAGGCCGCCACCGCTGCGGAACGGCGGGCCCAGTTCATGCCTGGCCTCGGCCATTTGCGGCCAGGGGGTCCAGGTCACGGCGTCACCGGACGGTTGCTTGCTCAAAGACAGGTAACCGCTGCGGCCGATCCAGATCAGGCGCGATGCGGTCTCGTCATGGAACGGGACGCCCAGGGATTCGCCTGCAGGTACGTCGCCGTTCACCGGGGTCGTGACCCATTGGCCAGACGACGACACGCTCGCCATTTCCAGTGCGCCATCGACGCGCACGGGGACGACACCAGCGCGGTCGATGAGGCCTGCGCCCCCTTCGCAACGGCCAGGCCGATGCGTGACGCGGTAGCTCAGGGTGACCAGGTCGATCTCGACGCAGGCCGGCCCCGCTTCGCTGGCAAGCACCATCGCGCCATTGGGCAGCACGCTGATCGAACTGCCTTCCATGTCGGACAGGCAGGGGCCGAGCGGCGCGGCAGCGGGCGCCAGCGGCAGCCAGGCACTCGCCACCTCGTCGCGCACGAAAATATCGCCGGCCAGGCTGATGGCGAACAAAGCAGGGCGGTGATGTCCGAGGCTGGACACCAGGAAGCGCAGGCCGCCACGTCGCGGCAGCGGGATGTCCTGCTTGCCGGCATCGAAGCTTGCCGAATCGGGGTAGCGTGTCAGGATGGCCTGCACGATGGCCGCGCCGTCCTTGCCGGTGGTGGCAGTGTGCGAGGTATCCACCACGCGCAAGGCGCTGCCGGTGCCGAATGGCGGGAGCCAATGCCGAGCCGGATCATCGTGCGGGTGGCGCAGCGGCGCGCCCGTCTCGGGATGCGCGCGAAACGCGGCCGGGAAGAACGCACCGTCCTCGCCGCATGCAGCGCCGATCGCCAGGCTCCAGTCCGCCCAGGCAGGCGCAGGCACCTTGCCATCGATGGTCACGGGCACGAAGCGGCCGGGGTCGATCTGGTGCCAGACTTCCCTATCCAGCACCCATTCCGCAGGCGCCATCTGCGCTGCGGACGAATCAACTCGATTTTTCACAGGCCTCGCCGCCTTAGTAAAGAGATGTATCGCGAGGCACTGATTCTAGACGGTTTCCCCTAGGACACTTATTGGGCGTTGTGCTTGACCGACGCAGCCATGAATGGACCGCGACGAGGGTCAAATTGCATTAATCGAATGGCAAGCAGATCAAATCTGCCTGCTGCTGGTGTTATTTGGCTCCGCCTCGATCTCCGAAGACCGTGAAATCGAGGCGGAATGCGCGCGCCGGGATCAGACCTTGAACCGTCCCAGCAACTGACCCTGCTGCTCGGTCTTCTCCACCAGTTCCCCCGAATGCCCGACCTGTTCCAGCGCACCGTTTGCCACCCGCTGGCTGATGTCGCGGATGTTGCTGGTGTTCCGGTTGATCTCTTCGGTGGTGGCGCTCTGCTCCTCGGCCGCCGTGGCGATCTGCGTGTTCATGTCGTTGATGCGCAGGATGGCTTCGCGGATGCGGGCCAGGATGTCATTGGCCGCGCTGGCTTCCTCGGCGGTGCGGCTGGCGCTCTGGCGACTTTGCTGCATGCGCGATTCGGCCTGGCGCACGCCCGACTGCAACTGGTCGATCATCTGCCGGATTTCCTGCGTCGACTGCTGGGTGCGCGAGGCGAGCGTGCGGACTTCGTCGGCCACCACGGCGAAGCCACGGCCGGATTCGCCTGCGCGCGCGGCTTCGATGGCGGCGTTCAGGGCCAGCAGATTGGTCTGGTCGGCGATGCTGGTGATGACGCCCAGGATCGACTCGATGCTGTCGCTGACCTGGGCCAGTTCGAGGATCGCGCGGCCGGTGTCTTCCATTTCGACGGCCAGGTGCTTGATGGCCGCCGTCGAACGCTGCACGACCTTTTCACCGCTTTCTGCTTCCTGGTTGGCGGCGTTGGCGGCGTGGGCAGCGGTCTGGGTGTTGCGGGCCACATCTTCGGCCGTGACCGACATCTGGTGCATGGCGGTGGCCAACTGATCCAGTTCCTGCAGTTGCTGTTGCAGGCTGTTGGCTGCGCCGCTGGACGACTGCAAGGTCGCGTTGGTGCCGTCGCGGACGTCGGTTGCGCTGCCCATGACCTGAGTGATCAGATTCTGCAGCGTCTGCAGGAAGCCGTTGAACTCGCGCGATACCTTGGCGACTTCGTCATCGCCCGTGACCGGCAGGCGCCGGGTCAGGTCGCCTTCGCCGCGGTTGACCTCGCGGATGGAGTCGTAGAGCAGTCCCAGGGGCTTGAGCAGGCGATTCATGAACGTGCCCAGCAGCAGCATGCTGATGAGTACGCCCAGTATCGTGGCGATGATGGCACGGTGGCTCAGCTCGTCGGCTTCGGCCATGACGATGTCTTCGTCGAGCACGACGCCGATGTACCAGTCCACGCCTTCCAGGTTGGTCAGGGGGGTGAACGACACCAGCAGGTTGTTGCCGCCAGCCTGCACCGGCTGGAGCTCGTTGCGCATCGCCGGGCTTTGTCCGCCGAAGATCTCGCCGTAGTTCTTTCCGTTCAGCTCGCCCTTGGGGTGGGACACGATGCTGCCGCTGCGGCTGAGCAGGAAGGCATAGCCAGCGTTGTTGAAGTCGAGCGTGCTGACCGCATCGGCAATGGTCTTGAGGCGGATGTCGCCGCCGATCACGCCCAGCACGTTGTTGCCCTCGCGCAATTGGGTGACGGCAGAAATCAGGGTCTCACCGGTGGTGGAGTCGACGTAGGGCTCGGTGAAGACGGCTTCCGGCGACTTGGAGCCCAGTGCGTACCAGGGGCGGGTGCGGCCGTCGTAGGTCGCCGCCGGCTGCCAGGAGTCGAGGTTCTTGATCGGCTTGCCGTCGCTTTGCAGCGCGCCGAAGATCATCAGGAATTCTTCCTTGAGCACCGGGCTGTTGATCACGCGCTGGGTCTCGGCAGGGCTGTATTGGGTCGAGATGCTCTGCGCCGTGAGGTTCAGCAGCTTCAGCTTGGCATTGAGCCAGTTCTCGATCTGGCGCCCGAGAGTGCTGCTCGATTCTGCGATGGTGGCCGATGCCTGCTCGCGCAGGGAGTCGCGGACTGCGCTGACTTGCACCACGGACAACATGCCGGTGGTAAGGAGCAGTACGGCAGCCGCAGCCAGACTGACCTTGTGGACGATCTTCATGGATGACTCCGAGATTCTTTTGGGCAATGGAAGGGCGACCGGCACGTTGCGGGACGTTGCCGGTAACACATATTTACTTGTAGATACATTTTGCGAAGGCTACAGAGATTCGCTGCCGATGCCAATGAACAGCTCATGCTCGTCATTGATGCAGTTCGGCGGATACAACACATGGATGGCCGCCATATTTCGGAGGCCCGCATTCATGTGATGCCGACGCAGTCGAAGCGCCCTCGAACACCACACATTTGTGGGTGTTCTGCAAAGAGGATGAGGATAGATGCGCGCTTCGAACTCGACCGTGGGAAAAGACCGGTTTTCCCGGGTTTCAATGGATGTTGTGTTTATGTGGCGCGCGTTGCCAGTAATAGACAGAAAGGTGGAAATGATTGAAGCGGGCTGGGCTGGCCTGCCGTGAGCTCCGGCTCAGCGGAGGATGTCGCCCAATGCCCGCATGGCAGACGACACATCGCGCCGGGCATCTTCGTAATCGCCCCAAGGGTCTGCCAGATCCAACCGTTCCAGCGCCGTGCGTACCGTCCACTGGTCGCTGCGTTTCAGCGCATCGAGTTCATCCCAGGCCAGCGGCACCGATACGCCCATGCCCGGCCGCGCGCGGGCGCTCCAGGCGCTGGCGGTAGTGGCACCCCGACCGTTGCGCAGGTAGTCGGCGAAGATCCTGCCGACGCGATTCTTCGGGCCGCTCTTGGACACGAAGCGCGTGGGCAGGGTGCGGGCGAGATGCGTGACCACCGCCTGCGACAGGCCCTTGACCGCGTCCCAGTCGAGCTTGGGCACGATCGGCACGACCACGTGCAGCCCTTTGCCCCCACTGGTCTTCAGGAAACCCACCAGGTCCAGCTCGTCGAGCAGGGCCCGGACCAGTTGCGCGGCTTCCTTTACCTTGCGCCAGGGCACGCCCTCGCCCGGGTCCAGGTCGAAGGTCATGCGGTCGGGTTTCTCGATGCTGCGGGTGGTGGCGTTCCAGGTGTGGAACTCCACCACGTTCATCTGCGTGGCGCTGAGCAGGGCGTGCGCGGTCGTGATTTCGAGCAGTGGCGGGTGACCGGGGTCCATTTTCGGGGCGAGTTGCCTGATGCCCGGGATGCTGAGCTGGTTGTCGTGCTTCTGGAAGAACTGCTGGCCTTCGATGCCGTCGGGAGCGCGCACCAGGGACACTGGCCGGCGCGCCAGATGGGGCAGCAGGCGCGATGCAGCCAGCGCGTAGTACTCGATCAGCTCGCGTTTGGTGATGCCGGTGGACGGGTCGATCACGCGGTCGCCGTGGGTGATCTTCAGGGTGGCGGGCAGGGCGGTCGAGGCGGCGTCTGCGGGTTCCTGCTTCGTGCGGCTTGCGGGGGCGGTCTTGGCGCGGGTGGTCTTCTTCGCTGCAGGCCGGGCCTGGGTCGACTTGCGGGTCGGCGTTGCCGGTTTCGACTCCTTGGCCGGGTCAGGCATGACATTGCCGCCGGCATCGACCGTGGCGGGTCGGTCGCGCGTGATGGCGCGCGCGGGCTTGTCGGTACGCAAGCCGTGATAGACACCCTGCCGCACCTTGCCATCGCGGGTCCAGCCCGCGAACGACACCTCGGCCACCAGTTTCGGACGTACCCAGTTGACCCGCGCGGCACCGCGTTCGTCGACCACCGGCGGCTTGGCCGCGCGCAGCTTGGCAAGCTTGCCGGTCAGGTCGGCCAGGACCGCCTGGGTGAAGCCGGTGCCGACGTTGCCGACGTAGTGCAGCGTGCCGTCGGCGTCGTGTACGCCCAGGGCCAGGGCGCCCAGGCCGACGCGCGAGCCCTGCGGATCGGTATAGCCGACGATGACGAATTCCTGCCGCTGCGTGCACTTGAGCTTGATCCAGGATTCCGACCGCGCCGAGGTGTAGGGCGCGTCGGCGCGCTTGCCGATGACGCCTTCCATGCGCAGGGAGCACGCGCTGTGCAGCAGGCTCTGCGGGGCGGCCTCGAAGCTTTCGCTGAACTTCAGGCGTGAATCGGGTGCGTCGGGAACGAGTTGCTGCAGCAGCGCCCGACGGGCCAGCAGCGGCACGTCGCGCAGGTCGTGGCCGTCGTACCAGGGCAGATCGAAGACGAAGTACTGGATGCGGTCGCCACGCGATTCGTCCAGGGCGTTCTGCAAAAGCTGGAAGCTGGGCACGCCGTGGGTATCGGGCACGACGATCTCGCCGTCGAGCCAGCCCGACGGCAGACCCAGCGCCTTGACGGCGGTGGCGACGCGGCGCAGTTTCGCGGTCCAGTCGTGGCCGTTGCGGGTGAACAGGCGCACGTCGTCGCCATCGATGCGCGCCAGCAGGCGGTAGCCGTCGAACTTCATCTCGTACAGCCAGTCGCCGGCGGCCGGGACGCGGTTGACCAGGGTGGCGAGCTGCGGGGCGAAGGTCAACGGCAGCTTGGCGCGGCGGGCGCCGGCGGGGAGCAGGGGAGACTGCGCGGCGGCTCGTGCGCTGGCTTTGTCGGTGGAGACCTCGGCAGTTTTCGTGGCCCGTTTGCGAGCGCGGGTGGCTGGCGCGGCATCGTCGGCGGCGGTTTTCCGGGCTGCTTTCTTGGCGGTCTTCTTGCCGGCTGCCTTGCGCGGTGCCTTCTTGCGGGCCGTCGGCGAAGGCGTGACGCCGCTCAACACGCTGTCGGGCAGCGCCTCGACCACGCTGTACTCGGCTGCGGGCCTGGCCTCGTCATCTTTTTCCTTGATGAGCAGCCAGGGCGCCTGCTTCTCGTCCGAACGGCCGCGCATGCGCACCAGCGTCCAGTGGCCGCGCAGTTTCTCGCCTTCCAGCACGAACTTGAGCTTGCCCTGCGCATAGCCCTCGGCGGGATCGCCCACGGGCGTCCAGGTGCCGCGATCCCACACGATGACCGTGCCGGCGCCGTACTGGCCGGCAGGAATGGTGCCTTCGAAGTCGCCGTAGTCCAGCGGGTGGTCTTCGACGTGGACGGCCATGCGCTTGTCGGCGGGGTCCAGGCTCGGCCCCTTGGGAACCGCCCAGCTTTTCAGCGTGCCGTCGAGTTCCAGCCGGAAGTCGTAATGCAGTCGCCGCGCCGCGTGCTTCTGGATGACGAAGGACAGCCCCTTCGCGGCCGTGCGTCGTTTGCCGCGAGGTTCGCTGGTGATGGAGAAGTCGCGTTTGTCGCGGTAGCGCTGCAAGGAGTCGGGCATGGCGGTCTCGCTTTGGAGGGGCACAGGGACGTTGAGCCACGGGCACGCGAACTGCTGCCTGCGAACGATCATCCTCGCCTGGACGGATGCGCGCTGGCGCTTCCGCAAAACACATGCCTCGCACGCTCTGGAAAGGGGCCATCAGCTTTGGCCTGGTTCACATCCCGGTGGGTCTGTATCCCGCGACCCACGATGAATCCATCGACTTCGACTGGCTCGACAAGCGGTCCATGGACCCTGTCGGCTACAAGCGCATCAACAAACGCACCGGCCGCGAGATCGACCGAACGAACATCGTCAAGGGCGTGAAGGTCGAGGGCGATCAGTACGTGGTGCTGAGCGACGACGAGATCCGTGCGGCCTACCCGAAGACGACCAAGACCATCGAGATCGAATCCTTCGTGGACGCGGCCGACATTTCCTTCGTCTACCTGGACCGCCCGTATTACCTGCTGCCGCAGGGCAATGCCGACAAGGTGTACGCGCTGCTGCGCGAGACCTTGGCGCAGGCAGGCAAGGTCGGCATTGCGCGCGTTGTCATCCAGACCAAGCAGCACCTGGCGGCGCTGATGCCGGTGGGTCCGGCATTGATGCTGCACACGCTACGCTGGGCCAACGAAGTGCGCGGCATCGATGATCTGGAACTGCCGGGCGAAGGCAAGAAGAGCCTGAATGCCGGCGAGCTGCGCATGGCCAAACTGCTGGTCGACGACATGGCCGAAGCCTGGAACCCGGATGCCTACAGCGACCGCTTCCGCGATGCCGTCATGGCACTGGTCGAGAAGAAACGAAAGTCGGGCAAGGTCGAGATGGTCGAGCCGCTGGAGGAAGCGGAGGACGAGGATTCGTCCAACGTGATCGACCTGACGGCCTTGCTCAAGCGCAGCCTGAATCGGGACAAGCGTGACGACGGGGCGAGTCGCAAGCAGGACAAGGACGAGAGTTCGGTGACGCCTTTCAAGCTGCCGGGCAAGACCGCCCGCAGCGGTTCGGGCGCTGCCAGGAAGTCGGCGGACAAGAAGACCACGGAGAAGAAGACCACGGCACGCGGGTCCAGGGCCAGCGCGGATGAGGCAGCGACATCTAAGAAGCCTGCGGCCAGGAAGACCGCCAGCAAAGTCGCGGCAAAGACCGCAAGCAAGACGGCAGCCAGCAAAGCAAAGAAAACGGCGGCGAAGAAAACGGCATCCCGATCTTCCGCCAAGACAGCCGCCAAGACGACCACCAGGCGCGCCGCCGCCCGGCGCGCCGCCTGAAGTTCTACCTGCCCGCGCGGCGCGGGCGGCTCAGCCATTGCGACAAGGCCACGCCGACGATGGCGATCGAGCCGCCCAGGTAGTGATAGCCCGCCAGCCGCTCGTGCAGCACCACGGCGGCGATGGCGGCCGCCAGCGGCGGCATCAGGTTGAGGAAGACGCTCGAGCGGCTGGCGCCCAGATGGCGCACCGCACTCATCCACAGGTAGGTCGACACCAGCGACGCCGGCACGGCGGCATACAGGATCAGCCCGATGTTGTCGGCCGTGATGGCCGACTGTTCGCCCAGCAGGTAGCCCGGCACCAGCGCCACGGTGGCGAACACGGCCTGGATGTACAGCGCGGTCCACGGGTCCAGTTGCACGTTCCAGCGGCGCAGCAAGACGCTGTACAGGCCATAGCAGAAGCAGGCCATCACCATCAGCAGGTCGCCCGCGTTGACGCCGGTGTGCAGCAGCGAGGCCGGCTGCCCGCGCGACACCAGGATGATCAGCCCGCAGAAGGCCAGCGTGCTGCCGGCGATCATGCCCAGGCTGGGCCGCTCGCGCAGCAGCGGCACGCTCAGCAGCATGGTGACGGCCGGCAGCAGGGCCGCAATGATGCCCATGTTGGTGGCGGTGGTGTGCAGGGCGGCGAAGTAGGCCAGCCCTTGCCAGGCAGCCAGTCCCAGTATGCCCAGCATGGCGAGCTTGCCCAGCAGCGGCCGGATCTGCTCGCGGTGGCGCCAGACACGCGGCAGCGCGAAGGGCGTCAGCAGGGCCACGGCCAGCATCCAGCGGTACAGGGCGATGGCGCCCGGGCTGATGGTGCCGACGGCGAGCTTGTTGACGGTCATGTTGCCGGCCCAGATCAGGACGGCGCCGAGCGGGAAGAGGAAGTACTGCGCGGGCATGGGAACGGCGGCCGGGGTGGGGCGGCCGCGTGGCGAAAGCAATGCGCGACTCTATCAAACCGAGGCTGAACACCACCTGCAATGACAACAGGGCCCGGCATCCGGTTTTGGATCCCGAGCCCTGCTTCGATCGACGGCGACCCTTTATTTCAGGGGAGCAACCGTCTGCTGATAGCGCCCGATCAGTTCACCGTGACCGATCACGTGGCCCTGCATCGCGGCCAGCACCTCGTCACGATCCGCACCGGGGTGCAGGTCCAGCATGGTGTCCAGCGCGAAGACCTGGAAATGATAGGAATGCGGCGCATCGCCAACCGGCGGGCGTGGGCCGAAGTAGCCCAGCGTGCCGCGCGTGGTCTTGCCCTGGAGCATGCCCATCGGTTCGGTCAGGCGTGCCTGCTTGGGCAGGCCTTCGGGCAGGGCGTTGACGTGGCCGGGAATGTTGTAGGCCACCCAGTGCACCACCGGACGGGCCGAGCCGTCGGGGTCTTCCATCAGCACCACGTACGATGCCGCGCCCGGCACCGGCGACCAGCTCAGTTGCGGCGACACGTCGTCACGGTAGGCGCTGTGTTCGCCCGGCATCATGCCGTTGGGCTGCACGGTCCACGACTGCACGGCCATGGGTTGGGTGTTGCGCGTGCTGGCTTCCGGTCGCATCAGGGCCAGCGGCACGTTGGTGCCACGGGCGGCCTGCTGCGTCATGGGGCCGGCGGGCGCGGCAACGGGCAGGGCGGCGTTCACGCTGGCGCGTCCGGCAGGGTAGGCAATGCGGTAGATCATGCCGTTGGCATCGTCGGACAGCAGCATCGACCCGTCAGGCATCAGTGCCAGCCCGACCGGGCGGGCGATGTGGGTGGTGCCGTTGTCGGTCAGGAAGCCGGTGACGAAGGGCTCGAAGCCCACCGGTGCACCGTTCTGGAAGCGGATGCGGACGATCTCGTACCCTGCGGCGGGCTTGGCGTTCCACGAACCGCGCATGGCGATGAAGGCGTCGCCCGCGTACTCGGCCGGGAACGATCCGCCCTGGGGGTAGAACGCCATCTGCATGGGTGCGGCGTGCGGCAGGTAGCCCAGGGTCATGGGCGTGCTCATCTTCAGCCACTGTTCCTTGGTGATGCCGCCCGGGGGCGTGCTCTGCGGGTTTTCACCGTCGCGGCCCCACAGGTGCGGCCAGCCGTACTGGCGGCCACGCTCGATTTTGTTCAGTTCCTCGGGCGGGATGTTGTCGCTGAGGAAGTCCATGCCGTGGTCCATGCCCCACATCTCGCCGGTGGCGGGCTGCCAGCCGAAGCCGATGGTGTTGCGCAGGCCGGTGGCGAAGATGCTGCGGTTCTTGCCATCGGGCGATACGCGCAGCATCGCGGCGTGCTCGGGGTTGGTCTCGTTGCAGGCATTGCAGGTCGAGCCGACGCTGACGTACAAGGCGCCGTCCGGCCCGAAAGCCATGGTGCGGTTGGGGTGCTGGCCGCCGTCGGGCAGATCGCCCACCAGCATGCGCAGCGGGCCCAGCGTGCCGTCGGGCTGGATGTCGCCCACGAAGATCTCTTTTACTGTCGCGATGTAGAGCTTGCCGTCGCGGATCGCCAGGCCGTGCGCGTTGGCGCGGGTGGCGACCTGCATCGGCACGCCGTCGGCCCGGCCGTCACCGTCGGTGTCGCGCAGCATCAGGACGTCGCCCTGCTCACGTCGGCTGACGTAGACCGTGCCGTCGGGGGCGACCGCCAGGATGCGCGGGTTCTTCAGGCCGCTGGCAAAGGCCGAGACGGTGAAGCCTTCGGGCGCGCGCAGGGCGGCGATGCGCTCGGGCGTGACCGGGACTTTGGCGGGCTTGAAGACGTTGCTCTGGACATTGACGGCAGTGCCGTCGCCTTGCTGGGCAGCAGCGGGCAGGGCCGCACAGAACAGGGCGATGGCGAGCGGGGTGAGCAGACCGGGTTTCATTATTGCTATCCCGTGGGAAGAATGGAAAAGTGGCGGTCGAACGAGCAACCCACGTGCCCGCGGCCCTGCGCCTACAATGTGACAGTCCGCCGGTGCCCGGACCGCCTGGGCGGTCGGCCGCGCGGTCGTCCCCTCCCTTGGAGATGTGTGTGAAGACGTGGACCAAACGTCTGTCCATCATCGCGGTGAGTGCGGGTGTGCTCATTGCGCTCGCCGCGCTCCTGCTGTTGGTCGTGATCGACCCGAATGCCTACAAAGAGCCGCTGGCCGAGCAGGTCAAGCGCCGCTACGACCGCACGCTGCGCATAGACGGCGACGTCAGGCTCGCCCTGTTCCCGCGCCTGGGGCTGGATATCGGCCGGGCCTCCCTGTCCGAGCCCGGCCGGCCCGATAGCGTCTTTGCGTCCTTCGATTCGGCTAAGGTGACCGTGGGGCTGTGGCCGCTGCTGTCGCGCCAGATCGTGCTGGACTACGTGCAAGTGGCCGGGTTGCAGGCCAACCTGGTGCGCGAAGCCGACGGCGGACTGAACTTCGATGACTTGCTGGGCCGTGCCGATGCGCCGGCCGACGCGCAACCCGTTCCGGTACCGGTGCCGGGCACGACGGAAAAACCGTTGCTGGTCGATATCGTCGGCCTGTCGGTGTCCGGCGGCCTGACCTGGCACGACCCGCAGCGCGACCGTCTGCTGAAGATCGACAAATTGCGGGCCACCACCGGCCGCATCACCCCTGACAAGCCTTTCGACATCGACGTGGCCGCCCAGGTGCAGGGCGAGCAGCCGCGCGTGGCCGTGTCCATGCAGGCGCAGGGCGCGCTGACCTTCGACGCGGCCTTCCAGAAGTTCTCGCTGCGCAAGCTCGACTTCAAGATGAGCGGCGAATTGCCGCAGGCCAAGGTCAGCACCCTGACCGTGCGTGGCAATGCCGATATCGACACCGCCAACCATACGTTCAGCGGCAGCAACCTGTCGCTGGCCTTCGATGGCGACACGACCGGCACGACGCCGGTGTCCAAGGTCGCATTGCGGGTGGAGGCGCTGAGCGCGGCGCTGGCGCCTGCCACCGGCCAGTGGAGCGTCGAGCGCCTGGGCGTCACGGCACGCGGCACCGTGGGCGAAGACAACCTCGATCTGATGCTGGACGTACCGGCGGTCCGCCTGGACGGCACCGCCGCGCCCACCGACGTCGCCAATGGTCGGCTGACGGTCAGCGGCCGCCGGCGGGCGGATCTGCGGCTGGGCATGTCGGGCCTGCGCTCGGCGCCCGATCTGCTGCACGCCGACACGCTGTCGATCGACGGCACGGTGCGCGACGACACCCGGACCCTGACGGTGAAGTTCGCCTCGCCGCTGGACTTCGTCTGGTCGGCCCGCAAGGTGGCCTTGCCCGCGCTCGATGCCGGGTTGCGCATCGAAGGTCCGGCGCTGCCGCCCAAGGGCTGGCAGGCGTCCGTGCGCGGGCAGGTCGAGGTCGATGGCGCGGCCGAGCAAGCCAGCAGCGCGCTGAAGCTGTCGGGCGAGGCAGGCAACATCGACGTGTCGGCCCGATTGAAGAGCTTTTCGCATCCGCAGATCGGGTTCACGGTGGCTGCCGACACGCTGGATCTGGACAAATGGTGGCCGCGCGCGCGCGCCGTCGTCCCGGTCGAGCCGCCCAAGCCGCAGCCGCCGCGCCCGGCTGCGGCGCCCGCCACGCCCGCCGCGGCATCCACGCCGCCCAAGCCACGCACCAGCGTCAGCGCGGCTCGCGTGATCGATCTGTCCGCGTTCACGCGCTTCGATCTGGACGGCACGATTCGCGCCGGTCAACTGGTGTTGCGCGGCCTGCAGGCCAGCGATTTCAACGCCCGCCTGCGCGTGCACGATGGTCGTGCCGAACTCGATTCGCTGCGCGCCAAGCTCTACGACGGCACCCTGTCGGGCCGCCTGAGTGCCGATTCCAACGGCAACCGCTTCACCATCGACACCGAACTGCGCGATGTGTCGATCGAGCCCCTGCTGCGTGCCGCGGTCGGCCGCGATGGCCTGTCGGGACGGGGCCGGGTGACCCTGGCGTTGCGCACGCAGGGCCAGACCATGGGCGCGGTGCGCGCGTCCACCGAAGGCACCGCACACCTGGCATTGCGCGACGGCGCCGTGCGCGGCCTGAACCTGGCGCAGTCGCTGCGGGAGTTCAAGGCCCGCATCGGCCGGGACGAAGACACCGCCCAGAGCGACTTCACGCGCAGCACCGATTTCTCGCAGTTCGATGCCGATCTGCAGATCGGCAAGGGGGTGGGGACCGTGACCGAACTCGACCTGCGGGCGCCGCTGCTGCGGGTGTCGGCAGGCGAACCGGCCCGCATCGACTTCGTGGGTGACCGCTACGACCTGGTGTTGCGTGCCAACGCGGTAGGGTCCCTGCAAGGGCAGGACGGCGCCGAGCTGGCCTTGTTGCGGCATGTGGCGATCCCCTTGCATGTGACCGGCACGCTGTCGGTGCCGGTCTACCGGATCCTGTGGTCGCAAGTCGGCCAGGAAGTGCTGGGCCAGCGCCTGCGCGACGCGCTGGGCGACCGCTTCGGCGGCGACGCCAAGGCCGCCGAGGAAAAGCTCGACAGCGTCATCGGCGACCGGCTCAAGCGCTTCCTGGGCCGCTGAGGGCTTGCGCGCCGCTTGCCCTGCGGCGCGCAAGACGATTCAATACCCGACCATTGCCAGCGCCGCTGGCGCGTGTCGAGGTCGTCCCCATGTCCATCCAAGTCGCCGGTCTGTTCATCTACCCCATCAAGTCCTGCGGCGGCATCTCGCTGTCACGCAGCGACATCAGCCAGGCTGGTCTGAAGTACGACCGCAACTGGATGGTGGTCGATGCCGCGGGCCGCTTCCTGACCCAGCGCAGCCATCCCAGGCTGGCCCTGGTGCGCACCGAACTCAAGCTG
>JAAIGF010174886.1_pt1 | contig 37407 bp, 34 predicted proteins | sample 6487441 | NCBI WGS metagenome assembly JAAIGF01 (sample SAMN13974129, study PRJNA590717) | phyllosphere metagenome | biome: pepper field; feature: multiple bacterial spot infested pepper fields; material: pepper leaves; isolation source: leaves from pepper fields | host: Capsicum annuum ...
TATAAAACAATGGAAGAACTCAAAACGGAAATAAGTAAAATTGTGAAAAATCTAATCACTAGAGAATTGATTATCCAACTTTGTAGTTTTGACTATTTTTTTTATTAAATTAGACTATTGTATATACAGAATTGGTATTATTTCAACTTATTTTGTGATTTCTGTTTTATAATTATCTATTGAAATCTTATGCATAAATAGGGCAAACTTTTCGAATAAATAGGGTATTAATATTTGACCTGTTAGTCTTACATCACAGGAATTTCTATGTAGCTGTCATTATACCATTTTATTTCCAATGGCTCCTTCGCATCTTCAATGGTTTCTTCACTCACATCTTTTCCTGTACCGTAATTGATTTGGCAGTAAGGATCCTTATTTACACCCAAAACAACTAATAATTTGCTTCCTTTTTCTATTTTTTTACTTACAAAATAAGTATTTTGAATCGGAATTTTTTCTATTTTTTCAGGAATAAGCAATTGCCTTTTTTCACGGTCTCTTGAATAACTTGCCCGCCCCAGGTAACTGGATAAAAGAAGATATTTCCCATTGGATGTCAATTCATACAACTTTATTGAAATGTCCAAATCTTTTTTATTGACAGACAGCTTTATATTTCCTGTGAAGCTGCCATTTATTTCAAAAGACTTGTCAAACATATCCGTTTCAAAAACCAACTTTTCTTTTAAAATTCTGTCATCAATCATCGTATCTAAGATTTTATACCTTTCAAAGTTTTGTAAGGTATCTCTCCTATCCGAAAGGTCTATCTTTTGAGAAGTAAAATTTAGCTTCGACTTTGCTTTTTGCAACTTTGCTTTGTTCAAAAATAGTTTTAGTTTGTTATTGCTTATTTTATCAATACTTGCTGCACTTTTCCATTGATTAGAGCCCATCACCTGATAATTTACTCTATCCTTTAAAAACGCCGGCTTTTTCTTTTCCTTCAAAATATAATCAAACCATTGATAAGAAAGTTCGTCCATATTAATTTTTGCCACCTCATCAATTTCATAGCCTCTTAAATTATCTTTTATATTTCCCTGACTTCCATAATGATCGTAGGGGCCAATCACTAAGTAATGATTGGCATTTTTATTATATTTGTAATGTTCATTATAATAGTAAAGTGCTCCTAGCTGATCATCATCAAAATACCCTGTAAAAGTTAATACTGGAATGTTGATTTTGGAAAAATCTTCTTTATAAGGAATTTTAGATTGCCAGAACGTATCGAACGAAGGATGTGCCACCCATTTTTGGAAAATAGGATTTGTACTTCCGTTGAGAATGTCCAATTGCCTGAACTTACATCCTTTTTTATATAAATTATTAACAAGGTTTTTCCATTTCTCTGTATTTGAGTCATCATAATAAGAGTATCTGCTTTTTATAACATATTCTGCCCACCTGATCATGTAAGTATTAAAAACATGATTCTCCATAGGAAAATCAATTCCGAAACCTACTGAAGCCGAAGGAATTATTGTTTTTAAAGCGGGGTGAAGATTTTTTGCAGCAGCCCATTGACTAAAACCATCGTAGCTTCCTCCAATCATACCTACTTTTCCATTACTCCACGATTGTTTTATGATCCAATCAATTACTTCATTTACATCTTCCGTTTCAAATTCAAAGGGTGTAATTTGATCATGACTTAAATAAACTCCCCTGCTATAAGCTTTGACCATTGCATATCCTTTTAGAGAATTGAGCCTTTCATCGTGACTTAACTCTCCGTTATAGATGCTAAAATTCAGTATTGTCGGAACTTTATTTTCTCCTTTCTTATGTTTTAAAAAGCCTAATGAAATCTCATTTCCACTTTTTGTTTTTATAATGACACTATCGTTTGCTGCATATTCTTCCCGATCTAGTTTTTTTATTAAAGGAAGTGCAATATGATTGGTTTCTTTTGCAATAACATAAGAAATATAATAACGGCAGAGCTTCAATGCATTAGACCCGGAAATACTGTCATTTACAACATCGGTTTTTATAAATTTAAGTATATCATTTTTCAAAGCATCTTGGGTATGCCTATAAAATTCGCCTAAATAAACTTTAGATTTGTCTGATATGGAATTTATTTTTCCATTAAATGTATTCTCAAATTTATCTCGGTAAGGTTTATTTTCAGAACTTAATTTAGATAATGCATATAGTTCAAACTGAATTCCGATGATCTCTTGATAGTCTAAACCTTTGTATTTAGGAAAGCTTTTCAATTCATTTAAATAAAACAGTCCTTTTTTATAATCTCCGCTTAGGATATAAAGCCGAAATATATTATCATTAAATTTAATTTTATCACTGTTTTTATAGGTTCTTAGGATGTCATCATTTAGCCTTTTGATATTATCATCAAAAGAACGGCCCTCTATATTCCCAGGAAATTTAAAATAATAATTTTGTGATTGAAAATTTAATGAAAATAGCACTAAAATTAATAGTGCTATTTTCATTAATAAAAGATTAATCTGAGTTTTCATGTTGATTAAAGCATCGCTGTTGTTCCAAATCAATACGAACAATTCATGTTGTTGATTTAGCAGACAATTATCAGTATTTAATTACGAGGCAAAGTAACTCCTTTTGTTCGGGATATCAAAAATTCATATCTCGAAATTGATAAATTCCGAGATGAAATTTAGTTTAATTTATTGTTTTTCAAATATTTAAAATCAATCCTCTTCCTGCAATAATTTTATATAATAAGAAGGCAAGGTACCTGTTATTTTCCTGAAAGCATTGGAAAAAGATTCTGAATTGTTATACCCTATCTCATCAGCTATTGCTGCTATCGTATATTTTCTCAGTCTTTCGTTATTATTTAATTCTTCTACGATATAATTAATACGTAATGCATTTAAATATTGTGAAAAATTTTTTCCTTTAAGCTCATTCACCGACTTCGAAAGATAATCCCGATTTGTTCCCAAATCTTTTGCTAAGCCATCTACCGTAATATTTTTTTGTAAAAAGTCTCTGTTACTTTCAAAGCGCTCTAATTTTGTTTTTATATCCTGCAACTTTTTATCCGGTATACTTTTAACTTTTTCCTCTTTAAAACTATCTTCTTCTGTAACTTTATAACTTGGAATAGTCAAAACTATCGACACTTCTTTGGATTTTTCCAGTAATAACTCTGCCTGTTTTTTATATTCTTTTATTTTCTTTCTATTTTTTATATACATATATGCTAAAACAGAAATAATTAAAAAACCAATTCCTAAACACCAATACAATAAAAAATTCTTATTGCTTAATTCATTGATCAATTTTTCTTTCTTCTCCAATAATATAGGCGTATCATATTTTTTGTAAATTTCTTTTGAAAGATATTGTTTACTATTATTAATTATACTATCTGCATAAAATAATTTGTCAATATACTTAAGCTGTTTTTCCTTATCGCCTGTTTTTTTATAATAATCTATTAAGACTTCATATCCATCACGGGTGATGGGATAAAAGTCTTTTGACAATACTAAAACCGAATCTGCTTTAATAAAATATTTTACGGCAATTTCTTCCTTATGAATATCGTAGTTGATCTTCCCCAAAAAATAATAAGTGATCGCCAAATTTCCATAGTCATTATTTTTGACGAAACTTTTTTCCGCTTCTAAATGGCTATCAGAAGCCTTTGTATAATTTTTTAAATAATAATTAGCAATCCCTGTGGCAGATATAAAGTAGGGATAATGGGTATAGTCTTTAAATCTGTTACATTCTTTGATCCCAATATTAATATAAATCTGAGCATTTTTATACTGCTTGTTTTTATTGTAACAGTTGGCTAAAGAAAATATAGATCCAATATAACTCTTAATATCCTTGTCTTTTGTATTTACTTTTTGTTTCTGATAGTTATAATATTCTAAAAAAAGAGGAAGTGCTTCTTTATTTTCATCAGTAGCTGTTTTTAAAATTCCTAAAAGCTTTTTGATATAATAAAACTGATCCGGATTTTTGTTTTTAGATAATTTTTGAGCAGCAATATAATAATCTAATGCCTCATTATATTTCCAATTATAATTAAACAAAATACCTTTTATAATATATGCTTTTGCAGGATATTCTTTTGTATCTACATTTCTCGTGATATTGAGTAACGTATCTGCATAAGGATGTCCATTTTCAGATTTTAGTCCTTTAACATGTGCTGTTTTATAATATCCCTCATATATAAGATCATTATTCTTCTCCTTCTTTCCTTTGCTGAGAATCGTATTTGCATATAATTCAGCCTTGCTGTTGTCTATTCTAAATACCTTGTCATAAGACCTCTTTAGCTGTTCGAAATTTTTGCTTTTTAAAGAATCCGGAACATGAAAGCCTTTTATACTTTGCGAAAAGTATAAGCTTTGGCAAAAAGCCAGTAAAAAAGTGAGATATAATCTATGCATAACTTGAGATGCAAAATTACAAATTTTCAAGCCTTATTTTCATAAAAAAGAGAATTATACTAAACATTGATTTTCAGGATTTTGAATGTCCAAATTGATCAATCTCGAATTGTGGCTATTCGAAATTGATCAATTTAGAGAAGCCTTGTTTGCAAATTTATTGAATCATTACATCTTTGTGAAAGGTAAAAACACAAATGTTTGTTTTTGTTGTGCGCACTTCAAAACTTACCAAAGATCCCATGTTAGGGTTTATATGACAAAAAAATAATTTTAAATGCTGGATCCTAATTAAAAATCTATTGCTTTATCAACATAAAGCTCATAAGCATAATCTTTGGAAGCAGAAGGTGTCATTCCTTTCACTTGCTTTCTTTTAATGATTGAATTTACTTCCGAAGCTTTGACATTTGTTTTTTTGTCAATCAAAATCCGGTCCTCTGACGAAGAGATCTTCAGCCATCCGCCATTATTAATAAGGTAATACTCATGATTAATCTCAAAAAATACATGCTGATTGTCTTTTTTCAGCTCTTCAATTTTACGATTAAACTGCTGTTTTTCCTTAACTGCGACAAATCCCGACAAAACAGAATTATAGGAAATATCTTTTTGTAAAATCATTTCAGAGAAAGCTTTATCAGAATTAGAACCATCTTTCTTTTCAAGCCCGATATAGTACATACAGCTAGTGCCATTTTCCAAATTTCCCCAGTTTTCTTTTTGGATGAAAGACTTGTACCCGCTTTTCTCTATTTTAATTTTAAACTGTATTGCTTCTTTTCCTGAATATTTAACTTTCCCCGTAAAATATCCCTTAACATCGGTTTTTCCTATTATTTTCCCACTTTCATCATACACCGTTACATTTTCCAGTGGATCAAGATTTCCGGCATTAACAACAATACCCGCGACCTGTACGAATTCAGGCTCTTCAAGGCTTTTTCTTAATTCAGAAGCATTTAGTGGTGCATATAAAACCAAGCACAGCATCAAAATGAAATTAAGGATTTTTCTCATTCTGTTTTGAATATTTATTTAATTGTAATTGTTAGAATATTATCTTAAAAAAAATACCCTTTTTCAAGGGCATTTATAATTAATTAATCACATCAAATCTCGCATATTCCGCAATCTTTTTCGGAAGCTTGATTCCTTCCTCAGTCTGGTTGTTTTCCAGCAAGGCGGCCATAATTCTCGGCAAGGCCATTGCGGAACCATTCAGGGTGTGGACCAGCTGGGATTTTCCGTCCGCTTTGTAACGGCATTTCAATCGGTTGGCCTGAAAGGTTTCAAAATTGGAGACGGAACTTACTTCCAGCCACATTTCCTGGGCCGCGCTCCATACTTCAAAGTCATACGTCATGGCAGACGCGAAACCCGTATCGCCGCCGCACAGTCTTAATACCCGGTATGGCAGTTCAAGATCGCTCAAGATTTCCTTAATGTGTTCCACCATTTCTTCAAGAACAGCATACGAATTTTCAGGCTTTTCGATCCTTACGATTTCTACTTTTTCAAACTGGTGAAGGCGGTTCAGTCCTCTTACATGGGCGCCGTAGCTTCCTGCTTCCCTTCTGTAACATTGAGAGAAAGCCGTATTTTTTATCGGTAAATCTTTTTCTTCCAGCAAAACATCGCGGTACAGGTTAGTTACCGGAACTTCCGCTGTCGGGATCAGGTATAAATCATCTGCCTGGATGTAGTACATCTGCCCTTCTTTATCTGGCAATTGACCGGTTCCGTACCCTGAAGCTTCATTAACCACGTGTGGCGGATTGACTTCCATATAGCCTTTTTCAACATTTTTGTCCAGGAAATACTGAACCAATGCTCTTTGCAGTCTGGCTCCTTTTCCTAAATAAACGGGAAATCCTGCGCCGGCAATTTTTACGCCCAGCTCAAAATCGATCAGGTTATATTTTTTGGCCAGCTCCCAGTGCGGGATCGCTCCTTCACCAAGACCCTCTACGTCATGAGACTGGTAAATGATCTCGTTGTCATCCGCAGAAGCTCCGCTTTTTACCAGTTCGTTCGGAATGTTCGGCAACTGGTACAGAATATTAATCAATTCTTTTTCCTTTACATCCAACTGAGATTTCAATTCCGACGTCGACTCTTTATATTGTGCGGTTTTAGATTTTGCGGACTCTGCCTCTTCTTTCTTTCCTTCTTTCATTAAAAGCCCGATTTCTTTGGAGATTTTATTGATTTCGGAAAGCTGGGAATCCAATTCAAACTGAATTTTCTTTCTTTCTTCGTCAGTAGCAATAGCCTCGTCTACCAACCCAAGATTCTTGAATTGTCTTTTTTGAAGACCTTCTAAAACGCGCTCTTTGTTGTCGCGCAAAAAATTGACTTGTAACATTTTATTTAGATGTTAGTTATTAGAATGCGGAGCATCGGAATGCCCGCAGTTTTGCAAAGGTATAAAATTTATTTTACGATCGTTACCACGTTCGGGGAACCCGGTGTTTTTGTGAATCTCAGGGTATCATTGTAATAGACTTTCGAGACTTCAAAAACGGAAGGCGTCATGCGGTATTCTATTCTTAAGGTATCATTAATGGTATCCTGAATAGTCGCATTCAATCTTTTTATCAGGGAAAGGGCAATTACGGAACGGTAGGTTTTATTATTAGGATCCAATGTATCCACTCCTATTCTTCTTGCCCCGGCAATATATTCGATGAAAAGTGTGGAATCTGCAGTAGCCCGCAATGAACTGCTGACCGGCGCCACGTCCTTAATCCCGTTTACATCGTTCATGGAATAGGTAAAATACGTCTGATCCTTTTTCTGATGAAGCAGATCCCGTCCCGCACCGTTCTTCATGTAGATATCTAAAATCTGATCGATCTGCTGCAACTCGTCATCGCCCGTCCTGCAGCTCAGAACAGCTAAAAATACGACCAGGATTCCGAAAATAATATTCCTCATTTCCAACAAAGATAAAAACTTATTTTTATTCCGTCGCCTTATTTTTTCTTTAAGACCTTATTTAAAAGTAAATTCACCTCGGTTTTGGAAAGCATAAAATCGCTTACACGAAATTCCGTTATCCGGTAAAACCGCCAGAATAAAATACCGGACGAAAGGCTGTACGAAACGGAAGTCACGATACAGGCTCCGGTGATGCCCCATTTCGGAATCACATAAAAAGAAGAAATTACGGTAAAGGCCAAGCCGATTAAAGATTTCACATTTAATATCCTCAGCTTATTGATCCCTGCAAAATAATACCCGATGATGTTACTTACCGCAATCGCCAGAATTCCCGGAGAAAGCAGCAGAACAATTTCCTTCGTACGGCTGAAATCCTTACCGAAAATCAAGGCATAAACCTGTGCCGGAATCATCAGCATGATTATGATAAACAAGAGGGTGATCCAAAAGCTGACCTTCAGGGAGACTTTTGTTTTCTCAACCGCTTCATAGGAATTTTTATTGTTCACCACATCCGAATAGAGAACCACCGAGAGGCTCCGGCTTACCGTCCAGACCGCCTCGGAAAAAGCAATCCCGACCGAAAAGATCCCAACGCTGGTAATTCCTTTAAAATACTCAAGAAAGTAAAAAGACAACCGGTAATTCAAAAACTGCAGGAAAGCGCTTATCTGCGTTTTCCATCCGTAATCAAACAATTCATAGCCGATCTTCTTTGAAAAGGAAATATTCTTAAAATTACCCGGTCTCAGTACCTGAACAGCACTTATCAGAAATAAAAGCCCAAAACAAATGATTTGAGCGATAAAATAAGATTCAACAGAAGCCATATCAATCAGGTAAACAATAATGATAATAAATACGATATGAACGATCTGCTGCAAAACCGTATACAGATTAAACATTCTGATGTTCTGCTGACCGACAAACAAATTGACATTGGCAGCCAGCAGCGCTGATAGAACAGACAATACGGTGAGGTAATTTGAATATTCTGAAGCTTGATTAAAACTAAAAATTACAGAGACGGCAACTCCGATAAAAATTGCCCACAGATAGGCAAACGGTAAAATTTCTTCTGTCTTAAATCTTTTGGCGAAGTAGCTCATGCTGCTCCCCACAAAAACATTGGCAAAAAAGCTGATGACCGTAAGATTGGCCACCATAATGGAAATGATTCCTTTCCCTTCGCTTCCCCATTGATTGGTCGTATAAATAACCAGTCCGAAATTTAAGATCAGAATTAAAAACCGTGAAAAAAAAGTTTTCAGAATGGTGCCCTGCTTCATCTTATTATCGTATGGATTTAGCAATGAAGTTGACAAACAACCCTTTAATGGCCGGCCAGTTATATTTTTTTTCATAGGCACTGCGTGCATTCCTGGCATGCCTTAAATAGAGCTCCGGATCTTCAAGATATTTCAAAATGTGGTCTGCGATAGCTTCAGAGTCTTCAGGGTCTGCCAGAAAACCAAATTCAGCAACATCGATATGCTGTCTGATGGCTTTCAGATCGGTATAGATCACAGGCTTTCCGGAAGCGGCGTAGTAAAAGAGTTTAATCGGAAGACAATGATGGTTTTCAAAATTCATAGTCCTCAGGTCGAAGCAGAGGTCCGCCTCTGCATATGCTTCCGTGAAGGTTTCAAAAGATGCTGATTGGCCTGTTTTTATATTTTCAAAATAGTATTTTTCCATTTGTTCCGCAAAATATCTTTCATCTTTTTCTTTTCTCACCCCTCCGATCAGCAAGATGCGGAGATCCAGGCCGGGTTTCTTTTTTCGCAGGCAATCTGCTGCTGCAAAAAAATTACCGATTCCCTTTTCTTCGGAGAACTGCCCCGTATAACAAAGCGTGATGGTATTTTCCTGTGGGATTTTTATGTTTTGATGAATATAGGCATCATCGGGATAATACGGCAGAACGATTTTCTTTTTAAACGGGAAAAGATACGCCAGCGGGAACTTTTTTGTATCCTCCCCGAAAATATAATGCGTACTGATGAAGCCGGCATAAAGCTGGATCAGGAAAAATCTAAAGGCATGAAAAATATTTAACGGAAAAGAAAACGGCTCGATCATTCTCATCGAAGGATACCACTCGGTAATATCGTAAACGATACTGATTTTATTCTGTTTCTTAAATTTCTTTGCTGCAATAACGGCGAGCGGTTCTGAACAGACGATACAATCCGGCCTAAAACCCTGAATTGCTTTTTCAAAAACTTTCATTTTCTCTTCCGTTCTTTTATCCAGCACCGGATAGGATTCGATTTCAATACCGTCAGCCATTCCCCGGAAATCTGAGGAAAGGCTGCAGATTTTAACCTCGTACCCTTCATTTTTCAATGCTTTCGCCTGATGATAGAAGATCCTGTCATCATCATGGCGGTGGGCGGTGGTTAAAAAAAGTATTCTGGGCATCAGTGTTCGGAATCGTTTGTTTAAAATCTTTTAAAGAAATTTCTGCAAATATACTTAAACCAAAAAAAGTGGAAATGCTCCACTTTTTATATTCATCTTAATGATAATGCTGCTTACTTAATCCCGGCCGCCCAGCTTCTATCGAATGGCAAAAGAAAATTTCCAAGAAATTCAAGATAGGTATTCTTTGAAAAGTCGAATACCTGGATGTCTTTGGAGATTTCCCCGTTTCTCACTTTCGATTTGAAATCATTAAGCTTCAATGTTTTTACTTCTCCGTTTTCTACAAAACTGGCTTTCATCCTGTCGAAAAGTCCCAGCTGGTATTCTTCATCGATTTCTCTCATTATCTTTCCCAAGGCATCGATGCTGCAGCCTGACGCCATCTCTTTTTCCTCATCTACACAGATGATGATAAACTGATTCTTTTCAATTTTAAAAGAGGAAGAAAGTGGCTTTCCGTGGGCCGCCCAGGTGGCCAGGAAATCGAAAAGTTTCTCGGTAATCTGCTTGGCTTCTCTGGTTTCCAAGGGCCTTGACGCCGGATAGATAATCACTCTGTAATCGTTTGCTTCTACTATATTGGATTCTTCAATCTTCATTGCTAATCTATTTAAAGTTCAAAATTACGCAATTTTCCTGATTCTGAAACCATTATATTTCCGGCTTATTACGGATAAGCAGATGAGTAACAACAGCATTATATACCCAAAGAAAAACCTTAACCCTGCAGAATGCGGAAAAATAAAAAACTTAATGTAAAGATTTACAAGAACAATAACTGAAAACGCCCGGATCCATTGATCTTTTGAATAATAAAATACCAGGCCGGTAAGTCCGAATGAAATTAAAGTTACTCTTTTGAAGTTTATAATTTTTATACCAATAATATTAAGATAATCAGTGAATGTAAAATCAGGTGAAACCTCTGAAATAAATGGTCTTCTATAAATAAAAGAATCGTAAAAAAGGTGTTTCCATCCTGGATAACCGGAAATTTTAATGATTGCCAAATATAAAACCAGAATAATGGCTCCCTGTACAGCAAGGCTAAAATCCAGTTTTTTATGTTTAAAATACCGGTATACTCCCGAAAATGCAAGATAGCTTAAGGTAAGAGGAAGATAATCGGGTCTTGTCAATGTAATGGCAAAAAGAACGATGAACATGGCCCATTGATTCCATTTTTTCAAAAATGCGATCATAAAAACCAATAGGAATTGCAGGATAAAAAGATCCGGCGTAGAGACCCTGGACATATACGTTACCGGCGGCAACAGCATGATTGCAATCGTTAAAAAAAATGCAACGTAATGGTTTTCGGGAAAGATGATTTTCAGAATAAAAAAAATAAGAATCCCCGAGATGAAATAAGAAAAAATATTAAGAAAGGTAACGGAATCCGGTGATGAAAATCCCGACTCATACAGCAGTAATACAGCGAAGTTATAGCCTGCTTTAATTTTAAAGTAAGGCAGCTGTTCCGTGAAGGCTTTTGTACTCAATGCAAATGCCTGACGTGCTTTATCCGGAGTTCTTAATGTTCCGGTAATATCTTTAAATTCATAAGCAGAAGCCTTTTTCCGTATTTCCGAATAGGTAAGTTTACGTACTTTATCAGGTGCATCCGGAAACTGCAGTGCGTACAGACAGCCAATGTAGCCTGGCATATCCCAGTCGTAAACCCTGTTGTTGTAATTCCAAACGCTCAGGCATGCCATAATGCTTACGATGAAAAAAAAGGAAATTCTCCACTTGGTTTTCATGGAAGCATCAATGGATTTCACTTATGAAAAAATTTTACAAATCTTCTGCTTCCGCCAGTAGCTCGACGATATCTTTTACTGCGACTTCCTGATTTTTATTAAAATGCTTTACTCCGTCCGTCATCATCGTATTACAGAACGGACAGCCTGTAGCGATAACTTTAGGTTCCGTAGATAATGCTTCTTCGGTTCTTTCAATGTTGATGTCCTTTTTCCCCTTTTCGGGCTCTTTAAACATCTGTGCACCGCCCGCACCGCAGCAAAGACCATTGGTTTTGCAACGTTTCATTTCAACCAATTCGGCATCCAGCTTTTCAAGCAACATTCTCGGCGCCTCATATTCACCATTGGCGCGTCCCAGATAACAGGGATCATGGAAGGTGATTTTCTTTCCTCTGAAAGCTCCGCCTTCAATTTTTAAGCGGCCCTCTTCCATCAAATTTCTAAGAAACTGGGTATGATGGATTACTTCGTAATTTCCTCCAAGACCTGGATATTCGTTTTTCAGGGTATTGAAACAGTGCGGACAGGCGGTAACGATTTTTTTAACTTCGTACGCGTTCAGGACTTCAATATTCGTTAAAGCCATCATCTGGAAGACAAATTCATTCCCCGCACGCTTTGCAGGATCTCCGGTACAGCTTTCTTCCTGTCCCAGAACTGCAAATTCAACCCCGATTTTATTCAGGATTTTGCAGAATGCTTTCGTAATTTTTTTGGCACGATCGTCAAAGCTTCCCGCACAGCCTACCCAGAATAAAACTTCCGGTGATTTCCCTTCGGCAGCGTAGTCTGCCATTGTTTTTATATTGAAATCCATTTTAATTCAGTTTACCCATATACCTATGCAACAGTTACCATTAGTTTATTGTTGCATTGTATATTTCTACATTGTTACATTAGTTAGTCTTTTGCCCAGTTCAGACGGTCTGCCTGATTATACTGCCAGGGAGCGGCATTGTTTTCGATATTCGCCATCATCAGATTAAGTTCCTGCGGTGCCGCCGACTGTTCCATGACCAGAAATCGTCTCATATCATTAATGATGGATAAAGGATCCAGCAATACCGGACAAGCTTCTGTACAGGCATTACAGGTGGTACAGGCCCAAAGTTCTTCTTTGGTAATATAGTCATGCAGCAATTTCTTGCCGTCATCCTCAAACTTACCGTTTTTATCAATATTTTTCCCTACTTCTTCCAAACGGTCTCTGGTTTTCATCAGGATCAGTCTCGGAGAAAGTTTTTTCCCGGTAATGTTAGCAGGGCAAACAGCTGTACAACGGCCACATTCCGTACAGGAATAAGCATTCAAAAGCTGCACCTGATTCAGGTCGAAGATATCCTCAGCTCCGAATTTCGAAGGCGCTTCAGCCTGCCCTTCCGCCGGAGCGGCATAAGGATCTGCATTCGGATCCATCATCAGCTTAATTTCCTGGGTCACGGACTCAAGGTTATTGAATTTCCCTTTCTTTTCCAGGTTCGCATACCATGTACTCGGAAAAGCAAGAATAATATGCAAGTGTTTGGAATAATACAGGTAATTCATAAAGAACAGGATGCCTACAAAGTGGAACCACCAGGCCGCTCTTTCAATCCCGAACAGAAATCCGCTGTCAAAGCTGAAAATTTCTAACAAAGGAACGAAAGAAATATTGCTGATCGGGAAAGATCCGACATTTGCAAAATGACCGTATCCTCTGCTTTGCAAAATGGAATCCGAGGCATTCATCATGAAGAAAGCCATCATCAGCGCAAATTCGATAATCAGGATCCAGTTGGCATCTTCTTTCGGCCATCCCAGAAGTTCCTTCATCGTCAACCTTTTTACGCCGTAGAAGTTTCTCCGGATGAAAAATGCTACCACTCCGATAACAACCAATAATGCCAAGACTTCCAGCGTTGCCGTAAAGAAACTGTAAACGCTGTTTCCTATAATGGTAGATAAAAACCGGTGGGTTCCGAAAATTCCGTCCACCACGATTTCCAAAAGCTCGATATTAATAATGATAAACCCTACATACACGAAAAGGTGCAAAATTCCTGCGATGGGACGTTTTGTCATTTTGCTCTGGCCCATGGCTACTCTTGCCATGGTTTCCCAACGTTCCCCTTTTCGGTCGCTACGGTTAATCTCCCTTCCTAGCCTGATATTTCTGTAAATCTTCAGCAGACTTTTAGCAAACAGCCCAAAACCTGCCACTAATAGAATAAAAAAAATAATATGAGGGATATACTGCATGGTTGTCTTAGTCTTTACTGTTCTTTCCGAATACTGAGAAATTAACGTACTTTTTAGGGTGTGCTTTCAGATCTTCGATCAAAGAATTAAGATTGTTTGAAGCTGCATTAAGATTGTTATACAGCTGATCGTCTTTCATAATCTTCCCTAAACTCCCTTCCCCTCTGTCGATTCCGGAAACCACTTTGTTCAACTGACCCACCGTTTCGTCAAGATTAGCAATGGTTGCATTCAGCTTTTTGGTGTCGATGCTTTCCGCTAAATTTCCATATTTATCCAGAGTTACTTTACCGCTCTGCATGGTAAGGCTCGCATCATCCAATACTTTCTGAAGTTTAGGATCGTTATGTCCAACTAAAGAGTTTACACCCGCTGCAGTCGTCTGCAAGGCACCAACCGTTTTATTAAGATTGGCTAATAATAATTTAATCTCCTGCCTGTTCTGAGCATCCACCAACTGATTGGCATTGGTCATCAGGGAATCTACCCGGTGAAGAACTACCTGCAGCTGGTCTTTTACCGGACCCACCTGCGAAGAGAGGCTTCCCAGTGTTCCAAGTTTGAAAGCGCCTCTTAATGTATCACCGTCTTTGGCAGTAGGACCTCCGTACATCAGGTTCACTCTCATTTCTTTCCCACCCATCAGACTGGGCTCAAAAATTTCTAATGTCGAATTTTTTGAGAACTCAAAATTGTTATCTACAGTAATTTTTACAATAAAATCGAGCTTCCCGGTTTTGGAAGTATGGGGAATAATTTTATCCACCTGTCCTACTTTCAAACCATTGATGGAAACGGGCGAGGATTGGGCTAATCCTTCTACGTTATCATATTTTGCGTAAAATATATTGTCGGTAGTAAAAAGGCTTCTGCCTTTCATAAATTGAAAAAGCACCACAAAGCCGACGATGGCCAATAGTGCGATCACACCAGCTTTTAATTCTTTACTGAACTTCACTTGCTAAATTTTTTCTAATGAGCAAATATACTACATTTAAATTAATGTTTTTCTCCATTGCTCTGCGTTACACACAAAAAAAAGCGGCAAAAACTTTGCCGCTTTTCATCCGTATGGAAATTATTTTTTTATTGTTGCTGAGAACCCGATTTGTTCCAGATTTCAATTCTGTAATCATCGATCTTCGCGTTGTCCTGTAAGCTCTTTAACCAAGCCTGTCCGAACATTCCACCGTTTCTCTGGGTAACGGATTCCGTAAATTGTTTAAGGTCTCCGGGCTGCTTATTGGTTACTTCGTTTTTCTTAACCAAAACGTAAACGCCTGTTCCCCCTTCAACCGGATTGGATAGCTGTCCTTTCTTCACGCCGAATGCAGCTCCTGCCACTTTCGGTTCCATAGCACCTGCCACTGATGGATTCAACAGATTAACCTGTGCAGATTGTTTTGTTGTTCCGAACTGTTTTGCCACCTGATCAAGACTTCCCGGTTTACCCAATTTTTCTGTGATCTGTTTTGCAGCCAGTTTGTTTTTCACCACAACCTCGATCTGGTCTCTTACCGATTCCGGATCCGCGGTTCCTTTTTCTTGCTTACCGTTCAGGTAAACAACAATTTTATCTCCTGTTCCGTCTACTGTAAATAATTCAGTATCGCCTTTTTCTCTTTTCTTATCGAATGCCCAAGCCAGGATATCCGCATCTTTTTCCGTTCCTAAGCCCTGAAGCTGACCGTCAAATCTCTTTGCCTGCTTCGGATTCGAGAACTGGTAGTTGGCTTTCTTGGCAATGTTCACGAAATCGTTGAATGATTTCCCCTGAACCTGCTGAACAAACCGGCTTGCCTTTTTGTTTACTTCCGCTTCCGTAGCATCAGAAGGCTTCACCGCTTTTACAAGGTTGGCTACTTTGTAAGCCATCGCACCCGGTTTTTTATCTTCGATGTTGATGATATGGTAACCAAACTGCGTTTCTACTACGCCTGTTGCTCCTTTAGGATTTTCTGCCAGATACTTTAAGAATTCAGGCACGAAAGGCGTCTCAGGTGTTGTCCATCCTAAGCTTCCGCCCTGGGCTGCAGAACTCGGGTCGTTGGATAATTTAAGGAATTCCGTGAATTTAGCTGGATTGGCTTTCACTACGGCTCCGATAGAATCGGCCAATTTTTTAGCCTGTTCTTTGGATCTTGTTACGCCTTCTCCTGCAGGGCTTCCTTTGAAAGCGATCAGGATATGTCTTGATAAGGTAGAATCTGAAGTCTTTTTATCCAAAAGCTTAGACACCACATAGAAGTTCTGCTCTTTATAAGGACCGAAAGTCTGACCGATTGCGGCTGTAGGAAGCTGCGCCTGGATCGCCTGCGGTAACTGATTCGGCTTTACATACTGAGGATTGTACGGCATATCTGAATTCGCCATAATGAACATAGAGTCATTTTTGGTATTCTGGAAATTTTCAGAACCTCCGCTCGCATCCGTTCCTGCTGAGAAAAGCTTGTTGATCTCCTTCTGAGCGGCCGCATCATCTGCCGAGCTCGGCTGAGAAGGGAAATATACGATTCCGATGTTTCTGCTTTCGTCAGCTTTGAACATTACCGGATGTTGTTTGATATAATTAGCCAGATCTTCAGTAGTTACCTTAATGTTGTTTTTCTGAAGGTAAGTTGCGTAATCGATCTTTACAAAATCGATGTCTGCCAGCTGATCCCTTTCTCTCATCAGCTCTTCTGCCTCTTTCTTACCGGTTGTAATTCCTGTAGAGATATTGGCAAAAACCTGTCTTGCCATTAATCGGTATTCAACTGATTTTCTGGTTTTCAACCATTGGTTGTATCCTTCCGGCGAAGCAGCCTTCATCTCTTCGATCTGTTTTTTAAGCTCCTGGGTTTTGAAATTACCTTTCTCGTCGAAGAACTGTTTTTGCTGAGCAAACATCTGATCGTACTGCAGCTGGCTCCAGAAATAGTCTTCGGTCATTTCGAAGCCCATTTTCTCAAATTGCTGCTTGATCAGCTTAGATTGCACCAGCAATTGCCAGGCCTGTTCTTCAAGACCTGCCTTCGGCTGACCTTGCTGTTCAGCCTGCTGTTGCAGCACGAAAAGTTGATCGTTAAATTCTTCTCTGGTAATTTTCTCACCATTTACTTTTCCTAAAACATCAGGATTTTTACCAAAAACCTTATCAATACTGTCGGGGTTTACAAGGAACGCCAAAAGCGCCAGTGCAATTACGCCCATCAAAAGCCAAGGTCTACTCCTAATTTGTCCTAAAATTGCCATTATATATATTATAGTTTTTTATCAGTTTGCGAAAATACACATTTTTAAGAAATTACGGAAATACAAGTCCTTTATTTTAATTTTTAAAATTTAATTTTTGTAAAAAAGGAAATTATGACCATATTTTTTAGTAAAAAACAAATGGCATAAGTCTTGTGCCTTATAAGCTCACGCAACATGTGCTTCCTTTTCAAAGCATATTGTGAAATTTCACGTTAACGAATTAAAACGACAATGACAATTTGTCATTCGATTTACTATGACAGAATTTGAAGATATTAGTTTAGAAGAAATGATAAGCGACGGATTTGATATGGTAGCCCAGGAAATCACTCTTGATGACCTTGCGGAAACGGAAAAAAATTCCGAGCAAAAGATATTCCCGATCCTTCCCGTTAGAAATATGGTGATGTTCCCGAACGTTATAATTCCCATTACAGCCGGAAGGAAAACATCCATCCAGCTATTGGAAGATGCCCAGAAAAACGGAGATTTCATCGGGATAGTGAGCCAGAAAAATTCTGAACTTGAGCAGCCTACTGAAAAAGATATTTTCCAGATAGGAACGCTTGCTAAAATCATAAAGATCATTAAGCTTCCAGAAGGGAATATTACAGCCATTACAAAAGGATTTTACCGGTTTAAACTAAAAAAAATCGTAGAAACCCAGCCGTACTTTAAAGCTGAAATTTCAAAACTGAAAGATTCCAAGCCTAAAAATAAAGAAGAATATGAAGCATTGCTGGAAAATGTAAAGGACCTGGCTTTAAAAATTATTGAGCTTGATCCCAATATTCCGAATGCAGCCAATTTTGCTATAAAAAACATCAACAATAACGATGACCTGCTGAATTTCATCTGCACCAATGCCAATTTCCCTTCTTCCGATAAGCAAAAGCTGCTGGAAGAGAAAAACCTTATGGAAAGGGCCAACAAGTGCTATGAAATGATGCATGAAGATTTCAGAAAGCTGGAACTGAGAAACCAGATCCATCAGAAAACCTCCAAGGATCTGGACAAACAACAACGGGAATATTTCCTGAACCAACAGATCCGTACCATCCAGGAAGAGTTGGGCGGCGGGCCAGAAGGTGATGTGGAAGACCTGATCAGGAAAGGAAAAGACAAGAAATGGAGCGATGAAGTAGAAGAGCATTTCCAAAAGGAGATCAACAGATTACAACGCCAGAATCCGAATTCGCCGGACTATAATGTACAACGAAATTACCTTGATTTCTTTACCGACCTTCCTTGGGAAACTTATACGAAAGATGTTTTTGACATTGCCAAGGCAGAGAAAATTTTAGATAAAGCCCACTTCGGATTGGAAGATATCAAAAAAAGAATTCTGGAGCACATGGCTGTTCTGAAGCTTAAAAACAACATGAAATCCCCTATCCTTCTGTTGGTAGGGCCTCCGGGAGTCGGTAAAACATCTTTGGGAAAATCGATTGCTGATGCGCTGGGGAGAAAATATGTGAGGCTTTCTTTAGGCGGACTTCATGATGAAAGTGAGATCCGCGGGCACCGGAAAACCTATATCGGGGCGATGGCCGGGAGAATCCTTCAATCCATTAAAAAATCAGGAACTTCCAATCCGGTAATCGTTTTGGATGAAATCGATAAGATCGGCCAGGGGTTGCACGGAGACCCAAGCTCTGCATTGCTGGAGGTTCTGGATCCTGAACAGAACAAATCATTCTACGATAATTTCCTGGAAATGGGCTATGACCTTTCCAGAGTGATGTTTATTGCGACGGCCAATTCATTATCAAGCATTCAGACGCCATTGCTGGACAGAACGGAGATTATCCAGATCGCCGGTTATACGCTGGAAGAAAAGATCGAGATTGCGAAAAGACATTTAATTAAAAAGCAGCAGGAAGAAAACGGGCTGACCATAAAATCATTCAAGCTTGGATATGAAGAGTTAAAACATATCATCGAAGCCCATACTTCGGAAAGCGGGGTGCGTTCTCTGGAAAAAAGAATTGCCGGGATCGCCCGTTGGGTTGCTCTTCAGACGGCTTTGGTAAAAGATTACGATCCCAAGATCTCCGTTGAAAAAATCGATGAGATTTTAGGTGTACCAAGACCAAAAAGCTTATCCGAAATTACCGGAGTCCCCGGAGTTGTTACAGGACTTGCCTGGACCAGCGTCGGAGGTGATATTTTATTTATCGAAAGCATTCTCAGCAACGGAAAAGGCAATCTTACGATGACCGGTAACCTGGGAACCGTAATGAAAGAATCGGCAACCATTGCCCTGGAATATATTAAAGCCAAACACGACGAACTGGGAATTTCCCAGGATGACATCGAAAAGAAGAACATTCACGTTCACGTTCCGGAAGGTGCTACCCCGAAAGACGGGCCTTCTGCGGGAATCGCGATGCTGACTTCTATGGTTTCTTCGTATAAAAATAAAAAAGTAAAGCCTCACCTTGCCATGACGGGCGAAATTACGTTAAGAGGAAAAGTGCTTCCTGTAGGCGGAATCAAAGAAAAGCTGCTGGCTGCTACAAGGGCAGGAATCAAAGATGTTATTTTATGTGAAGCCAACAGAAAAGATGTAGAAGAGATCAAAAAAGATTACCTGAAAAACCTCAACGTTCATTATGTAAACAGGATGGAAGAGGTGATCGACATTGCTATTGAAAAATAAATAACAGATCTATCTTAATATATACAAACACGTCTCAGATTTTGGGACGTGTTTTAATTTGGATCAATCTAGAGCGCATATGGTCAAATATATTTTGTGGTACCCTAATGTGGCACAAAATTTTCTAATGCCATCAAAGAATTCGGATTTACCAATATAAGTCCTTCAATTCAAAGGGTTTTTATTATTTTTATAGACAGATTAAAATCATGAACGTATTTCGACTTCCTTTTCTCGTAAAGCTTACCCTTGTTATTGTCAGCATTATTGGCTTGGGCTACCTTTTGGCCCTAGGACAAAGCATTCTGGCGCCATTTTTCCTGGCATTTCTAATGGCCATGCTCTTCCTTCCAGTTGCCAATTTCCTGGAAAAAAGACTTAAATTTAAAAGAAGTTTATCCACAATCGCCTCCTTGATGATCATGCTGGCCGTTTTAACGGGACTGATTTATTTCTTCGGATCACAGCTGTCCGATTTCAGCAAAGATATTCCTCATCTGAAGAGCCAGTTTAATTCGGTAGCGACAGATCTCCAACACTGGGTGTCCAGGACATTTCATGTAAAAATCGATCAGCAGCTGACTTATATTGATCAGGGGCTTAGCAAGCTCCTTTCCTCGACCGGAGTCATCCTGGGATTTACCTTTGGGATCTTTTCCACCGGGCTGGGTTTCGTCGTATTTTTTCTGCTGTTCTTCATTTTTATCCTGAATTACAGACGGGTTTTAAATAATTTCATCATCAATGTTTTTAATGAAAAACACAAAGCCAGCGTTCTTGAAATCGTGCGTGAAGTACGCATCATGACCAAAAAATACATCATCGGACTGTGCCTTCAGGTGTTGATTGTATCGACTTTAACATCTATTATCCTAACCATCTTAGGGGTAAAATATGCCATCCTGCTGGGTGTTCTGTCAGGTCTGCTGAATGTAATTCCTTACCTGGGAATCTGCATCAGCCTTTTAATTTCCTGCTTTATTGCTTTTGCGACGGCTACCCCATCGACCTGCATTTATGTAGCGCTCGGCTATATCGGAGTACATATTATTGACGGAAATATTGTTCTGCCTTTTGTTGTAGGCTCTAAAGTAAAAATAAATGCCCTCTTCTCATTTATCGGCATCATTATCGGCGAGCATCTCTGGGGAATTGCCGGGATGTTTCTTTGTATTCCTGCGATTGCGATCATTAAAATCATTTTTGAGAGAGTGGAAGGCTTACAGCCCTGGGGAAAACTTTTAGGAGAAGAGGAATCCCCCGACCGGAAGAAAAAAAGCTATAAGATCTCAAAGAATATTACATTGAAGGAGATGGATTAGAGCAGTGGAGGGTAAATGCGCATTGCTTATTAACTTTAATATATTGGAAAATATTTAAATAAAGAAGCCTTCAATCGAATTGAAGGCTTTGTTTTTACAATGCGCAAAGGGGCTGTAATCCGTTCGGGCAAGTTTGGTCGCATGGAATGTAAGACTGACTGTCGGGGCAATATCCAACCGGGTTTCCTGGATCACCCGGACCACCAGGGCCTCCTAAACAAGGATGGCCGGCTGGTATTTTACATGGACAGCCTTCGGGACCGATATCACAAATTTCCTTTCCGCCGATAATTTCTTTTAAATCATCACGATGTAATTTCTTGAGATTCTTCAACATAATATTTAGTTTTTAATTGTTGCAGAACAAATATAAAAAATCAAATGATACCACAACAAAATATTTCCCGGAAAAGAGTTTTAATTGATTTTTCTTTAAATCAATACCTTTAAAAAAAACTGTAATGATAAAAAATCATGTCTTAAGGAATTCTAATTGAGTATAAGCGAATTCACTATTCCTCACACAAACGCACTGAAACCGGTAATCGATCTTCCGACAATTAAAGAATTGATCTCCTTAGTCCCTTCATAGGAATAGATGGCTTCGGCATCGGCGACGAACCTGGCGACATCATATTCCAACAGGATCCCGTTTCCTCCCATCACCTCTCTGGCTCTGGAAACAACATCCCGGGTTCTCATGGTACAGAAAACTTTAGCCAAGGACGCGTGTTCATCTTTTAAAATCCCTTCATCCTGCATTTCCGAAAGCCGGAATACCATAGTCTGCATGGCGGTAAGATTCGACAGCATTTCCACCAGGTGTCCCTGGATCATCTGGAAAGAAGCAATCGGTTTCCCGAACTGCTCCCGTTTGCGGGTATAATCCAAAGCACTTTCATAGGCGCCTCTCGCACAGCCTGTGGCCATCCACGCAACACCGGCCCGGGTCATTTGGAGAACCTTCGCCGTATCTTTAAAGGAATTGGCATTCTGTAATCTGTTTTCTTCAGTGACAATACAGTCTTTCAGAGTAATCAGTCCATTCTGGACAATTCGCAAGGCCATTTTGCCCTTTATTTTTTCAACAGAATATCCCGGATTATCCTTTTCTACAATAAATCCTTTCACCTCGCCGTCGTCCAGGTTTCTGGCCCAGATGATAATGACATCAGCAAAGGTTGCATTCCCGATCCATTTTTTCTGTCCGTTCAGGATCCATCCGTCCGGTGTTTTTTTACAGGTGACGGTTAATCCGCCGGCCGCTCCGGAGCCAACTTCCGGTTCCGTTAAACCAAAAGCGCCTATTTTCTCAAACCTCTGCATCTGCGGAAGCCATTTCTGTTTTTGTTCTTCCGAGCCGCAGATGTAAATGGAACCCATGGACAAACCGGACTGTACGCCGAAAAATGTAGCAATGGATGCATCGATCCGTGCCATTTCCATCGCAATAACCCCTTCCATCAGAAAAGGCATTCCCGGACAACCATAGCCCTCATAAGTAACGCCGCAGATGTCCAGCTTTTGAAATTTTGGAATCAGTTCGTGGGGAAATTCGTCTCTCAGCCAGTAATGATTTACCAAAGGCTTAACTTCCTTCTCCATAAAATCCCTGACTTTCAACTGTATTTCCCGGTGTTCAGGACTTAAGGTGTGGGAAACATCATAAAAATCACCGTCAATCGGCGGAAGTTCTTTCTTTTTCCGGTTCGGATCCAGCATTTTCATCATTCCTTTAAGTTGCTTATCATCCAGTTTAGAAAAATTTTCCATCAGTTTGGGAAGATTGACTTTTTGGGAGATCTCACTCAGCTGATCAAAATCGATGGATCTGAATAATTCTATGGCGTTTCTGATTTTAGAAAAGGTGTTAGACATAATAATGGTTGTGTTTGATTTTGTAAAAGATAAGCAAAAATTACTCCGAAAACAAGGCTTTATGATCAGGATCATTTTACAAAAGTCTGATTATCAAAATATTAAATCAGAATATTTCTTTACAGAAATTTTACCCGGGATTTTCAAGCGTTACAAATGATTCCGTATGAACTTTGGAGTAAGCAAACATTAAAAATCAAACTTATGAAAACGACGTACATCAGATTATCACTGGCAGGCGCCCTATTATTGGGCATCTATTCATGCAAAAAAGGAGAAACCACGGCAGATTATGATGCCGCTGAATCCAAAGATTCCGTCATGGCAGTTTCAGACAGCATCTCTTCGGTTGCTACGATGAAAGTAAAAGATAAACAATTCATTAAAACAGCAGACGTCAACATGGAAGTAAAAGATGTGTATGACGCGACGATTTCCATTGAAAAATCGGTCCAGGAGCTGGGAGGTTTTGTGACACACAGCGATCTGAAAAGCAATGTCGTTTCCGAAAACACCTACAATACCTCGGATGAAGAAGCGGTACTCGTTAAGAAATACCAATCTGAAAACACCATGCAGGTAAGAGTTCCGACGAACCGGCTCGGGGAATTATTGACTTTGGTAAACAATAAAAAACTGTTCCTGAATTCCAGGTCCATCAATGCGGAAGACGTCACATCAGGGATAAAATACGCCGAAATGGAAGGAAAGAGGATAAAGAAAACCGGAGAAAATATTGACAAGCTCAAGACCAACAAGGATAAGGTAAATATGAGCGACCAGAATATGGCGGAAAGCAACCTCCAGCAGATGGCCAATATGGATGTGACGGATCAGCTGAAATACAGTACGGTTGATATTTACATTAAAGAGCCCAAAGTAAGAATTGCCACCATAGCCGTGACCAATACCGAAAGCATCGATGATAAATATACATTTGATTTTCTTTACAGCCTGAAATCTGCATTCGTGGAAGGATTTTATTTGATCCAAAAGATTATTGTAGGAATGGTGGCCATCTGGCCCTTCATACTGATCGGAGCTGTTATCATTTACATCATCAGGAGAAAAAAGCCGGCAAAGCAACAAGAGGCGACTACAGAAATATAAGCAATCCTAACCTTCGGTTATTTATATATAAGTACTTGAAATAATTTAATAATACGTTTAAAATTCTGAATGTAAAGCCAATAGCAAAAAGCCAATTGTTATCAGCTATTTATTTTAAGTTTTACAAGAGCCTCCGAAAAATCCAGAGGCTTTTTTAACGTAATTTCCAATAGCATTAATTTTCAGTAATTAAAAAAGAAAAAAGCAGAAGGCAAACAGCAATACGGTTGACGAAAGAAACTTCCGGCATCCGGCTTCCCTCTTCCAGCCTGCTAACCTGATTTCTACTCCGAGCTAGAATTATCTAGAATTTCCTTTTCAAAATTTCAGGATTTGACCTGTGAAGATGCAGGATCAGTTCGCCAAAAAGCGTATTTGCCCAGGCAAACCAGGACCGTGTAAAATCTTTCGGGTTGTCCACATAGAAAGATTCATGGATAAATCCCGTCCCGGCATGCGTAGCTTTCAGCATTTTTAAACAGGAGATTATTTCTTCCCGGTCGTCGGTGGTTAAAGCCTGCATGATCAGCCCGAGCGGCCAGATTTTATGCTCCCCGATATGCGGGCCGCCGATCCCTTTGGCAAATTTCCCTTCACTGTACCATGGATTGGCTTTGCTTAAAGAAAATTTCCTGGTATTCTTATACATTTCATCCTCTTTCGATCGGTACCCCAAATATGGAATGGATAATAAATTCGGGACGTTGGCATCATCCATGAACAATCCGTTTCCAAAGCCGTCAATTTCCAATGCATAGATCTTTCCGGCTTCCGGATGGTTTAAAATGGCATATTTTTGAATAGCAGCATCCACTTCTTGCGCTAAATTCCTGAATTGAACTGCCGTATTTTCATCCTGGAAAACTTTTGAAAAAATTTCTGCCGTTTGCCGTAAAGAAACTACCGCAAACATATTGGAAGAGATTAAAAACGGATAGAACGTTGCATCATCCGAAGGCCTGAACATCGAATGAATCAGCCCCACTTTCTTCGTCGGGTTGCCGTAGCCGCCTGCAAACTGCGTATCCAGCGGATTGCCGCCGGAGCGCTGGAATTTATACGGGCCTTTCGATTCTTTCCGTTGCTGTTCCCTAAAAGTCTGCAAAATGAGAAGCATGGCTTTTTTCCAGTCAGCATCAAAAACGGAAGCGTCTCCCGTCGTTTTCCAGTAATGGTAAGATAAACGCATCACATAGCACAGAGAATCCACCTCCCATTTGCGTTCATGGATTCCCGGTTTCATTTCTGTAAGATCATTTTTCCACTCGCTAACCCTGGAAGCATCATCGAAAAACGCATTGGCATACGGATCAAGAAGGACACATTCTATCTGTTTATTAATGACGCCTTTCAGCATATTTTTCAGCTTTTCGTCCTCATTCGCCAGGCTGAGGTAAGGATATACCTGCGCGGAGGAATCACGGAGCCACATTGCATCAATATCCCCGGTAATAACGTAAGTAAAAGGCTTGCCGTTCTTCTCATAAAATTTCACTGTCGTATCAAGTGTGTTGGGAAAGCAGTTTTCAAACATCCACGCCAGCTCTTCATCAGCAATGGATTTTTTTACTGTTTCAATTGTTCTTTCAATGGCTTCCGAAATGAATTTTCTATCACTCGGCTTTGGACGTTTTGAAATGTAATCATTCCCCCATAAAAATTGTACAGGAACCGGCAGGCTTATAAAACCAAATCCCAATGATGATTTTTTGATAAATTCGCGTCTGTTAAATGTGGCCATTGGTAAAAAATTTAGTTTAAAAATAATAATTCCCGAGCACTTCTTTTCATTCCGCCGTTAAATCATTTTGAAAAATAAAAGCTATTCAATAAATTTTAAAAAAAGCCGTTAATCAACAAAAAACTATAACGTGATTAGAAAACTAATGATCATCTCATTTCTGACTGCATCTGCTTTATTCCTTTCCCAAATTCAAATTAAAGTTTTAGATGCAGAAAATCAGAGACCTGTTCCTTATGCAAAACTGATTTTAAAAGACAAAGATTATTACATCAATACGGAAGAAAGCGGTACAGCCACTTTAGGACAAGAAGAAAAAATATCAGAAATTCAATCTTACGGCTATGAAAACCTGAAAGTTGACAAAAATCAGAATATTTACTTTCTGAAGCCTAAATATCTTGAAATTAACGAAGTCCGGATTATCCGGCCTAAGCTATCCAAAACATTTATAATGGGAAAAATAGCTAAAGAAGGGACTTTCTTCGGTGTCAATAATACCATTTGGATGGTCGGTAAAGAATTCAGAAATACCATTTCTGCTGAACCCTTGTTTATTAAATCTTTAAGTTTTTATTCAAAGCTCAACGCGAAAAAGTCAGCGACAATAAAAATAAACATCTACTATGATGAAAATGGTGTACCGGGTGATCTGTACAACTCCGTTATTGTTACCTGCTTTAGAAAGAAAAAACTTACAAAATATACTTTTCCCAGACCGTTTCTCCTTCCTAAAGAAGGAATTATTGTAGCATTTGAATGGATATTAAATGAAGAAAATTCATATCAAAAAATAATGACGTTAAATGAAGAGCAGAAAGAAATTAAAGCACATGACCCGCTAATAGGCTCTGTTACAGAATATCCTAAAAATATTATTATCGGTAATTTATCCGGTGAAAATTGGATATTTAAAAACGGATCACAAAATCCTGACAAAGGGATCGGAAATATCGGGATTGAATTGGAGCTCACCAATTGATTTTTAACCATGCATTAACATCATTGGGGTAAAATTCCGTAAATTTGCAAATCAATAATTTTGCAGAAGAATCCGGCATTCAACAATCCTGAATCTGAAGCATTAACACCCTAATTTCTAAATATATGCTATCGAAAATAAACCCTACGCACACCAACAGCTGGAAGGCACTTGACGAACAGTTCGCCAACAACGACTTCGATCTGAGAAGCCTTTTTGAATATAACCCTAATCGTTTTAACGAATTTTCAATCAAAAGAACCAACTTTTTGTTTGATTATTCTAAAAACCTGATGGATTCCAAAACTAAAAACCTCCTGCTGAATCTTGCGGAAGAATGTGAGCTTAAAGAAGCTATTTCCAAAATGTTCTCAGGTGACAAGATCAACGAAACGGAAGGAAGAGCGGTACTGCATACGGCATTAAGGGATTTTTCGGATAAAGAAATTCTGGTAGACGGGGAAAACATCAAGCCTCAGATCAAAAGGGTTCTGGATCACATGAAATCTTTTTCAGAAAGCATTATTTCAGGAACACACAAAGGGTTCAGCGGAAAAGAAATTACAGATGTCGTGAACATCGGGATCGGAGGTTCGGACTTAGGGCCGGTGATGGTGGTTTCCGCACTGAAGCATTTTAAGACCAGGTTAAACGTTCATTTCGTTTCCAACGTGGACGGAAATCACATGGCCGAAACGGTAAAAAACCTGAATCCTGAGACTACTCTGTTCATCATCGCTTCCAAGACCTTTACCACCCAGGAAACCATGACCAATGCCCATTCGGCAAGAGACTGGTTTTTGAAAGCCGGAACCCAGGAAGACGTGGCAAAACATTTCGTGGCTTTATCTACCAATGTTCAGGCGGTGAAAGATTTCGGAATTGCAGAGGAAAACATCTTTGAATTCTGGGACTGGGTTGGCGGAAGATACTCGTTGTGGAGCGCGATCGGTTTAAGCATCGTCCTTTCGGTAGGTTATGAAAATTTTGAGCAGCTGTTAAGAGGCGCTTATGATACTGACCAGCATTTCCAGACGGCGGATTTTTCAGAGAACATTCCTGTATTAATGGGACTAATAGGAATCTGGTACCGTAATTTTTATGCAGCGACCACCCATGCAATCCTTCCCTACTCGCAGTATCTGGACCGTTTCCCGGCTTATTTTCAGCAAGGAGATATGGAAAGCAATGGAAAATGTGTAGACCGTAACGGTGAATTTGTAGACTACGAAACCGGACCGATCATCTGGGGAGAACCGGGAACCAATGGTCAGCACGCCTTCTATCAGCTGATCCACCAGGGAACAGAATTGATTCCTGCCGATTTTATTGCCTATGCGAAAAGCCCGAATAAAGTTTCCGACCACCAGGATAAACTGCTGGCTAATTTCTTCGCCCAAACCGAAGCGCTTGCCTTCGGAAAAACAGAGGAAGAAGTGGAAGCAGAATTAAGAGCTTCCGGAAAATCCGATGAAGAGATCGAATTCCTGCTGAATTATAAGGTCTTCCACGGAAACACGCCTACCAACTCATTTTTATTCAATGAATTAACTCCTTTTTCATTAGGACAGCTGATTGCATTGTATGAGCATAAGATTTTCGTACAGGGGGTAATCTGGAACATTTTCAGTTTCGACCAGTTCGGGGTGGAATTAGGAAAAGTTTTAGCCAATAAAATTTTGCCGGAACTTGAAAATAATGAAACCATCACTTCTCATGATACATCAACCAACGGATTGATCAATTATTATAAAGCAAATAAATAACTACTGCGGATTTTCATTAATTTTGATTAAAAATAAAAGATATGACACAGATTATCATAAACCTGAACAATAAGGAAGAAGAGACCTTTGTGGAAACTTTTTTAAACAGAATGAAGATCAGCTTTGAAAAAAACGAGGATGATTTTGAACTGACGGATGAAATGAAAAGGGTGATTGATGAGGCGTTGAAACAGGATAGATCGCAATCTGTTGACGCATTTGAATCGCTAAAGAGAATTTCAGAAAAGTATGGCATTTAAGATTTTAGTTTCTCCCATTGCAGCAAATGACATTGATGAGGCCATCAAATATTATAAGATACGGTCTCAAACTGCAGCGAAAAGCTTTAAGAAAAAGTTGCTTGACGCCTATAAATCTTTACAGATGAATCCTTTTTTTGCCGTCAAATATAAAAATGTCAGGGCAATCCCTCTGAAGAAATTGCCATATCTGATTCTTTTCGACATCGATGAGAAACAGCAAATTGTCAATATCCTCTCCGTTTTCTGCACCTATCAGAATCCGGAAAAATATCCATAAAATCTAATAATAAAAGTAATAAGTAAAAATGGCAGAAATTCTTGACGGATTAAAAATATCCAGAGAAATAAAACAGGAAATCAAAGTTGAGGTTGAAAAAATCGTTGCCGGAAAAAGAAGAGCTCCGCATTTGGTAGCCATTCTGGTGGGGAACAACGGAGCAAGCAAAGCCTATGTAAACTCTAAAGTGAAAGACTGTGAGGAAGTAGGATTCCAGTCGAGTCTGGTAAAATTCCCAAGCACGGTTTCTGAATCTGAACTGTTGGAAAAAATCGATGAACTGAACAAGTCGAAAGCGGTAGACGGGTTTATCGTTCAGCTGCCTTTACCGGATCAGATCGACCAGGAAAAGATTATCAACGCGATTGATCCGAGAAAAGATGTAGACGGATTCCACCCGGAAAATTTCGGAAGAATGGCTCTGGAAATGGATACGTTCTTACCGGCGACACCGTTTGGAATTTTAACCTTGCTGGAAAGATATAATATTGAAACCAAAGGGAAAGACTGTGTCATTATCGGGAGAAGCAAGATCGTAGGAAGGCCGATGAGCATCCTGATGGGAAGAAAAGATTTCCCGGGAAATTCTACTGTTACGCTAACCCACTCGTATACAAAAGATATTGAAGAATATACCAAAAAAGCGGATATCGTGATCACGGCTTTAGGCGATCCTCATTTCCTGAAAGGACATATGATTAAAGAAGGTGCGGTAATCGTGGACGTGGGTATTACAAGAGTAGACAACGACTCTCCGAAAGGATATTACCTTGCTGGTGACGTGGATTTCGACAGCTGCGCTGCAAAAGCAAGCTGGATTACACCGGTACCGGGAGGAGTCGGGCCTATGACCAGAGCGATGCTGATGAAAAACACCATCATTGCCTACAAAACTTCGGTCTATAACGACTAATTTTAAAATGAAAATAGAAGAAGATATTTTATTAAAAGAAGGTAAAATGCTCCCGGTGATGGAGCATTTTTACACTCTTCAGGGAGAAGGAGCGCACACCGGAAAAGCAGCCTATTTCATCAGATTGGGCGGCTGTGATGTCGGGTGCCATTGGTGTGATGTAAAAGAAAGCTGGGATCCAACCCTCCATCCGCTGATGAATGCGGAAGAAATTGCCGAAACGGCGGCCAAACACTGCAAGACTATTGTTTTAACGGGCGGTGAACCGCTGATGTGGAATCTTGATATTTTAACCTCGCGCTTAAAAGCGTTGAGCTGCACCGTTCATATTGAAACGTCGGGAGCCTATCCGATGAGCGGACAGATCGACTGGATTACGCTTTCACCTAAAAAAACGGGACTTCCGAAAGAAGAAATCTATGCGAGAGCCCATGAGCTCAAGGTAATTGTGTTCAACAACAACGATTTCAAATTTGCCCAGGAGCAGGCAGCAAAGGTTTCGGAAAGCTGCACCCTCTATCTCCAGAGCGAATGGAGCAAACGGGACGAAATGTATCCGAAGATTACGGATTTCATTCTTGAGCATCCGGAATGGAGGGCTTCTGTTCAGACGCATAAATACCTCAATATCCCGTAAAAAATATGTAAATTAGCCCCTGTTGTATCCGAAATATTGATAGATGCAGAGAATCCGCTATTCCAGATACCTGAAATCGATCATCGTTCTGCTGGACCTTCTGGTTATGGCCTCTATTTTTATATTCTTTTTCCTGAGAAGGAACCAGAACTTAAAGTACAACCCGGAAACCTGGTACCAGAATTTATTTTCCCTTGCCTTATTATTTTTGTTCTGGATGCTGCTGAGTGGCAGGACAAAGATTTATAACATCCCAAGGAACCTTACCTACACTTTATTTCTGGAACGGCTGCTCGTACACTTTCTGCTGTTCATTCTGGGGCTTTTACTGCTTGGAAGAGTCAGTTATAATGTGTTTTTCAATTCTGATATTTACTGGCTTTCATTTTATCTGTTTTTCTTCATATTCCTGGCCAAGTCCCTGATTTATTTCGGTATTAAATATTTCCGGAGCCTGGGGATCAATCACCGGAACATTATGTTTCTTCATGAAAACAGTTCCACGGAAGTTTTGAAAAATATTCTGAAAGAAAGAAAAGATTACGGATACAAGATTTTTGAATATACGAAAACCGGCATACAGGCTGATGAACTGGTAGAATTCTGGAAGAGCAACGGGATTCACACCTTATTTATTCCCGTTGAAAACACATACGATAACCGGGAGGAAAGAGAAATCTTCAGGCTCGCCGAAGCCAATAAAGTCAATATTTCCCTGATCCCCAGTATTACGCAGAACAATTTCTTTTTATATGACATGGGCTATATTCAGACCCAACCCATTCTGAACCAGGCCAAATACCCGCTGGATTATTATTCAAATTTCCTGCTGAAAAGAACATTTGATATTGCCTTTTCCGTCATTGTGCTGGTGGGAATCTGTTCGTGGCTGTTCCCGATCATCGCTATTTTTATCAGATCTTCTTCAAAAGGACCGGTCTTCTTTATCCAGGAGCGGTACGGTTTTCATGAGGAAGTATTCAGATGCATTAAATTCCGGACGATGGTCGTAAACGACGAATCGTTTACCAAAACAACTTCGGAAAACGATTCCCGGATTACCCGGATCGGAAAGATCCTAAGGAAGACCAGCCTGGACGAAATGCCACAGTTCCTGAACGTGCTGAAAGGCGAAATGTCGATCGTAGGTCCACGCCCGCATATGCTGGCAGTAGATAATTATTATAAGCCCAAAATCGGACGGTACAGCTTGCGCAGCATGGTAAGCCCGGGAATCACCGGTCTGGCCCAGGTCAACGGCCTGCGCGGCGATGCAGGGGATGTGGAAGTGGAAATGAACAAACGGGTGCTGGCCGATGCTTTCTATGTGAGAAACTGGAGTTTCGTGCTTGATCTGGTAATTATCCTGAAAACGATCTTATTGGTAATCACCGGGGATAAAAATGCAAAATAATTTGTTTTGGTCTACATTATGATATATTACTTTAATAGTAAAGCAAAGCCTGAGTCTTGGCCTCAACTTTAATCTAATTCAATAAAAAAAGTCTAATTTAGCAGAATGTTAAAAAAGTTTTTTACAGCGATTGGGGAATACATTATTCTTCTTGGAAAATCCATCCAGAAACCTCAGAAAATGAGGGTCTTCTGGAAGCTGTTCATGAGAGAAATCAATGATTTGGGAGTCAACTCTTTCGGGTTGGTGATCTTTACCTCTATATTCGTAGGAGCGGTAGTGGCCATCCAGATGTTTAACAATTTCGATTCTTCCTCATTTCCTATCCCGCCTTCATTTGTGGGTTATGCAACAAAGGCCGTTCTGGTACTGGAATTCTCCCCTACCATCATCAGCCTTATTTTAGCAGGAAAAGTAGGATCTTATATCGCGTCCAGTATTGGTACCATGAGGGTTTCCGAGCAGATTGACGCCCTGGATATCATGGGAGTGAATTCTCCTAATTTCCTGATATTACCGAAAATTCTTGCCTGTGTTATCTTTAACCCTTTACTGATTGCCATCAGTATCGTATTCGGTATCGGAGGCGGTTATATTGCAGGAATGCTGACAGGAAACTGGACAACCAACGAATATATTACCGGGATCCAGATGTATATGCCGAATCTTTTCATTTATTATGCCTTTACCAAAACCATTGTTTTCGCCTTTGTCATTGCAACGGTTCCTTCCTATTTCGGATATAACGTAAAAGGAGGTTCCCTGGAAGTAGGGAGGGCAAGTACGCAGGCAGTGGTATGGACGATGGTCTTCATCATCCTTTCGGAATTGTTATTAACCCAATTAATTTTAAGCTGATGATTGAGGTAAAAGATCTTAAAAAGAGTTTTGATAATGTGGAAGTACTGAAAGGAATTTCAACCACTTTTGATAAAGGAAAAGTAAATTTAATTATTGGGCAGAGCGGATCCGGAAAAACGGTTTTCCTGAAAAGCTTACTGAATGTCTATCAGCCGACATCGGGAGAAATCCTCTTTGATGGGAAAGACATCAATGTTATGACGCGTGACGAAAAACAGCACCTCCGGTCTGAGATCGGAACGGTATTCCAGGGGAGTGCATTGTTCGATTCCCTGACCGTAGAGGAAAACATCATGTTCCCGCTGGATATGTTTACCAATCTGACCTTTAGGGAGAAGAAAAAAAGGGTATTTGACGTCATTGGAAGGGTTCACCTGGATAAAGCCAACCGAAAATTCCCGTCTGAAATTTCCGGAGGGATGCAGAAACGGGTGGCGATCGCAAGGGCTATTGTAAATAATCCAAAATACCTTTTCTGTGATGAGCCCAATTCCGGGCTTGATCCGTACACCTCAAACATCATCGATGATCTTCTCATCGAGATTACCCAGGAATATAACACGACCACGATCATCAATACCCATGATATGAACTCGGTAATGACGATTGGTGAAAAAATTGTTTATCTGAGATTAGGGCTTAAAGAATGGGAAGGAAATAAGGACGTCCTGATCACGGCAGGCAATAAAAACCTGATCGATTTCGTTTATTCTTCGGAACTGTTTAAAGAGCTCAGAGAATATCTGCTTGAGAATAATAAGACTATTGATAATACAATCACAAAAATAGACGACAATGAAAAAGGCAATTAGTATAGCATTAATAGGATTTTCAGCCTTCGCTTCCGCCCAGGTTTCCCTGGCAGCCAAGGCCAACCTGATTTTCCCTACGGCATCTCCATCCTGGCAGAGCTTTAAAGGAACTGTAAACCAAGCCATTCAGGGAGAAGGCAAGAACAATGTGGGCTTCAACATAGGTTTATCCCTGAAAGCCAGTCTTCCTGCATCATTTTTCCTGATGCCGGAATTGTACTACACCAATTTTAAGAATGAATTCACTACCGAAAATACGACATTTGACGTTAAAAGCAGCCGTATCGACCTTCCTGTTCTGGTAGGACACAAAGTATTGGGTGATCTTTTAGGAGTATATGTAGGGCCGGTAGCAAGCTATAATCTGGCAAAAGAAGATACCTTCAATGATTTCCAGGAAAATGCAACCAATAATTTCACGGTAGGTTACCAGTTCGGGGCGCAGCTTGAAGTTAAAAAGTTCCTGGTAAATGCCAAGTATGAAGGTGCTTTCAGCAAAGATTCCAGAAACTTTATCAACAGGGTTTCAGGCACGGAAATCCGGTATGATAACAGGCCGAACCTTTTTATGGTAGGGGTCGGATATAAATTTTAATCAGCGAAAATAAAAGCTTATAAAAAATCCTCAGATCGTTAGATTTGAGGATTTTTATTTTGATAGGTTTTTTGCTGCTGAAGTTCAGCTTCGCGTCTGGCAATTTCTGCTGCCTGCTTTTCAAGCTCTTCTTTTTCTTTCTGCAGCTGCAGGTATTCTTTCCTTTTCTGCTCGGCCTTTATGGCGCTGCCTTTGCTTACATAGCCTACCATTCCGCCGATAATCAAACCGATTCCGATACCACCGAGAATTCCCATAATATGAGGCATTCCCAGATCGTTAATGGTAAAATTATTCGCTGTAAGGTAGAACAGTAAGATGGAAACAGCAAGAAGCACGAGCCCGATAATGGTTAAATTCTTCATAGTGTTGTGTCTGGTATTGGTGTTAAAAAAGCCCCATTAAATTTAATAAAATTCAATAAGGCTTTTAGTTTTTGTGAATTAAATTCTGATATTATATTTTTCCGCCTGCCACTTTGTAGTATTCAAGGGCCTTCGGTAAATCTTTGTTGATATCTGCGATTCTTGTCTGCGGGTTCGGGTGGGTAGAAAGAAACTCCGGTTGTCTGGCTCCTTTGGATGCCGCCTCCATTCTGCTCCAGAAAGGGATGGCTTCTCTTGGGTCGTATCCCGCCATTGACATTAAGTATAATCCCATTTCATCCGCTTCAGACTCCTGGTTTCTGCCGTATTTCAATAAAGCTACCTGGGAACCGATAGGGTAAACCTGCTGGAAAACACTTGCCCACTGTGCATTGGAAATAGAGCCCCCAAGGATCTGTCCTCCGTACTGTGCCACCATGGCCTGGGAAATCCTTTCATTTCCGTGTCCTGCCAGGGCGTGGGAAACTTCGTGTCCCATAACGACAGCCAATCCGCTTTCATTTTTTGTAATCGGTAAAATTCCTGTGTATACGGCCACTTTACCGCCAGGCATACACCAGGCATTCAATTCGTTGCTTTGAATAAGATTAAATTCCCAGTTGTAATTGGCAAGATCCCCTGAACGGCCGATCTGCTGGTAATATCTTTCGGCAGCGGATTTAATCCTTGATCCAACGCTCGTCACTCTTCTTGCATCTGCCGTTCCTGTGATTACTTTAGATTTTCCCAATGTAGTCCGGTATTCCTGGGCTGCCATCGTGGCAATCTCTGAATTATTGGCCAGCTGTAATGAGGATCTTCCCGTAATCGGGTTTGTAGTACAGGCTGCCACCGATAGAGCCATTGCTCCTATTCCAAAAATGTGTTTTATTTTCATATGTCGAGTGTATTAGTTCAACCTTTACAATTTTTATTCCAAAAATAATTCGCCATCCATATATTTGCATACATTTTGCTATTTTAGCCGTATTAATTAATCTGTCAAAATCATGAAAAAGTATATTTCAATCATATGTATCCTGGTTTTTCTGCTGTCTTTCCAAAACTGTACGTCACAAACCACAACAGGAGATACGCAGGCAATTACCGCCCTCATTAATTCTGGAGATTTTTCCTTTCATGCAGAGCGGGCAACTCCTACAAACTATGACGTCATTAATGCAATGAACTCCCTTCCGAATACAACATTTACAAGAATTCTGGATATTTCGGGAAGCAATTATTCCATCGATGTAAAAAAAGATAAGCTGGATGTGGTATTGCCTTATTTTGGAAGAGTTTTTAACGCTGATTATGCAAACACAAACCAATACAGTTATCGATTCACATCAAAAGATTTTACCGTAAGTCAATCTGTTGGAAAAAAAGGTAAAACAATTGTGAAAATTAATTTGAATGATCAAAGTAAGATGAGTGAAATAATTATTGAGGTCTTTAAAAATGGAAAAGCATTTACAACGATCAGAAGCAACAATCGTCAGCCGATTTCTTACGATGGATATATTACTAAAAATGAGGAGACCGAAGAGGAGTCTCAAACTGAATAATTAATCTTTGGATAAAAATTTTTCGACAAATAATTTTGCTTCGGTACTGGGATTGGAAACCATGGCCGAAGCATTTTTTTTATGCTGAATGTAGGCTTCCTCGACGGAATTGTTTTTCTTCATCACCGAAAAGATGTATTCCTGCACCCAGTATTCAAAGCGCTTTTCGGCTTGCCGGATACGGACCTGTTCAAACCGGCCTGTTTTCTTTTTCAGGCTGATGAAGTCACCAATTTTTCCGAAAACCTCATCAAGACCTTCATTGCCCAACGCTGAGCCCAGCAATACCGGAACTTTCCAGTCTTTTTCTTTGGGTGGGATATAGTCCAGGGCGCGCTTCAGTTCCAGTCTGGTATTCTTAGCTTTCTGCAGATTTTCGGCATCCACTTTATTAATGAAGACCACATCCACCATTTCCATGATCCCGCGCTTGATGCCCTGAAGTTCATCGCCGCCGCCGATAATTTTTAAAAACAAAAAGACATCGGTAATATCGGCTACTAAGACTTCAGACTGCCCTACCCCAACAGTTTCAATTAAAATATAGTCGTAGCCGGCCGCTTCGCAGATCATCATGGTTTCAAAAGTCGTGTTTGCTACTCCTCCCAGGAAACCGGAACTCGGGGAAGGACGGATAAAGGCATTTTCTTCTTTTGCCAGCTCTTCCATCCTGGTTTTATCACCCAGGATACTGCCTTTATTGATGGCCGAACTCGGATCAATCGCGAGAACGGCTACCTTCTTCCCATGGGCAATCGCCAGTCTGCCGAAATTTTCTATAAAAGTTGATTTTCCGGCACCCGGCACGCCAGTAACCCCTACTCTTACGGAATTTCCGGTGTAAGGCATGATCTGCTTCAGAAGTTCTTCCGCCTGCTGACGGTGTGCGGCTTTCTTACTTTCCACTAAGGTAATGGCCTTCCCGATCAGGCGCTTGTTTCCTGAATGTATTCCTTGTATCAGCTCTTCTGTAGAAAATTTCATTGTTTCAAAAATAAGAATTAAAGCGTGAATGGTCAACAATTGTTTATTTTTAAATTGAAGATTCCTCAAAATAGATTTTCAGAAAATTTAAGAAGCTGTTTGATTTAAATTTTATTGGCTAATCTTCTGATGTTTGCAATGATAATATAGGCATTTGCATTTTCAGTTTTTCTTTCATAATCTTTGGAACACCTTCTGTTATTAAGTGTCCAGGCAATGGTTCTTTCA
>JAAIGF010052044.1_pt1 | contig 37387 bp, 35 predicted proteins | sample 6487441 | NCBI WGS metagenome assembly JAAIGF01 (sample SAMN13974129, study PRJNA590717) | phyllosphere metagenome | biome: pepper field; feature: multiple bacterial spot infested pepper fields; material: pepper leaves; isolation source: leaves from pepper fields | host: Capsicum annuum ...
CACCATCGAACTGCCGGAAGGCGTAGAAATGGTAATGCCGGGCGACAACATCAAGATGGTCGTAAACCTGATCGCGCCGATCGCGATGGACGACGGTCTGCGTTTCGCTATCCGTGAAGGCGGCCGTACTGTAGGCGCCGGCGTGGTTGCCAAAGTTATCGCTTAATTGCTGATAAAATTTGACGCAACATGCGGTAAAAGGGCATCATTTGATGCCCTTTTTCTACGCTGTTGTCGTAGAACCTATCTCATCAGCGATTGTGCAGTATAATCATTGGTGAGATAGGCTCTGTGTAAGCGGTGTGAGTCCCGGATTGCTTGATTTTAGAATACTTTCCGGTCTGGTTTGCCCTTACGGCAGGGCAAAATTATTTGTCTGAATCTAGTGACAGGTTGGTTTATGAGTGCGAATACCGAAGCTCAGGAGAGCGGGCGTGGTCTTGAGGCGCTGAAATGGCTGGTCGTTGCAGTATTGCTGATCGCGGCAATTGTAGGTAATTACTACTACCGTGAATTCAGCTTGCCGCTGCGTGCATTGGCTGTGGTTATTTTAATTGCTGCTGCGGGCGGCGTGGCATTGCTGACGACGAAAGGCAAAGCAACTGTTTTGTTTGCGCGTGAAGCCCGGACCGAAGTTCGCAAGGTGATCTGGCCGACCCGGCAGGAAACATTGCACACCACTCTGATCGTTGCTGCTGTAACTGCCGTTATGTCGCTGATTCTGTGGGGACTGGATGGCATTCTGGTGCGTCTGGTATCGTTTATTACTGGCCTGAGGTTCTAAGATGTCTGAAGCTCCAAAGAAACGTTGGTACGTCGTTCAGGCGTTTTCTGGCTTTGAAGGTCGCGTAGCACAGTCTCTGCGTGAACATATCAAGCTCCATAACATGGAAGACCACTTTGGTGAGGTGATGGTACCGACCGAAGAAGTGGTTGAAATTCGTGGCGGCCAGCGTCGCAAGAGCGAGCGCAAATTCTTCCCGGGCTACGTGCTGGTACAGATGGTGATGGATGATGCCAGCTGGCATTTGGTCCGTAGCGTACCGCGCGTCATGGGGTTCATCGGCGGGACGTCCGATCGCCCTGCGCCGATCAGCGATAAAGAAGTGGACGCTATCATGAACCGTCTGCAGCAGGTGGGCGACAAGCCGCGGCCGAAAACGCTGTTCGAACCGGGCGAAATGGTGCGCGTCAACGACGGCCCGTTTGCCGATTTCAACGGTGTGGTGGAAGAAGTCGATTACGAGAAAAGCCGCCTGAAGGTTTCCGTCTCCATCTTTGGTCGAGCGACCCCTGTCGAGCTGGATTTCAGCCAGGTTGAAAAAGGCTAATCACTGCCTAAATTCGATACTTGTATCCGGCGCGAAATTGACCTACAATTTCGCGCCTTTGTTTTATGTGTCACTAAGACGCATAACATGTTTATAAATCGCGGGGAGCTTCTTCGTGAAGCGTTATTACCCATTAGAGGAAAGCTAAATGGCCAAGAAAGTACAAGCCTATGTCAAGCTGCAGGTTGCAGCTGGTATGGCTAACCCGAGTCCGCCAGTTGGTCCGGCTCTGGGTCAGCAGGGTGTTAACATCATGGAATTCTGTAAGGCATTCAACGCCAAAACAGAAAGCCTGGAAAAAGGTCTGCCGATTCCGGTTGTTATCACTGTTTACTCCGACCGTTCCTTCACCTTCGTTACCAAAACTCCGCCGGCATCCGTACTGCTGAAAAAAGCGGCTGGTATCAAGTCTGGTTCCGGTAAGCCGAACAAAGACAAAGTGGGTAAAGTGACCCGTGCTCAGGTTCTGGAAATTGCCCAGACCAAAGCGGCGGACATGACTGGTGCTGACGTGGAAGCCATGGCGCGTTCCATTGAAGGTACTGCTCGTTCCATGGGCCTGGTAGTGGAGGACTAAGAAATGGCTAAGCTGACCAAGCGCATGCGCGTGATCCGTGACAAAGTTGATGTAACCAAACAATATGACATCAACGAAGCCGTTGCCCTGCTGAAAGAGCTGGCCACTGCTAAATTTGTTGAAAGTGTTGACGTTGCCGTAAACCTGGGCATCGATGCACGTAAATCTGACCAGAACGTCCGTGGCGCGACTGTACTGCCGCACGGTACTGGCCGTACTGTTCGCGTCGCTGTATTTACTCAGGGTGCCAACGCTGAAGCTGCTAAAGCCGCCGGCGCTGACCTGGTAGGTATGGATGACCTGGCTGAGCAGATCAAGAAAGGCGAGATGAACTTCGACGTAGTTATTGCTTCTCCGGATGCAATGCGCGTTGTTGGTCAACTGGGCCAGATCCTGGGCCCGCGCGGCCTGATGCCCAACCCGAAAGTGGGCACTGTAACCCCGAACGTTGCTGAAGCTGTGAAAAACGCTAAAGCTGGTCAGGTGCGTTACCGTAACGACAAGAACGGTATCATCCATACCACTATCGGTAAGGTTGATTTCGACGCTGATAAACTGAAAGAAAACCTGGAAGCTCTGCTGGTTGCGCTGAAAAAAGCCAAACCGGCTCAGGCGAAAGGCGTTTATATCAAGAAAATCAGCCTGTCCACCACCATGGGTGCTGGCGTTGCCATCGATCAGAGCGGCCTGAACGCAGTCGCAAACTGATAGCTTTTGTTCCTCTTTACCCGGGCGAGAGATTTCTTTATAATCTTACGCCCGTTGTTCTGTAAATGAACAAGAGACGATTTTTCGGTTGGAGCCTGGCCTAATCCAGGCCTCCGTCCAAGACCGCAGGTGTTTCGTCAGAAACTTAATTTTCCTGCGTAGACGGTGACAGAGCCTAAAGAACATTTTTATTCTTTTTTAAAGAATAGTCCTGCTGGATTCTGCTCACCGTGTTTCAGCGCCTGTCTCCGTTTTGGCGGCAGGTGAAGTGAGTTCCGGAGATTTTCTCCGGCTAAATCCAGGAGCAAAAGCTAATGGCATTAAATCTTCAAGACAAACAAGCGATTGTTGCTGAAGTCAGCGAAGTGGCCAAAGGCGCGCTGTCTGCGGTAGTTGCGGATTCCCGCGGCGTTACCGTAGATAAAATGACTGAACTGCGTAAAGCAGGTCGTGAAGCTGGCGTATACATGCGTGTTGTTCGTAACACCCTGCTGCGCCGCGTCGTTGAAGGCACTCAGTTCGAATGCCTGAAAGACACGTTTGTTGGTCCGACCCTGATTGCATACTCTATGGAGCACCCGGGCGCTGCCGCTCGTCTGTTCAAAGAGTTCGCGAAAGCGAATGCAAAATTTGAGGTTAAAGCTGCGGCCTTTGAAGGTGAGTTGATTCCGGCGGCTCAAATTGACCGTCTGGCAACGCTGCCGACTTACGAAGAAGCAATTGCACGCCTGATGGCGACCATGAAAGAAGCCTCTGCTGGCAAACTGGTCCGCACTCTGGCTGCTGTTCGCGATCAGAAAGAAGCTGCTTAATCGCACTTTTCCTGTTATCGCATTTGCTAACGTATAAACTTTTTCTGATTGTTAGGAACAATTGTCATGTCTATCACTAAAGATCAAATCATTGAAGCAGTAGCGGCTATGTCTGTAATGGACGTTGTTGAGCTGATCTCTGCAATGGAAGAAAAATTCGGCGTTTCTGCTGCTGCCGCTGTTGCTGTAGCTGCTGCTGGCCCGGCTGAAGCTGCTGAAGAGAAAACCGAGTTCGACGTTATCCTGAAAGCTGTTGGCGCTAACAAAGTTGCCGTTATCAAAGCAGTTCGTGGCGCAACTGGCCTGGGTCTGAAAGAAGCGAAAGACCTGGTTGAGTCTGCTCCGGCCGCTCTGAAAGAAGCCGTGAGCAAAGATGACGCTGAAGCTCTGAAAAAATCTCTGGAAGAAGCTGGCGCTGAAGTTGAAGTTAAATAAGCCAACCCTTCCGGTTGCAGCCTGAGCTATCAGGCTGATGGCTGGTGACTTTTTGGTCACCAGCCTTTTTGCGCTGTAGGGTGTCGGTAGCGTTTCACACTGTTTGACTACCGATTTCCCGTCAATGCTTGTTTCTATCGACGACTTAATATATTGCGTCAGGGCGTTCGTTCTGTGTAAAGCGTAATGAAATGATTTAAGAGTGATAGAAACAGGTATTGCGGAAAGTGTTCCACTTTCCGATCGACATAAATGGTGTCGCATGAACCGCCCTTTTCAGGGTGGACAAAGTGGGTCGACTTGTCAGCGAGCTGAGGAACCCTATGGTTTACTCCTATACCGAGAAAAAACGCATTCGTAAGGATTTTGGGAAACGTCCACAAGTTCTGGATATCCCATATCTCCTTTCTATCCAGCTTGACTCGTTCCAGAAGTTTATCGAGCAAGATCCGGAAGGCCAGTACGGTCTGGAAGCGGCATTCCGTTCCGTATTTCCTATCGCAAGTTACAGCGGTAATTCCGAGCTGCAGTACGTGAGTTATCGTCTGGGTGAGCCGGTATTTGACGTTCAAGAGTGTCAAATCCGCGGTGTTACCTTCTCCGCGCCGCTGCGCGTGAAACTGCGTCTGGTGATCTACGAGCGCGAAGCGCCGGAAGGCACCGTTAAAGACATCAAAGAACAAGAAGTGTACATGGGCGAGATTCCGCTCATGACCGACAACGGTACCTTTGTCATCAATGGTACTGAGCGTGTTATCGTTTCTCAGTTGCATCGTAGCCCGGGCGTCTTCTTTGACAGCGACAAGGGTAAAACCCACTCTTCCGGTAAGGTGCTGTATAACGCACGTATTATTCCTTACCGTGGTTCCTGGCTGGATTTTGAATTCGACCCGAAAGACAACCTGTTTGTCCGTATCGACCGTCGCCGTAAACTGCCTGCTACCATCATTCTGCGTGCGCTGAGTTACTCCACCGAAGAAATTCTGGATCTGTTCTTCGATAAAGTGGTGTACGAAATCCACAACAACAAGCTGCAGATGGAGCTGGTGCCGGAACGTCTGCGTGGCGAAACCGCGTCGTTCGACATCGAAGCTGACGGTAAAGTCTACGTTGAGAAAGGCCGCCGCATCACCGCGCGCCATATTCGTCAGCTGGAAAAAGACGGCATCGAGCGCATTGAAGTACCGGTCGAATACATCGCCGGTAAAGTGCTGGCTAAAGATTACGTGGATGAAAGCACCGGTGAAGTGATCGCGATGGCGAACATGGAACTGTCGCTGGATCTGCTGGCTAAACTGAGCCAGGCGGGTCATAAGCGTCTCGACACGCTGTTCACCAATGATCTGGACCACGGTCCGTACATGTCCGAGACCCTGCGTGTCGACCCGACCAACGATCGCCTGAGCGCGCTGGTCGAAATCTACCGCATGATGCGTCCGGGCGAGCCGCCGACACGTGAAGCGGCCGAGACGCTGTTCGAAAATCTGTTCTTCTCCGAAGATCGTTACGATCTGTCTGCGGTTGGTCGTATGAAGTTCAACCGTTCCCTGCTGCGCGAAGAAATCGAAGGTTCCGGGATTCTGAGCAAAGCGGACATTATCGATGTGATGAAAAAACTCATCGATATCCGTAACGGTAAGGGCGAAGTCGACGATATCGACCATCTGGGCAACCGTCGTATCCGTTCCGTGGGCGAAATGGCGGAAAACCAGTTCCGCGTCGGTCTGGTGCGTGTTGAACGTGCGGTGAAAGAGCGTCTGTCTCTGGGCGATCTGGATACGCTGATGCCGCAGGACATGATCAACGCCAAGCCGATTTCCGCAGCGGTGAAAGAGTTCTTCGGTTCCAGCCAGCTGTCCCAGTTTATGGACCAGAACAACCCGCTGTCCGAAATTACGCACAAACGCCGTATTTCCGCATTGGGCCCAGGCGGTCTGACCCGTGAGCGCGCCGGCTTTGAAGTTCGAGACGTACACCCGACCCATTACGGCCGCGTATGTCCTATCGAAACGCCGGAAGGTCCGAACATCGGTCTGATCAACTCGCTGTCTGTGTACGCGCAGACCAACGAATACGGCTTCCTGGAAACCCCGTATCGCCGTGTACGCGATGGCGTGGTGACCGACGAAATTCATTACCTGTCGGCGATTGAAGAAGGCAACTACGTTATTGCTCAGGCGAACACCAACCTGGATGACGAAGGTCACTTCATCGAGGAACTGGTTACTTGCCGTAGCAAAGGCGAATCCAGCTTGTTCAGCCGCGATCAGGTTGACTACATGGACGTTTCCACCCAGCAGGTGGTTTCCGTCGGTGCGTCCCTGATTCCGTTCCTGGAACACGATGACGCCAACCGCGCCCTGATGGGTGCGAACATGCAACGTCAGGCGGTACCGACTCTGCGCGCTGACAAGCCGCTGGTGGGCACCGGTATGGAACGTGCGGTCGCGGTGGACTCCGGTGTAACCGCCGTTGCCAAACGCGGCGGTCTGGTCCAGTACGTGGATGCGTCCCGTATCGTGATCAAGGTTAATGAAGATGAAATGTACCCGGGCGAAGCCGGCATCGACATCTACAACCTGACCAAATACACCCGTTCCAACCAGAACACCTGCATCAACCAGATGCCGTGCGTGTCGCTGGGCGAGCCGGTTGAGCGCGGCGATGTGCTGGCCGACGGCCCGTCCACCGATCTGGGTGAACTGGCGCTGGGTCAGAACATGCGCGTCGCGTTCATGCCCTGGAACGGTTACAACTTCGAAGACTCCATCCTCGTTTCCGAGCGTGTGGTGCAGGAAGACCGTTTTACCACCATCCACATTCAGGAACTGGCGTGCGTGTCCCGTGACACCAAGCTGGGGCCTGAAGAGATTACTGCCGATATCCCGAACGTGGGTGAAGCAGCGCTCTCCAAGCTGGATGAATCCGGCATCGTTTACATCGGTGCGGAAGTGACCGGCGGCGATATTCTGGTCGGTAAAGTGACGCCGAAAGGCGAAACCCAGCTGACGCCGGAAGAGAAACTGCTGCGCGCCATCTTCGGTGAGAAAGCGTCTGACGTGAAAGACTCTTCTCTGCGTGTGCCGAACGGCGTTTCCGGTACGGTTATCGACGTGCAGGTCTTTACCCGCGATGGCGTGGAAAAAGACAAACGTGCGCTGGAAATCGAAGAAATGCAGCTCAAGCAGGCGAAGAAAGACCTGACTGAAGAACTGCAGATTCTGGAAGCCGGCCTGTTTGCCCGTATCCATGACGTGCTGGTTGCCGGCGGCATCGAAGCGGACAAACTGGACAAGCTGCCGCGCGAGCGTTGGCTGGAACTGGGTCTGACCGACGAAGAGAAGCAGAACCAGCTGGAGCAGTTGGCCGAGCAGTATGACGAACTGAAACACGAATTCGAGAAGAAACTCGAAGCCAAACGCCGCAAAATCACCCAGGGTGATGACCTGGCGCCGGGCGTGCTGAAGATCGTCAAAGTGTATCTGGCTGTTAAGCGTCAGATCCAGCCGGGTGACAAGATGGCAGGCCGCCACGGTAACAAGGGTGTTATCTCCAAGATCAACCCGATCGAGGATATGCCTTACGACGAGAACGGTACGCCGGTCGATATCGTACTGAACCCGCTGGGCGTACCGTCACGTATGAACATCGGTCAGATTCTGGAAACCCACCTGGGTATGGCTGCCAAAGGCATCGGCGACAAGATCAACGCCATGCTCAAGCAGCAGCAGGAAGTGGCCAAGCTGCGCGAGTTTATCCAGAGAGCTTATGACCTGGGTAACGACGTGCGCCAGAAAGTCGACCTGAACACCTTCAGCGATGAAGAAGTGCTGCGTCTGGCGGAAAATCTGAAGAAAGGTATGCCGATCGCCACGCCGGTGTTCGACGGTGCCAAGGAAAACGAGATCAAAGAGTTGCTGAAACTCGGCGATCTGCCGACTTCCGGTCAGATCCGTCTGTTCGACGGCCGTACCGGCGAGCAGTTCGAGCGTCCGGTTACCGTGGGCTACATGTACATGCTGAAACTGAACCACCTGGTGGATGACAAGATGCATGCCCGTTCTACCGGCTCTTACAGCCTGGTTACCCAGCAGCCGCTGGGTGGTAAGGCGCAGTTCGGTGGTCAGCGCTTCGGTGAGATGGAAGTGTGGGCGCTGGAAGCTTACGGCGCAGCCTATACCCTGCAGGAAATGCTGACGGTGAAATCCGATGACGTGAACGGCCGTACCAAGATGTACAAAAACATCGTGGATGGCGATCACCGGATGGAACCGGGCATGCCGGAATCCTTCAACGTACTGTTGAAAGAAATCCGCTCCCTGGGTATCAACATCGAGCTGGAAGAAGAGTAATCCCAGCCTGATAGCGCTGCGAGCATTCGTTACAGGGGCACCTGAACCATGTTTTTAACGGCATGGTTCAGGTGTCTGACAGGTCTAACTCCGACAGGAGCCAATCCGTGAAAGACTTATTAAAGTTTCTGAAAGCGCAAACTAAAACCGAAGAGTTTGATGCGATCAAAATTGCTCTGGCCTCGCCAGACATGATCCGTTCCTGGTCTTTTGGTGAAGTGAAAAAGCCAGAAACCATCAACTACCGTACGTTCAAACCGGAACGTGACGGCTTGTTCTGCGCCCGTATTTTTGGGCCGGTAAAAGACTACGAGTGCTTGTGCGGTAAGTACAAGCGCCTGAAACACCGTGGCGTGATTTGTGAGAAGTGCGGCGTTGAAGTGACCCAGACCAAAGTGCGCCGTGAGCGCATGGGCCACATCGAGCTGGCGTCTCCGACCGCTCACATCTGGTTCCTGAAATCCCTGCCGTCCCGTATCGGCCTGCTGCTGGATATGCCGCTGCGCGATATCGAACGTGTACTGTACTTCGAATCCTATGTGGTGGTCGAAGGCGGCATGACCAATCTGGAGCGCCGTCAGATCCTGACTGAAGAGCAGTATCTGGACGCGCTGGAAGAGTTCGGTGACGAATTCGACGCCAAGATGGGCGCCGAGGCGATCCAGGCTCTGCTGAAAAACATGGATCTGGAGCAGGAATGCGAACAGCTGCGCGAAGAGCTGAACGAAACCAACTCCGAGACCAAGCGTAAGAAGCTGACCAAGCGCATCAAGCTGCTGGAAGCGTTCGTGCAGTCCGGCAACAAGCCGGAGTGGATGATCCTGACCGTGCTGCCGGTGCTGCCGCCGGATCTGCGTCCGCTGGTTCCGCTGGACGGCGGTCGTTTCGCGACCTCCGATCTGAACGATCTGTACCGTCGCGTGATCAACCGTAACAACCGTTTGAAACGCCTGCTGGATCTGGCTGCGCCGGACATCATCGTACGTAACGAAAAACGTATGCTGCAGGAAGCGGTGGATGCGCTGCTGGATAACGGCCGTCGCGGTCGTGCGATCACCGGTTCCAACAAGCGTCCGCTGAAATCGCTGGCTGACATGATCAAAGGTAAGCAGGGTCGTTTCCGTCAGAACCTGCTGGGTAAGCGCGTGGACTACTCTGGTCGTTCCGTTATTACCGTTGGTCCGTACCTGCGTCTGCACCAGTGCGGTCTGCCGAAAAAAATGGCGTTGGAACTGTTCAAACCGTTCATCTACGGCAAGCTGGAACTGCGTGGTCTCGCTACCACCATCAAAGCCGCCAAGAAGATGGTGGAACGCGAAGAAGCCGTGGTATGGGATATCCTGGATGAAGTCATCCGCGAGCACCCGGTACTGCTGAACCGTGCGCCGACCCTGCACCGTCTGGGTATTCAGGCGTTCGAACCGGTACTGATCGAAGGTAAAGCCATTCAGCTGCACCCGCTGGTGTGTGCGGCGTATAACGCCGACTTCGACGGTGACCAGATGGCTGTTCACGTACCGCTGACGCTGGAAGCCCAGTTGGAAGCGCGTGCGCTGATGATGTCCACCAACAACATTCTGTCGCCGGCGAACGGTGAGCCGATCATCGTTCCGTCTCAGGACGTGGTGTTGGGTCTGTACTACATGACTCGTGACTGTGTTAACGCCAAAGGCGAAGGCATGGTGCTGACCGGTCCGAAAGAAGCCGAGCGTATCTATCGCGCTGGCCTGGCTTCGCTGCACGCTCGCGTGAAGGTGCGTATTACCGAGCACCAGAAGAATGCGCAGGGCGAGTGGACGCAGAAAACCAGCCTGATCGACACTACCGTGGGTCGTTCTATCCTGTGGATGATCGTGCCGAAAGGTCTGCCTTACTCCATCGTCAACCAGGCGCTGGGTAAGAAAGCGATCTCCAAGATGCTGAACACCTGCTATCGCGTGTTGGGTCTGAAGCCGACGGTTATTTTTGCCGACCAGATCATGTACACCGGTTTTGCTTACGCGGCGCGTTCCGGTTCTTCCGTTGGTATCGACGATATGGTCATTCCGGCGAAGAAAGTGGAAATCATCAGCGAAGCGGAAGCCGAAGTTGCCGAGATCCAGGAGCAGTTCCAGTCTGGTCTGGTAACCGCGGGCGAACGTTACAACAAAGTCATCGACATCTGGGCCGCGGCGAACGAGCGTGTGGCCAAGGCGATGATGGAAAACCTCTCTACCGAAACGGTGATCAACCGTAACGGCGAAGAAGAGAAACAGGTTTCCTTTAACAGCATCTTTATGATGGCCGACTCCGGTGCGCGTGGTTCTGCGGCACAGATTCGTCAGCTGGCGGGGATGCGTGGTCTGATGGCGAAGCCGGACGGCTCCATCATCGAAACGCCGATCACTGCGAACTTCCGTGAAGGTCTGAACGTACTCCAGTACTTCATCTCCACCCACGGTGCGCGTAAAGGTCTGGCGGATACCGCGTTGAAGACAGCGAACTCCGGTTACCTGACTCGTCGTCTGGTTGACGTGGCGCAGGACCTGGTGGTGACCGAGGACGATTGCGGTACCCACGAAGGCATCATGATGACGCCGGTTATCGAAGGCGGCGACGTGAAAGAGCCGCTGCGTGAGCGCGTACTGGGCCGTGTAACGGCGGAAGACGTGCTGAAACCGGGCACCGCAGACATTCTGGTTCCGCGCAACACGCTGCTGAACGAGAAATGGTGTGACCTGTTGGAAGAAAACTCGGTCGACGCGGTGAAAGTACGCTCCGTAGTAGGTTGTGAAACCGACTTCGGCGTGTGCGCCAAGTGCTACGGTCGCGACCTGGCGCGTGGTCACATCATCAACAAAGGTGAGGCCATCGGGGTTATCGCGGCGCAGTCCATCGGTGAACCGGGTACTCAGCTGACGATGCGTACGTTCCACATCGGTGGTGCGGCATCCCGTGCGGCAGCCGAATCCAGCATTCAGGTGAAAAACAAAGGTAGCCTGAAACTGACCAACGCCAAGTTCGTTAAGAACAGCGCCGGCAAGCTGGTTATCACCTCGCGTAACACCGAGCTGAAACTGATCGACGAATTCGGTCGTACCAAAGAAAGCTATAAAGTGCCTTACGGCGCGGTTATGGGCAAAGGCGACGGCTCAGAAGTTAACGGTGGCGATACCGTAGCGAACTGGGATCCGCATACCATGCCGGTTATCACCGAAGTGGGCGGTAGCATTCGCTTTACCGATATGATCGATGGCCAGACGATTACTCGTCAGACCGACGAACTGACCGGCCTGTCCTCCATCGTGGTACTGGACAGTGCGGAACGTACCGGTGGCGGTAAAGACCTGCGTCCGGCGCTGAAAATCGTTGACGCTAACGGCGACGACGTACTGATTCCGGGCACCGACATGCCGGCGCAGTACTTCCTGCCGGGTAAAGCGATTGTCCAGCTGGAAGACGGTTCTCAGATCGGCGCGGGTGACACCCTGGCGCGTATTCCGCAGGAATCCGGCGGTACCAAGGATATTACCGGTGGTCTGCCGCGTGTTGCCGACCTGTTCGAAGCCCGTCGTCCGAAAGAGCCGGCGATTCTGGCGGAAATCAGCGGCGTGGTGTCCTTCGGTAAAGAAACCAAAGGCAAACGTCGTCTGGTGATCACACCGGTTGACGGCAGCGAACCGTACGAAGAGATGATTCCGAAGTGGCGTCAGCTCAACGTGTTCGAAGGCGAACGTGTGGAACGCGGCGACGTGATTTCCGACGGTCCGGAATCTCCGCATGACATCCTGCGCCTGCGCGGCGTACACGCGGTAACCCGTTACATCGTGAACGAAGTGCAGGAAGTTTACCGACTGCAGGGCGTGAAGATTAACGATAAACACATCGAAGTTATCGTTCGTCAGATGCTGCGTAAAGGCACCATCGTCAATCCGGGCAGCTCTGAGTTCCTGGAAGGCGAGCAGGTGGAAATGTCGCGCATCAAGATCGCCAATCGTCAGTTGGAAACGGACGGCAAGATTTCGGCAACTTACAGCCGCGACCTGCTGGGTATCACCAAAGCGTCTCTGGCTACCGAGTCCTTCATCTCCGCTGCGTCGTTCCAGGAAACGACCCGCGTGCTGACGGAAGCGGCGGTTGCCGGCAAACGCGATGAGCTGCGTGGCCTGAAAGAGAACGTCATCGTGGGTCGTCTGATCCCGGCCGGTACCGGCTATGCGTACCATCAGGATCGCATGCGCCGCCGTCAGGCTGGCGAAGTCCCGGCAGTGGCTCAGGTGAGCGCGGATGAAGCATCTGCCAACCTGGCTGAACTGTTGAACGCGGGCTTTGGCAGCAGCGACGACGAATAACCGTCAGTTTCACCGATAATAAAAAACCGTACCTTAGCGATAAGGTGCGGTTTTTTTTATATTCTTATTTCACATGAAGATCTTTTATTGACGACCGTGACTGTTTAAAAATGGTCGATTGCGGAACTCACCCGATGGCCGTCGCAAGCGACGTTAAAAAACGCTTTCAGCGTTTTATGATTCGTTCCGCCCTAATGGCGGAACTCACCCAATGGGCCGTCGCAGGCGACGTTAAAAAACGCTTTCAGCGTTTTATGATTCGTTCCGCCTTTAATGGCGGAACTCACCCGATGGGCCGTCGCAGGCGACGCTAAAAAACGCTTTCAGCGTTTTTTTAGTGGCGGGGAAAAGACATAATTGCGCTATAACATCAGCATGGAAGTTTCATAAGGAATGTCCGATGCGATTCACGACAACGCTTTCAGGCATCATTCTGGTTTTGCTGTCCGGCAGCGCGTTCAGCGCCGGCGAGATGCCTTCCGGTTATCCGACTCCGGTGCAGAAGGTATTCAGGCACTGGCAGATTACCTGCAACAACCTGAATGACTGCGACATCAGGAACAATGACCCGTACCTGCGTGTGACGCTAAAGCGTGAAGCGGGCGCTCAGGGCAAAATCTCATTGGACTTCGATCTGGCCGATAAGCGTCAGGCGCTGTATCTGGATGGCGTCCGCTTTCAACTGACCCAGCCAGCCTGGCAGACGGATGAGGAAGAAGGCGCGTTTTACGTCCATACCGATCAACTGGATGTGATCCAGCAGTTTGTGCTGGCGGCCAAAAACGCCAAACGGCTGTCGCTGTCGGAGCACAGTGGTAGTCAGAGTAATAATCAGGAAGAATCCATCTCGCTTAACGGCCTGAATGCAGCGTTATTGCTGGCGGATGAACGGCAGGGGCGCCTGAATAACCTCAGCGCATTATTGCAGGTCGGAAATGGTGAGGTGGCGCAGGTGCCGCCGGTACCGGTGGGACAGGAAATCAACCCGGCTTATACCCAGCCGCCGCCGCTGACCAATGCGAAAACGCTGATTAACGGCGTGATCGGCGCTAAAAAAACCTTGCTGGAAGAGGAAGACTGCGGGTTGAGCAAAGAAGCCCGCCAGTTGAGTGAGGCCGAACCGCTGACCAACGAGCTGGCGCTGGTGATGCTCAACTGCGGCATGGGAGCCTATCAGTCCTCCAGCATGCTGTTTGTCACTCCACGCAATAACCCGCAGGCCGCGCAGTTGCTGGAATTGCCAAGGCCGATTCGCCCGGCGGACAGCCGTGAGGAAAAAATCCGTTGGTTTACCGAAGCGGACTATGACCCGGAAAGCGGCATGTTGTATCACTCGGCGAAAGGGCGCGGCATCGCCGACTGCGGCGAAAGCGCGCAGTGGGTGTTTGACGGCAAGACTTTTCAGCTTGTGGCCTACAACTATCAGCCGGAATGCAACGGCGGGCAGCCGGGCGACTGGCCGTCAGTATGGGCGATGCCGGGCTACCCGACCGAGTAGCCCGACACGATGTTGACAGGACCGGCGCGGGTTGTGTCTCTCCGCCCGCGCTGGCCGAGGATGAGGCGGAGCAGGCGGTAGGTTTCTGCTCCGGCTGTATCAGCCCACGCACTGTAACAACCGCCCGGCGGCACAGCGACGGGCAATTCGGCGATGTGCGCAGCGGTACGCAGACCATCGCCTTCTCTCGGTATTGATTGCTTTTTTCTGCGCAGTGTCTCGCATATTCTGCCCTGCCTCCGCGTTATTCGACTCGTTATCGTTTGTTCGTTGCTACCATAAATTGTCCACATCCCGACGCGTCAGCCCCATGTCCTCCAACCGGTTGTTGTCCAGTCGACGTAGCGCCTTTCGTGCCTGTACTCGCTGTCGCCAGGCGTGCCAGCGTTGGCGGAAATGATGAAGGAAGAAACGCGGGCCGACGGCGGTATTTGAAGGGCGGTGTAGCTGTGTCATGGTGGTATCCCCGGTGAACTGTGCTGGAAATAGTGTGCAACCGGTGAGTTTTAGGATACAGATGCAGAAAATGGCTATTCTGATCATACAGAGGAACGGTTAGGCGATCTGAATTGCGATTTTTTGTGTGATCTGTACCTGTTTTTGGCGCTCAATTCATGGTTTAAAGAAAACAAGCAATTATCGCGATAAGGCGTTGCCAAACGCCGCGGCTTTCCAGACAGGCGGCCGTGGCCGCCTATAATCGTGGTGCTGCTTGCTAAATCCTGTCCGGCCAGTTCCGGTAAAGGCGCTGTATGTCTTCCCGTTTCAGGCCGATATCTTTGAGACGTTCATCGTTCAGTTCATTCAGGATTTTGCGGGTCTGGTGGTGCTGGTACCAGATCCATAATCGCCGTAGCAGGCGCAGTTGAACGGGCATGTGGGGGGATGACTCAAGGCGATGGGGAGGGAATAGTATCGTCATGGCGATTCTCCGCAGGTGATGACCCTTATTATCATGGCAAACCCATCTGTCTGGTTTTAGAGGCAGTCTTGGATTTTATTTTTGATACAGATGAGCGATATGACGATCTGAATGGTCGTTTACGCCGCATTCTGTATGGAAACCAGAAGGAAAATACATCAATGACGCGATATCAGCTTCTGGCCACTTTATTGGCGCAGCGAATTGAACAAGGGCTGTATCAGAGCGGCGAGCGTTTGCCATCGGTACGTGCGTTAAGTCAGGAGCATGGCGTCAGTATCAGCACGGTTCAGCAGGCATATCATTTGCTGGAAGAGAAGCGGCTGATCGTACCGTTGCCTCGTTCGGGATATTTCGTTAAACCCCGTATGGCGGCCGCGCCGATTCCGGCAATGACTCGCCCGGTACAGCGCCCGGTGGAGATTAACCGGTGGGATTCGGTACTGAATCTGCTCCGTTCCCGCGCCGATCCGGAAATTTTGCAGTTGGGGGGGAGTCTTCCCGATCTGGCGCAAAGCACGCTGAAACCATTGTGGAAGAACATTAATCGTATCGGGCAAAAACAGGATATCGCCACTATGGGTTATGACTGTCCGGATGGTCTGCCGCTGTTGCGTGAACAAATTGCCCGACTAATGATTGATAGCGGCTGCCAGCTATCGGCGCAGGATATCATCGTTACTCATGGTTGCACGCAAGCGCTGTCGATTGCGATACGGGCGGTGTGTGATCCCGGCGATATCGTTGCCATTGAGTCGCCGGTGTTTCATTGCATCATGCAGATACTGTGCGGTCATGGCATCAAGGTGATTGAAATTCCTACTGACTTTGCCAGCGGGATAAGCCTTGAAGCGCTGGAGCTGGCGCTGGAGCAATGGCCGGTGAAGGCGGTGCTGACGGTGCCGAGTTGCAACAATCCGCTGGGGTTCGTTATGCCGGAACATCGCAAACGCGCATTGATGACGCTGGCGCAACGTTATGACATCGCCATTATTGAAGATGATGTGTATGGGGATCTAACGTATGACTATCCGCGGCCGATTACCCTGAAATCCCTCGATTATGACGGGCGGGTTCTGACATGCAGCTCTTTTTCCAAAACGCTGGCCCCCGGCCTACGAATCGGCTGGGTGGCGCCAGGGCGTTATCTGGATCGGGCGCTGTATATGAAGTACACCAGCACCGGAGCGATATCCATATATTTCCAACAGGCGGTGGCCGAATTTATCCAGCAGGGATATTACATGCCGCATGTACGCCGAATGCGTTCGTTCTATCAGCGCAATCTGGAAGCGTTAGTCAACCTGGTGCGTCGTGTGTTTCCGGATACGATTTGTCTCAGCCGCCCGCAAGGCGGGTTTGTACTGTGGGTTGAGTTGCCTGAAGAGTTTGATGGCGTACGGTTGAACCACAGTCTGGCTAACAAAAAAATCAGGATTTATGAAGGGGAGCTGTTTTCTGTAGGCGGGAAATACCGTCATTGCCTGCGATTGAGTTATGCCTTGCCATTAACACCGGAGAGGGAGGCGGCCATTATCACATTAGGGAATGTGATTGTCGGGGAGCTTGCCAGCAATCCGGTGGCGGGGTAGACGTTCAAATACCACTAAACCAATTATCCCCTTGATCTTCCTGGCAACTGCCGGGGTTGTGTTGAGGGGATTATTTAGCTTGTTATTTTTTAACATTGGTCGCGTTGGTTTTTCACTTGTTGGCTGCGCCTGTTAAGGATGTTATATAATCACCTTAGCAGACATAAAATCTTAAGAAAGATCTCCATGCGTAATAAAGAATAGAAATAAAAAATATGGCTATGTTAGTTTTGCTTTTTTTTAAGAAGAGGAAAGGAATGAGCATTGCTAACGGTATGATTGCATGAAAGAAATATCCGTCCTCCATTGGCAATTCGCAAATACTTCTAATAGAGCCGTCACCGATCATCCATTCGTACTCTCCCGTTGTAAATAAATTGATGAAAAAAAATAAAACAACAACGTATAATATAAAAATAAAATTCAACAGGTTGCTTTTTGTTGTTTGTTTAATCATATAATGTCACTCAATGATAATTTTAAGGTGTTACCTTAATGGAGGCGTTTCCATAAAGCAATCTGTTAACCCTTTCCCTATTTCGTAACATGGCTCGTCCATATGATGTCCATACCCTTTCTGATGTTCCTTCTTTAGCACTATATGATCTTATGAAATCATTTAGATTACGTTGAATACCTCTATTGTAGCGGGAGCCAGCTATAACAAATTGTTCATCATTCAGGTTCATTGTATCGATATCAGGATAATCAAAATGGATAAGGTCGTTAAGGTGTTGCGCTGTCATCGCCAGATTAAAATTATCTTTTTGTAAGCAAATTGAAATGTATGTCACTTCTGCGTTGGTCAAGCTATCGGGATTTTTCCCGAAAATTTCTGCGACCACTCTTATTTGCATTGCAATAATCCCCATAGATGTTTTTTCTGGGGAACCGATTGTGGTTATGTTTCTTTCCATCCATTTTTTAGCAGGGAAATCAGCTTGCCTCACATTCAATACGGTGTCTTTGAAATGGTCAGGCATTCCACCGGCTTCTACTCTTGCTACTGATGCCAGGAGTGTTGCAGGTATATGATACCGATTGGCGATTTCCTTTATCCTTTCTCTATGAAAAAGAATGTAGCCGTCTTTATATTTGATTAAGTAATCATCACCGCCAAATGTTTTCCACCATATTGCATCAAGAGTGGTCCACTTGGGATAATCTTCCGATATTTGTGATGGTGAATCGCAAGTAGCCTTCAAGAATTTGAGCTCATTCATACCGGTTTAGTACATGTATTCTGTAAGAATGCTATACCCTGATGTTCCTGCAATGTTGTGTTGGCAGGTGATACTTTCATAGCGGAAGGCGATAGTCTCGAATGGCTGTACTTCGTTGTGCGTCAACGAATTCGGGTTTTGATTGGATATGTTTATAATAGAGGCATCTCTTAATGTTACTGTCATGTAATTTTCTTGTTTTCCACCAGAGGAGGTTCTGTAATAGTTTAATTCACACTCCAGAAGTTCATTATTTGCTATACTTATTAATAATAGTGGTGTTGATTTATCGATTGGCTTTGTTATTGAAAATGGATGGTGGTTTACGTTGCGATCTCTTGATAGATCATAATTCGTAGCATAAACAAAAATCTCATCTTCGTGACCGGAGATATGCTTGTTTCCTACTGAGTTAACGCTTAAACACCCTTCGGATATAAGTCCCTGTATTTTCCCTTTTATTTTCATAAAAATTAAGTTGGCCATTTTTATCTCCCATCCTTGATATTTTTTATTGTATTTTTCTTGCTCTTTATTTTCAATCGCTTTTTGAGCATTAATTCAATTAACACTAGTTAAACGATATAGTTATTTGTCCATGTAACGTTAAAGCTGACAGGCGTATTCATCGGTCTTAATAATCCATTGAGCGACTCTTGCCTGTGGATCATGCATAAACATTTTAAATACCACTAAACCAGTTATACCCCTGATCTTCCCAGTAGCCGCCGGGGTTGGTGTCGCTGACGAACAGTGCTGCGATATGTTTGGCGTTTTTGAAGCCGAGTTTGGTGGGGACGCGCAGCCGCAGCGGGTAGCCGTAGTCGGCGGGCAGCGCCTGATCGCCGAATTCCAGCGCCAGAATGGTTTGCGGGTGCAGGGCGGTCGCCATATCAATGCTGGAGTAATAGCGGTCGGCGCATTTGAAGCCGACATAGCGGGCGGTGAGGTCAGCGCCGATATGCTGCAGGAAGAGGCGCAGCGGAATGCCGCGCCACTGGCCGATAGCGCTCCAGCCTTCGATGCAGATCAATCGGGTAATCTGTGTTTCCTGCGGTAGCTGGCGCAGCTGCTCCAGTGTCCAGATTCCCTTTTTCTCCACCTTGCCTGAAATGTCCAGACGATAACTGTCCAGATCGATCTCCGGCACATTGTATTCTGGATAAAAGGCGTTAAACGGAAATGGCTGGGTTATCTGATCCGGGCGATAGCTGGGAGCCAGCCGCTGTCCGCTGAATAGCCACGCCTGTACCCGGTCGTTCCAGCGCGACATCGCCCACAGCACCTTGTCGACGCTGTCGCCGTCTTGCATATTGCAGCCGGTAAGCATCGCCACGGCGCCGAGCGTCAGCCCGGAGCGCAACATCAGGCGGCGTTCCAGATTCACCAGCTGTTTTTTCTGGTCCGGCTCCAGTATCAGCGGCGCGCGGCGCGGCGATTTATCACTCATGTTTGCCTCCGGTCAGCATCGCCCATAGCGTGCGTGGGACGATTAGCACCATCACCACGTGGATCACTACAAACAGGCCGATACCGCTCATGGCAAAGAAATGCACGTAGCGAGCGGCGGCGAAACCGCCCAACAGATTGGTCAGCCCCTGCAACTGCACCGGTTTCCAGAGAGCCAGCCCGGACAGCACCAGCAATACGCCCAGCGCGATAACGCCGAAATACATCAGCTTCTGAATGGCGTTGTACTGGTAGGATTCATGCCGCAGGCGGAAGATCAGCGTCAGCCGGATATCGCGCCGGAGCGATGCCGGCGTGAGCGGCAACCAGTGTCGCCGCCAGTGTCCGCTGCACAGGCTCCACAACACATACAGCAAGCCGTTGCTCACCAGCAACCACATCACCGCCAGATGCCAGCCGATAGCGCCGCCCAGCCAGCCGCCTAACGTGATGGCTTGGGGAAAGTGGAAATCAAACAGTGGCGAGGCGTTGTAGATTTCCCAGCCGCTCATGAACATAGCGGTCATCGCCAGCAGGTTGACCCAGTGGGTGAGCCTGACCGGCCAGGCGTGTACGGGAGGTGATGTTTGCATCGCTGTGCCTTGATTACATCGGCGGCACGGTGCCGTCTTTCCCGGCCGAAATGGCGATGGCGACCCGGTTGCCCTGCTCGTCGACGTTGGAGAACAGTACGATATGCGCGCCCGGTTGCAGCAGGCTGCGATCGCCGGGTGCGATGCTGACGATAGGCACGTCATCCGGCACCACCACGGTTTTCTGTTCGCCGTTGTAAGTGACGGTCAGGGTGCGGCCGTTGCTGTTTACCAGCTTGCCGACGGTGCCGTTGGTCATGGTGCCGCTTTTACCGTCGGCGGATTCCCACGGCCGGTGACCTTCGCCGGCGCCGCGCAGGCTGGCGTCGAACACATGCACTTCCAGCGCTTTCAGCGTGCCGTCAGGCTGGGGAATGGCGGCGGTGCCGATGTAACTGTCCGGTTTGATGGTGTCCGGGCTGGCTTTGGTCACGCTCGTCACCCGGGTCCGGTCGGTCAGTTTGACATCAATTTTTTGCCCTTTACGGTCGGTCAGTTGTAACTGGTTGTCCGATATTGCGCTGATGGTGCCGCGTACCGGCGGTTGCGGTTTGGCGGGGGTATCGGCGGCGAAAGACCATTGGCTGCATAGCAGCAATGAGGAAAACAGCAGTCCGGTAAAACGATGACGTATCATGATGACAGGCTCCTGGGTTGGCGTTTTCCCCCATCATGGTGAGGCCATCAGGTCGTCAGGATGACCGTATGATGACATTAATGTCATCAAGTCGGCCGGGCGGAGTTGCTATGATGAGGCGATGTTTCGGCAGCGATGCCGCCAGTACAGCGGGAGTGATAACGATGCGTATTCTGGTGATTGAAGATGACGCCGGCACCGGGGATTACTTGAAAAAAGGGCTGACCGAGGCGGGATATGCGGTCGACCTGGCGCGCAACGGCACCGACGGATTGTTCAATGCGCTGGAACACGGCTACGACGCTATCATTCTGGATGTGATGCTGCCGGGGCTCAATGGCTGGCAGATTATTGAGATGCTGCGCAAGAAGAGCGACGTGCCGGTGCTGTTTCTGACGGCGCGCGACCAGTTGCACGACCGCATTCACGGGCTGGAGCTGGGTGCGGACGATTACCTCATCAAACCGTTTTCCTTTACTGAACTGGTGCTGCGCGTTCGCACCCTGTTGCGTCGCGGCGTGGTGCGCGAGGCGGATCACTACGTGGTGGCGGATCTGCAACTGGATGTGCTGCGGCGTAAAGCCACGCGTCAGGATACGGTGATTCCACTGACCAACAAGGAGTTCATGTTGCTGCATTTGCTGGTGCGGCGCGAAGGCGAGGTGCTGTCCCGTACCCTGATCGCTTCGCAGGTGTGGGATATGAACTTCGACAGCGACACCAACGTGGTGGATGTGGCGGTGAAACGCCTGCGCGCTAAAATCGACAAGCCGTTTGACGTCAAGTTGATCCATACCGTGCGCGGTATCGGCTATGTGTGCGAGCCGCGCTCATGAACGTGTTTTTTCAGCGCTGGCGCGCCAGCTCGCTGACGTTGCGTTGCAGCCTGTTGTTCGCGCTGACGACCGCGCTGGTGGTCAGCAGCGTCGGCGGCTATCTGTACGGCGTTCTGCGTCAGGAGATGTACCGGCGCAGCGACGTGCAGGTTACCGGGCGGGTGGAGTACTACCGCCATCTGTTGGGCAGGAATTTCACCTTGCCGATGCTGACCGCCAACACCGGCATGTTCGAAAATATGCTGGGGAACGAGCAGGACGTGCTGCTGTTTTCCCTGCCGGGACAAAAGCCGTTGATTAACGTCAACCCGGCGCATATTGCTCTGCCGGACATTCCCCCGATCGCGGTGGACGCGCCGCTGCAAACCGATGCGGTACGCGGCAGCCTGACGGAGCAGGGCGTACCGCTGCGGGCGATAGCCGCACAGGTGCGGCTGAATGACGGTCAGATGTTGCAGGTCACGGCGGCTCACGTGATGTTCAGCGAACAAAAGATGCTGGAACACTATCTGTGGCGTGTGGTGGGGGCGGTGGCGATCGCCTTTGTGCTGATTGGCGGGCTGGGCTATCTGGCGCTGCGCCGCGGTTTATTGCCGTTGTGGCGGATGACGGCGCAGGCGTCGGCGATTGCGCCGAATACGCTGTCCACCCGGATCAGCGACGCTGATGCGCCGCAGGAAATGCGACAGTTGATTCGCGCGTTCAACGCCATGCTGGACCGACTGAACGACGGTTATCTGCGGCTGACCCAGTTTTCCGCCGATCTGGCGCACGAAATCCGCACGCCGATTGGCGCGCTGATGGGGCATTGTCAGGTGGCGCTGTATCAGCCGCGTAGTGTGGAAGAGTATGAGACGCTGCTGTCCGACAACATCGCTGAGCTGGAGCGAATGTCGCGCATGGTGGAAAACATTCTGTTTCTGGCCCGCGCCAGTCACGAGCAGCCGGTGCTGAGTCGCGTGCCGGTCGAGGTGGCGACCGAACTGCGTCGGGTGGCGGATTACTTTGAGATGCTGGCGGAAGAACGCGGTATCGAACTGTTGTGCGAAGGCAATGCCCGGCTGGCGGTGGATGCGTTGTTGTTCCAGCGTGCGCTGGGCAATCTGGTCGCCAACGCGGTGCGTTACGCCAAAGCCGACAGCCCGGTGCGGCTAAGCGTAGCCGCATCCTCTGAGCGAGTGGTGGTCGAGGTGACTAACCTCGGTCCGGTGCTGCCGCCCGCGCAACTGGAACGCTTGTTCGACCGGTTTTACCGCGCCGACGCCACCCGCAGCGCCAGCAGCGATTCCAGCGGGCTGGGGTTATCGATCGTGCGGGCGATCATGACATTGCACGGCGGCGAGGTCATTGCCCGTTGCGATCCGCGCGATGAAACGATCGGGCGGATCACTTTCGGCCTGATCTTTCCTGCCAGTCATGACGACAGGTGATGAAGATCGTGCCGTGAGGACAGGATCCTCTGCATCGCGATGGGCTGGTGCAAAACTCAGCCTGCGCCCGGTCGCCCCAGATAGCCGTCCCAGTCTTTCCACACCGGTTGCAGCCCGGCACGGGTCAGAGCAGCGGCCACCGCTTCCGGGCGGCGGTCGTCATGCGGGGTGAACTGCTCCAGTTCCGGGTGGTCGTCGGCGTAGCCGCCCGGCTGGGTTTTGGAAAACGCGCTGACGTTGTTGATGGCGATTGGGATCATGTGGTCGCGGAAGTGGGGCGATTCGCGCGTCGACAGTGACAGTTCCACATCGGGCGCCAGCAGCCGGAAGGCGCAGATCACCTGCATCAGTTGCGCTTCATCCATCAGCGAAGCGGGTTCGATGCCGCCGGCGCAGGGGCGCAGGCGCGGGAACGATACCGAATAGCGGCTCTGCCAGTAAGTCTGCTGTAAATACAGCAGATGCTCGGCCACCATGTAGCAATCGGCGCGCCAGCTGTCGGACAGCCCAATCAACGCCCCCAGCCCGATCTTGTCGATCCCGGCGCGCCCCAGCCTGTCCGGCGTCGCCAGCCGCCAAGCGAAATCCTGCTTGTGACCGCGCAGGTGATGGCGGGCGTAGGTCGCCGGATGGTAGGTTTCCTGATACACCATCACGCCATCCAGCCCGAGGGTTTTCAACTCGGCGTACTCCGCCTGCGCCAGCGGCTGCACTTCCATCATCAGCGAACTGAACTGCGGGCGAATCAGCGGCAGCATCTGGCGAAAATAGTCCATCCCCACCTTACGCTGGTGTTCGCCGGTTACCAGCAGCAGGTGATCGAACCCCAGCGCTTTGATTGCCTCGCACTCGCGCAGGATTTCCTGCTCGTCCAGCGTCTTGCGCTTGAGGTGATTGCTCATGGAAAAACCGCAGTAGGTGCAGTCGTTGGCGCACAGGTTGGAGAGGTACAGCGGTACATAGAAGCTGACGGTGTTGCCGAAGCGCTGGCGCGTCAGCTGTTGCGCCCGCTGCGCCAGCGGTTCCAGCCAGCGGCCGGCGGCGGGAGACAGCAGCGCCATCATGTCCTCGCGCGTCGGCCGATCGGCGCATAACGCCCGTTCTACGTCGGCGTCGGTCTTGCTGTTGATGCGCAGTGTCAGGTCATGCCACTCCAACTGTTGCCAGCGCTGTTCAAACGACGGCGATTGATCGTGGGTGTCCATCAGTTGGCGGCCTCCGTATGCTGCAGAAAGCCGGTGAGCGGGCTGGTGGCGCTGGCGATGCGCTGGCGGTTGCCCAGCCCGGCCTGATGAGCGATAGCGCCGGCGTCTACCGCCAGCCGAAAAGCTTGCGCCATCTGCACCGGGTCGCGCGCCACGGCGATAGCGGTGTTGACCAGTACCGCATCCGCACCCAGTTCAATCGCTTCCGCCGCGTGGCTGGGCGCGCCGATGCCGGCGTCCACCACCACCGGCACCCGTGCCTGTTCGATGATGATGCGCAGGAAATCGCGCGTTTGCAGCCCCTGATTGGAGCCGATGGGCGCGCCCAGCGGCATCACCGCGGCGCAGCCGACGTCTTCCAGTCGCTTACACAGCACCGGGTCGGCGCCGCAGTAAGGCAATACCACAAAGCCGTCTTTCACCAGTTGTTCGGCGGCTTTCAGGGTTTCCACCGGGTCGGGCAGCAGGTATTTCATGTCCGGGTGGATTTCCAGCTTCACCCAGTGCGTGCCCAGCGCTTCGCGCGCCAGCCGGGCGGCGAACACCGCCTCCCCGGCGGTTTTGGCGCCGGAGGTATTCGGCAGCAGGTGTACGCCCAACTCGCGCAACGGCGCCAGAATGGCGTCGCTGCCGCCTTTCAAATCCACGCGTTTCATCGCCAGCGTGATCAGTTGTGAACCCGAAGCGCGCAGGGCGTCCTGCATCAGTCGCGCGCTGGCGAATTTTCCGGTCCCGGTTAATAACCGGGAAGTAAAAGTGGTATCCGCAATCTTCAGCATTTCAACCTCCTGCGATTGCCTGAAACAGCAAAATGTCATCACCGTCGCGCAGCGGGTGTTGCGTCCAGGCATCACGCGGGATGATGGTTTGATTGATAGCCAGCGCCGTGCCGGGCTGCAGCCGGTTCAACTGGCTGAGCAACTGCGCCACGGTCAGCTCGTCCTGCAGTTCGATAACATCGTCGTTAAGCCGGATCTTCATGCCTGCTCTCCGCATACCGGGCAGGTAGACGAGCGCGTCAGTTGCAGCGTGGTCCACTGCTGTTGGCGCGCATCGAACAGCCGCAGTTTGCCGTCCAGCGGCGAGGGCAAACCGCACAGCAGCTTGATCGCTTCCAGCGCCTGCAACGTACCCATCACGCCGACCACCGGACCGAGCACGCCGGCGGTGCGGCAGTTGCGCTGCGGTTCGCTGGCGTCCGGGTAGAGGCAGGCATAACAGCCGTGCCGATAAGGCGGCGTCAGCACCAGCAACTGGCCGCTAAAACCGACGGCGCTGGCGCTGATCAGCGGTTTTTGCGCCGCGACGCAGGCGGCGTTGACCGCGTGGCGGGTCGCCATGTTGTCGCAGCAGTCCAGCACCAGATCGGCTTGCGCCACCGCTTTCTCAAGTGGTTCGCCTTCCAGCCGGGTGGTCAGGGCCACGGTTTTCACCAGCGGATTGACGGCTTCCAGCGCGTGACGGGCCAGCACCGCTTTGGGGCGTGAAAGGTCGGCGTTGCGATAGAGAATCTGACGTTGCAGATTGGAGATGTGCAGGGTGTCGTGGTCCGCCAGCAGCAGCGTGCCGACGCCGGCCGCCGCCAGATAGAGAGCCGCCGGCGAGCCGAGCCCGCCCAGCCCCACCAGCAGCACCCGGGCCTCCGCCAGCTTCTGCTGCCCTTCCTGGCCGATGTCTTCCAGCAGTAACTGGCGGCTGTAACGCATAAAGGCCTGATCGTCGAGCATGTTACGCCTCCCGTCCTTCAATCAGTCGCAGCAGCGTCGCAGTGGCGGCGCGCCAGTTCGCCGCTTGCGTGATGGCGCTGACCACGGCAATGCTGCCGACCCCGGTTTCCAGCACCGCCGGTGCCCGGTCAATGCTGATGCCGCCGATGGCGACGGTGGGAAAGCGCCCGTCCAGCGCGCGGATATGGCGGGCCAGCTCGGCCAGCCCTTGCGGCGCAGACGGCATCGCTTTGGTTTGGGTGGGGAAGATATGGCCCAGCGCGATATAAGACGGCGAGATAGCGACGGCGCGCGCCAGTTCGGCGTCGTCATGGGTGGAAACGCCCAGCCGCAGCCCGGCGGCGCGGATCGCGTTTAGATCGGCGGTGTCGAGATCTTCCTGCCCAAGGTGTACGCCGTAGGCCTGATGCTTCACCGCCAGTTGCCAGTAGTCGTTGATGAACAGCCGGGCCTGATGGCGACGGCCGAGCGCGATCGCCCGGATGATGTCGGGTTCGGCCCGATCCGCCGGCTGGTCCTTGATGCGTAGCTGGATGGTGCGGACGCCGGCTGCCAGCAGACGTTCGATCCATTCTACGCTGTCAACCACCGGATACAGCCCCAGCCGGGCGTCAGTAGCGGGAAAAATGCCGTTCATCAGCGTTCTTCCTGCGGCAGGCTGGTGGCGGTGTGGTACAGCTCGCTGCCGCGGGCGCGGAATTCGGCGGACATCTGCGCCATGCCGACATCCACCGGTTGCGCTTGCACCTGTGCCTCCTGACGGGCGGCGTAGTCGCGCACCTCCTGGGTTATCTTCATCGAACAGAATTTCGGTCCGCACATCGAGCAAAAATGCGCCACCTTGCCGGATTCCTGCGGCAGGGTTTCGTCGTGGTAGGCGCGGGCGGTTTCCGGGTCCAACGCCAGATTGAACTGGTCCTCCCAGCGGAATTCAAAACGCGCTTTGGACATGGCGTTGTCGCGGATCTGCGCACCGGGGTGGCCTTTCGCCAGGTCGGCGGCGTGGGCGGCAATTTTATAGGCGATCAACCCTTGTTTGACGTCGTTTTTGTTCGGCAGCCCCAGATGCTCTTTCGGGGTGACGTAGCACAGCATGGCGCAGCCGAACCAGCCGATCATCGCCGCGCCGATGCCGGAGGTGAAGTGGTCGTAACCGGGCGCGATATCGGTGGTGAGCGGGCCTAAAGTATAGAACGGCGCCTCGTGGCAGTGTTCCAGCTCTTCGGTCATGTTGCGGCGGATCATCTGCATCGGCACATGGCCGGGGCCTTCGATCATCACCTGCACGTCGTATTCCCAGGCGATTTTGGTCAGTTCGCCCAGCGTGTGCAGTTCGGCGAACTGCGCTTCGTCGTTGGCATCCTGAATGGAACCGGGGCGCAGGCCGTCGCCGAGCGACAGCGCGACGTCATAGGCGGCACAGATTTCGCAGATTTCACGGAAATGCTGGTACAGGAAGTTCTCCTGATGGTGCGACAGGCACCACTTGGCCATAATCGAGCCGCCGCGCGACACAATGCCGGTCAGGCGTTTGGCGGTCATCGGTACATAGCGCAGCAACACGCCGGCGTGGATGGTGAAGTAATCCACCCCTTGTTCCGCCTGCTCCAGCAAGGTGTCGCGGAACAGTTCCCAGGTCAGGTTTTCCGCGATGCCGTTGACCTTTTCCAGCGCCTGATAGATCGGCACCGTGCCGATCGGCACCGGGCTGTTGCGCAGGATCCACTCGCGGGTTTCATGGATGTAGCGCCCGGTGGACAGGTCCATCACCGTGTCCGCGCCCCAGCGGGTGGCCCACACCAGTTTTTCCACTTCTTCTTCGATAGACGAGGTCACGGCGGAGTTGCCGATATTGGCATTCACCTTCACCAGAAAATTGCGGCCGATGATCATCGGTTCCGATTCGGGGTGGTTGATGTTGGCGGGGATGATGGCGCGCCCGGCGGCCACTTCCTGACGCACGAATTCCGGCGTGATGTTGTCCGGCAGCAGCGCGCCGAAACTGTGGCCCGGATGCTGCTGGCGCAGCACCTCGCCGCGCACGCGCTCGCGCCCCATGTTTTCACGGATGGCGATGAATTCCATCTCCGGCGTGATGATGCCCTGACGGGCGTAGTGCAACTGGGTAACGCGGCGACCGGCTTTGGCGCGCTTAGGCTGCGGCAGATGTTCAAAACGCAGATGGTCGAGGCCGATGTCCGCCAGCCGTTGTTGGGTAAAGCCGGAGCTGGCTTTCGGTAAGGCTTCGGTGTCGTCGCGCCCGGCAATCCAGTCGGCGCGCAGTTTGCCAAGCCCGCGGTGTACGTCCGGGGTAGTGGCCGGGTCGCCATACGGACCGGCGGTGTCATACACCGGCACCGCTTCGTTGGCTTCATAGCGCGGATTGTCGCGGCTGCCGCCCACCAGCGTCGGGCTAAGCTGGATTTCCCGCATCGGCACGCGGATGTCCGGCTGTGAGCCGGTCAGATAAATGCGCTGTGAGTTGGGAAAGGTCGACCCGCGCAGCGTGTCGATAAACTGCTGGGCGGCGGCGCGTTGTTCGCGACGACCGGAGGATTTCTTTTCTCCGGAAACATTCTGTTCTGTAGACTGGGTTGGTTCTGTAGACATAGCAAGTTCCTGTTCATTAAAAGGAAAAATTGCTTGTCTGGAGCTCGGAGGGAGTAATGGCCGGATGCTGGCCCGCTGGCAACGGCAATCATGTGATGCCGGGTCTTGCGGCTGCGGCGGCAACGTGAACGTTGCGCCCGGGGCTGGCAGTGTGATTACTCTTGTTCCCTTCGCAGGTATTAACCTGATCAGGTTCCGCGGATCCCGAATTAACGGTCTCAGCCCACGCGCCATACGGCGTGTTGGGCACTCCGACAAGATATCGCCCCTTCACGGGGCGAACTAAAACTCTGACACTCTATGCGCTGTGACGGTGTGCCGTCAATGATCGAACATCAGTCGGATCAGGCTGTCTTCCAGGGTGAAGCGCATTGCCAATGCTTCACCCACGCCGGATAATGTCTGGCGAAATTCCTGACTGTCGACGGGCTCGATGAAAAACGCCAGATGGCTGTCGTAAATATCCATGATTTGCTGGGTGTTGCTGCGCAGCGCGACATCAAAGTGCGACGCCTGCGTCAGCTTTCGGTCGTTGCGCATGATGTTTTCCTGCAACATGCGTTCGTAGACATGGAAATGACCGACAGACAGATAGTCGACCAGATGATGGCAAAATTCATCCAGCGTCCGTGCTTCCGGTATTTTCCCTGTCTGAATGCTGAGCAGGTGGTAATAGGCCAACAAAAGATGTTTGCGGGCCTGCAACCACTGATCGATCAAGGCGTAATTGCCACCAACGTTCTCCGTTAGACGTTGTAACTGTTTCAGCATGGTTGACTCCGGGTATCGATAGGATGATGACAGTTAGTCGTGTCATTATTTATAACCATAGTCGTAAAACGCTAATCTGGTAATAAGCGGGGCAATAAAAGAGATGGAAGTGACGCTGAAGGGTGAAGAACGCGGATGGTGGGTGGTGTATCACCGCCATCAGATCTGGCTGCCTCAGGGCGAATTGCCGCAGGGAACGGCGGCGCAGTGGCAGTTGCAGCAGCAGTCCGCCCGCCAGGTTGGCGAGTGGCAGGGGGAACCGGTATGGCTGGTGCTGCAGGATAAGACCAGCGACATGGGTTCGGTGCGCCAACTGCTGGATCAGGATGCCGGGTTGTTCCAACTGGCGGGCCGCGCGGTGCAACTGGCGGAATTCTATCGTTCGCACCGGTTTTGCGGTTACTGCGGCCATGAGATGTCGGTCAGCACTACCGAATTGGCCTGCCTGTGCGCGCACTGCAAAGAGCGTTACTACCCGCAGATTGCCCCCTGCGTGATTGTGGCGATTCGCCGCGACGACAAGATTCTGCTGGCGCAGCACCTGCGCCACAAAGGCAACATGTATACAACGCTGGCCGGCTTTGTGGAAGTGGGGGAAACCCTGGAGCAGGCGGTAGCGCGGGAAGTGATGGAAGAGAGCAATATCCGCGTCAGGAACCTGCGTTACGTCAGTTCCCAGCCCTGGCCGTTCCCGCATTCGCTGATGATGGCGTTTATGGCCGACTACGACGGGGGCGAGGTGAAAGCTGACCCGTCCGAACTGCGGGATGCCGACTGGTTCCGTTATGATCGCTTGCCGGAATTGCCGCCGCCGGGTACGGTAGCCCGGCGTCTGATTGAAGACACGGTAGTGCTGTGCCGCGAGGCCGATCGTTGATCGGTCATCGCCAGCGACAATCATGCCTGCAAGCAGGCGTTACAAGGAAAAGACCATGACTGATCTGAAAAACGATCGCTATTTGCGTGCGCTGTTGCGTCAGCCTGTGGATGTGACCCCGGTATGGATGATGCGTCAGGCGGGGCGTTACCTGCCGGAATACCGCGCGACTCGCTCGCAAGCCGGTGATTTCATGTCGCTGTGCAAGAATGCCGAGCTGGCCTGCGAAGTGACGTTACAGCCGCTGCGACGCTACAACCTTGATGCGGCCATTCTGTTTTCCGATATTCTCACCATACCCGACGCTATGGGGCTGGGGCTGTATTTTGAAGCCGGCGAAGGGCCGCGCTTTACCTCGCCGGTCACCTGTCATGCCGACGTGGAAAAACTACCGGTGCCGGACCCGGAGCTGGAGCTCGGCTATGTAATGAACGCGGTGCGGACGATTCGCCGCAATCTGGCGGGCGCGGTGCCGTTGATCGGTTTTTCCGGCAGCCCGTGGACGCTGGCGACCTATATGGTGGAAGGCGGCAGCAGCAAAGCCTTCACCGTAATCAAGAAGATGATGTTTACCGAGCCGCGCACGCTGCATCTATTGCTGGACAAGCTGGCGGACAGCGTGACGCTCTACCTTAATGCCCAGATTCGGGCCGGCGCGCAGGCGGTGATGATTTTCGACACCTGGGGCGGGGCGCTGAGCGGGGCTGATTACCGTGAATTCTCGCTGCATTATATGCACAAGATTGTCGACGGCCTGCTGCGTGAAAACGACGGTCGCCGGGTGCCGGTGACGCTGTTCACCAAAGGCGGCGGTCAGTGGCTGGAGGCGATGGCGGATACCGGCTGCGACGCGCTGGGGCTGGATTGGACCACCGATATTGCCGACGCGCGCCGTCGCGTCGGCGATCGGGTGGCGTTGCAGGGCAATATGGACCCGTCGATGCTGTATGCGCCGCCTGCCCGCATCGAGCAGGAAGTCGCTACCATTCTGGCCGGATTCGGCACCGGTAATGGCCATGTGTTTAACCTGGGGCACGGCATTCATCAGGACGTACCGCCAGAGCATGCCGGCGCTTTCGTCGAGGCGGTACATCGCTTATCCGCGCCGTATCATCAGGACCTCGCCTGATGGATATGCAGGCGCTGCGCGAAGAACAACGTGACAAAGCGGTTCAGGTGATTCGTCATGACGATGTGCCTTTTGAGCAGCCGACGCTGATCGCCGGCGCCGATGTCGGTTTCGAGCAGGACGGCGCGGTAACCCGCGCTGCGCTGGCCGTGCTGACCTATCCGTCGCTGCAACTGGTGGAATACCAGATTGCGCGTATTCCGACTATCATGCCTTATATCCCCGGTTTCCTGTCGTTCCGCGAGTACCCGGCTCTGCTGGCGGCGTGGGAACAGTTGCAGCACCGGCCGGATTTGCTGTTTGTCGACGGGCACGGCGTGTCTCATCCCCGTCGTCTGGGCGTCGCCAGCCATTTCGGCTTGCTGGTCAACGTGCCGACCATCGGCGTCGCCAAACGGCGCCTGTGCGGGCAGTTTGCGCCGCTGGCGGACGCGGTGGGCAGTCGTCAGCCGTTGCTGGACCGGGATGAGCAGCTCGGCTGGGTATGGCGCAGCAAGGCCCGTTGCAATCCGCTGTTTGTCTCCACCGGTCACCGTGTCGGTATGGACAGCGCGCTGCAGTGGGTGATGCGTTGCATGAACGGCTATCGCCTGCCGGAACCTACCCGCTGGGCGGATGCGGTGGCGTCCAACCGTCCGGCGTTTCAACGCTGGCAACGTCAGGCCGGCCTGTAGGATAATGCCGGGCAGGAAACTTTAGGAATTCAGGTATATGGCGGTGCGGCGATTTTCGTTACACTGCCGCCCATTATTATTGAGATGAACAATGTTACGTAACCCCATTCATTTGCGTCTGGAAAAGCTGGCAAGTTGGCAGCATGTCACCTTTATGGCCTGTCTTTGTGAACGTATGTACCCCAACTATCATGAGTTTTGTCAGCAAACGGGTTTTGGGGATGCGCAGCTTTACCGGCGCATGCTGGATCTGGTGTGGGAAACGCTGGTGGTCAAAGATGCCAAGGTCAATTTCGACAGTCAGTTGGAAAAGCTTGAAGATGCGATTCCTGCCGCAGACGATTATGACATTTATGGCGTATACCCGGCCATTGACGCTTGCGTTGCTCTAAGCGAGCTGTTGCATTCGCGTTTGAGCGGCGAAACGCTGGAACACGCGGTCACCATCAGCGAAACATCGATCCGTACCGTAGCGATGCTGGAGATGACGCAGGCGGGGCGGGAAATGACCGATGAAGAACTGAAGGTTGTGCCTGCCGTCGAAGAAGAATGGGACATCCAGTGGGAGATTTTCCGCCTGCTGGCCGACTGCGAAGAACGCGACGTCGAGCTGATAAAAGGCCTGCGCGCCGACCTGCGCGAGGCAGGAATTAGTAACATTGGGATAAATTTGTATCAATAACGCGATAAAACGTGATTTAAGGCCTGAAATGGCCTGTCTTTAGGCTTCACATCCGCACCCTGTCTGGTCTACATTTGGGGGGCGTAATAAAAGTGGCTGTCGGTGCGTGTATGCAGGAGAGTGCTACTACCCCCTAAATAATTCGAGTTGCAGGAAGGCGGCGACGCAGCGAATCCCCGTGAGCTTACTTGAGTAAGTGAATGGGGTGAGCGAGGAAAGCCAACGCACCTGTGGCTCGAAGTATGACGGGAGATGGCATATCCGTCGCACTCGATGCTTAGCAAGCGATAAACACACTGTAAGGATAACTTATGAATAAGACTCAACTGATTGATGTAATTGCTGACAAAGCTGACCTTTCCAAGACCCAGGCTAAAGCTGCCCTGGAAGCTACTCTGGCAGCGATCACGGAGTCTCTGAAAGAAGGTGATGCAGTACAATTAGTTGGTTTTGGCACTTTCAAAGTCAATCATCGTAACGAGCGCACTGGCCGCAACCCGCAGACTGGTAAAGAAATCAAAATTGCTGCCGCTAACGTGCCTGCGTTTGTGTCCGGTAAGGCATTGAAAGACGCTGTCAAATAAGCGCATGCTGATACAAGGTTTAAGCAGAGGGGCGATTTCGCCCCTTTTGCTTTTTTGCAGACGGCACATCCGCTTTGCCGCGCCGGCGCTGATGTGTTGGCTGAGCGCCTGTAGTTCCTCGACGCCGCCGCCCGCCGTGTATGCCAGCGGCTACCTGGCCGATAGCGGCGTGGTGCGGTTGTGGCGTAAAGATGACGCGCAGCAGCATCTCACCACACTGGTGACAGCGCTCAGTCCGCTATCAGGAAAAGAAGTCCGGATTACCCGTTACCGCTTCCAGCAGGGCGCTTTGCGTGAGGTCCAGCAGACCAATTCTGCGTCGGCGCGGGAAGAGGTCAGGCTGCGTTTTGATCAGGCGGGAACCGTCAGTTACATGCAGCGCCAGTTGCCGGACCGGCGTGAGTCGTTGTCGGAAGACGAGATTGCGCTGTTCCAGTTCGATGCCCGGCGCTTGCTGGAACTGAGCGATTCTCTGCGCGCCGGCAAGGTATCGCTGATGCAAGGGCGCTGGAATGCAGGGCAGGTAACCACGTGCGACGGAAAAACGGTACGCCCGGAGCTGGACCGCTCTTCGCTGGCATGGATCGCACAGCAAGCCGAACGCGCCGCCGCACCGCTTAGCATTGCCTGGCTGACGTCACCGGAAGGCACGCAGTTGTTGCAGGCGGCAGAGACGGATTTCTGTCGTTGGGAACCCACAGCCGAGGCGTGGTAGTCAGGGAAGAGAAGCGGTAAAACAAGAAAGGAGGGGCCAGCCCGTCAGGCATGACCCCTTGTTGAGATCTGCGCGCTATCGTCAGGCTTGCTGCTCGCGTGCGATGGCGCGATAGCCGATGTCGCTGCGACAGAAGCAGCCTTCCCAACTGATCGGCTTAGCCAGCTCGTAGGCGCGTTGCTGCGCTTCGGCTACGCTGTGGCCCAGCGCCGTCACGCACAATACGCGCCCGCCGTTGGTCACCACGTCGTCGCCATTCAGTTTGGTGCCGGCATGGAACACCTTGCCATCGGCCGCATCTTGCGTCGGCAGGCCCGAAATCACGTCGCCGTTACGGTAATCGGCCGGATAGCCGCCTGCCGCCAGCACCACGCCCAATGACGGGCGAGCATCCCAGTCAGAGGTCTTCTCATCCAGTTTGCCGTCGCAAGCCGCCAGACACAGCTCCACCAGATCGGATTTCAGGCGCAGCATGATCGGCTGAGTTTCCGGATCGCCGAAGCGGCAGTTGAATTCGATCACCTTCGGCTGACCGTCCGGGGAAATCATCAGGCCCGCGTACAGGAAGCCGGTGTAGACATTACCTTCGGCCGCCATGCCGCGCACGGTTGGCCAAATAATCTGGTCCATTACCCGCTGGTGAACCTCATCCGTCACTACCGGTGCAGGTGAGTAAGCGCCCATGCCGCCGGTGTTCGGGCCGGTATCTTTGTCGCCAACGCGTTTGTGATCCTGGCTGGTTGCCATCGGCAGCACGTGCTCGCCATCCACCATCACGATAAAGCTGGCCTCTTCGCCGTCCAGAAAATCTTCGACCACGATACGGTGACCGGCATCGCCAAACGCATTACCTGCCAGCATGTCGGTGGCTGCATTTTCCGCTTCTTCCAGCGTCATGGCGACAATCACGCCCTTACCGGCGGCCAGACCGTCCGCCTTGATGACGATAGGCGCGCCCTTGCGGCGGATATAAGCCAGCGCCGGTTCGATTTCGGTGAAATTCTGGTATTCCGCCGTTGGGATGTGCTGGCGAGCCAGGAAGTCCTTGGTAAAGGCTTTGGAACCTTCCAACTGAGCGGCCGCCTGCGTCGGGCCGAAAATATTCAGACCGGCGGCGCGGAAGGCGTCAACCACGCCCATCACCAGCGGCGCTTCCGGGCCGACGATGGTCAGGCCGATGGCGTTCTGGCGAGCGAAATCCAGCAGCGCCGGGATGTCGGTCGCGGCGATATTCACGTTCTCCAGCGTCGGTTCCAGCGCAGTGCCGGCATTACCCGGCGCAACGTAAACCTTGTCAGCCAGTGGAGACTGGGCTGCTTTCCAGGCCAGCGCGTGCTCGCGGCCGCCATTACCAATAATCAAGATATTCATCGTCATAACTCCGGATTAGTGACGGAAGTGGCGCATGTCGGTAAACAGCATCGCGATGCCGTGTTCGTTGGCTGCGGCGATGACTTCATCATCGCGAATGGAGCCGCCCGGCTGAATCACGCAGGTGATGCCTACGGCCGCCGCTGCATCGATACCATCACGGAACGGGAAGAATGCGTCGGACGCCATGACGGAACCTTTGACTTCCAGACCTTCGTCACCAGCCTTGATACCGGCGATTTTGGCCGAGTAAACACGGCTCATCTGACCGGCGCCGATGCCGATGGTCATATTGTCGCGTGCGTAAACAATGGCGTTGGATTTAACGAATTTCGCCACTTTCCAGCAGAACAAGGCATCGCGCAGTTCGGCTTCAGTCGGCTGGCGCTCGGTGACCACGCGCAACTGGGCGGCTTCTACCATGCCGAGATCGCGATCCTGCACCAGCAGGCCGCCGTTGACGCGTTTGAAATCCAGCCCCGGCGTACGCTGTTGCCACTGACCGCAGGTCAGCACGCGTACGTTCTGCTTGGCTGCGGTGACTTTCAGCGCGGCTTCGCTGGCGGAAGGAGCAATGATCACTTCAACAAACTGGCGGCTGATAATGGCTTGCGCGGTGGCTTCGTCCAGTTCGCGGTTAAAGGCGATGATGCCGCCGAACGCCGATGTCGGGTCGGTTTTGTAGGCGCGCTCATAGGCGTCCAGAATCGAACCGCCAATTGCCACGCCGCAGGGGTTGGCGTGTTTGACGATTACGCAGGCCGGCTCGGCAAATTCTTTCACGCACTCCAGCGCGGCGTCGGTATCGGCGATGTTGTTGTAGGAAAGCGCTTTGCCCTGTAACTGCTGAGCGGTGGCCACCGATGCTTCAGCGACTTTCTCTTCTATATAGAAGGCGGCCTGCTGGTGGCTGTTCTCGCCATAACGCATATCCTGTTTTTTGATGAAGTTCAGGTTCAGCGTGCGCGGGAAACGGCCGGAAGGCTGGGTGGTATCGCCGTGATAGGCCGGAACCTTACTGCCAAAGTAGTTGGCGATCATGCTGTCGTAAGCGGCGGTGTGTTCGAATGCCTTGATTGCCAGATCAAAACGGGTTTCGTAAGTCAGAGAACCTTCGTTGGCGTCCATCTCGGTGATGATGGCTGTGTAGTCGCTGCTTTTAACCACGATAGCCACGTCGTTGTGGTTCTTGGCCGCAGAGCGCACCATGGTCGGGCCGCCGATATCGATATTTTCTACCGCGTCTTCCAGCGTGCAGTCGGCTTTGGCGACGGTCTGGGCGAACGGATAGAGATTCACGACCACCATGTCGATCGGCTGGATATGGTGTTGAGTCATGATGGCGTCATCCTGACCGCGGCGACCCAGAATGCCGCCATGCACTTTGGGATGCAGGGTTTTGACGCGTCCATCCATCATTTCCGGAAAACCGGTGTAATCCGAGACTTCTGTCACCGGCAGGCCGGCGTCGGCCAGCAGGCGTGCAGTGCCGCCAGTGGAGAGCAGCTCAATGCCTCGTTGTGACAGCGCCTGGGCGAATTCGACGATACCGGCTTTGTCAGACACGCTGAGCAAAGCACGACGGATAGGACGACGTTGTTGCATGATGGTTTGATCCCCTGACTTAGGTTCTTACTTTAAAGAGCGTTACGTGAATAGTGGCGGTCACATAAAGAAAAATACGGATTGAGTCACCGATATTCAGCTAACGCGCTCACGGATACGCGTCATTCATCAGGGGGGGAATTGTAGCGAAAACGTTTGCGTGATGCTCGCCAAATTTCAAAAAATGCCTGAGTTGTGGATAACTCTGTGCAAAATAAGGTATAAGCGGCACTTTTGCTGTGGAATGCAGCGAACGCGCGATTTAATCAAAAATACCGGTTGCGGCCTGCGAGGAACCCCCTATAATGCGCATCCACTGACACGGCAACGGCGATGAGCCGGCGCGGTGTGAGGCGGAGAAAACGGGAAAAAAGTCGTTGACTCTGAATGAGGAAAGCGTAGTATACGCCACCTCGCGACAGCAGGCTGCAAGCCGGTCGCACTGCTCTTTAACAATCAATCAGACAATCTGTGTGGGCACTCGCAGGACGCTTCACTAAAATATTTGTGAAAAGTCTTGAAGAGTGACAACAGTTAATTCATACGAACTAACAGTAAATTCTTTGAGCATGTTTTCTTCGGAAAACACATCAAACTTTAAATTGAAGAGTTTGATCATGGCTCAGATTGAACGCTGGCGGCAGGCCTAACACATGCAAGTCGAGCGGCAGCGGGGGGAAGCTTGCTTCCCCGCCGGCGAGCGGCGGACGG
>JAAIGF010140122.1_pt1 | contig 37296 bp, 34 predicted proteins | sample 6487441 | NCBI WGS metagenome assembly JAAIGF01 (sample SAMN13974129, study PRJNA590717) | phyllosphere metagenome | biome: pepper field; feature: multiple bacterial spot infested pepper fields; material: pepper leaves; isolation source: leaves from pepper fields | host: Capsicum annuum ...
GCCCGGATCCGTCGGCGGCGTCGTTGGCGTGCCTGGTTCCGTCGGCGGCGTCGTTGGCGTGCCTGGTTCCGTCGGCGGCGTCGTTGGCGTGCCTGGTTCCGTCGGCGGCGTCGTTGGCGTGCCTGGTTCCGTCGGCGGCGGCGTTGGCGTGCCTGGCTCCGTCGGCGGCGTCGTTGGCGTACTTGGCTCCGTCGGAGTCGGAACGTTCGGAAGCTTTTCGTTCTCGACGGTCGTTTTTACGCGTCCGTTGTTTTCCGCAAGCGTTTTGGTTCCGATCACGATCGTCGCCGGACCTTCGCTGCTGATTTTATACCCTTCCGGCGCTTTCGTTTCCGTCAACGTGTACGAACCGTACAGCAGATTGCCGAATACGATCTGCCCGTTTTCGTCCGTCGTGCGGGTGATCGGGGCTCTGCGGCCTGCCGAATCCTGCAAAACGAAAACGGCTCCCGGCAGCTTGATTCCGGCATCGGCCGCATCGGTTTTCGTCACTTCGAGCGCTCCCGTCACCCCGCCTCCCGTACCCGAACCGGAAGTGGTGCGCACGATGATTTCGCGGGTAGAATCGACCGTTCCTTTTTTCACGCCGTCTCCTTCGAAACGAACGCTGTTAGACAGTTTTTCGCGGTCATTCGCTCGAATAACGGTCTGGTACTCCAGCTCGTAAGCCGATTCGATCGGCTTCGCGAATTTCAATTCGAATCTTTCACTGTCGCCGGACATGATATCCAGCGTGTAATCGACGTCCCGTTTCAATTCTTCGCCCCGGTTCGATTTCCCGTCGGCCGAAGAAACAAGGCGATACAGACGGAACGTTTGATCGTCGAGGAACTGGCTGCCCGAATGCGTGTCGACGATGCGCGCATTTTCCACGTACGATTGACCTTGATTCAATTTGATCGTCCAAAGAATGCGGTCGGCCTGCTGCACGCCTTCTTTGGCCGTATACGTGCCGCCGCCGGGAATGTTCACGCTGGCGTCCCACGTATTCACGGTTTGGCCGTTACCGGTCAATACCGCTTGATTGGTCACGGCGGTTCCTTCGATCACGCTGCCTTTGAGCGTCGTTTTGAACGTGATCCAATAAGCGGATTCGATGCCGTTCGGGAACGAAATTTTCAACTCGTTTCCGTTGTCTGCGTTGGGGTAAGCAGCGGAGTAACGAGACGGATAGACCGGAGCGCCTTTGCGGGCGCCCAACCACGTTCCGGTCAGGCTCATGTCATTGACTTCCAACGAGCCTTCCACATAACGCTGGCCTTGCGTCAAACGATCGACGATCGCGGCATTGTCGACGCGTTTTTGATTATAATTGGCTTTGATCGTCCAAGTGATTTCTTTGGTGGACGGATCGTAAACGCCGCTTTTCGCACCGTTCGCCACCGTCAGATCATCCGGCCAAAAACGGGCACTGGATGTCTTGGTGCGCGGTTTCCCTTCATGCGTAAAGTCGAGCTGCGAGCTGTTCAAAAAGCTTTTTTCTTTTTGATTCTTTTTCCAATCCACTTCGTAGCGGGTGTCGTACGTGATCACGTAACGCTGCGTAACGGCATTCGCGAACTTGATTTCGAATCCGGAACGAATTCCGTTATCGGTCGTCAGCGTGTAATCGACATCGCGCGCAAGGACGGATCCGTTCTCCCGTTTGATGACCAGCGTTCCTTCTTGGAACTCAAGTCCGCCTTCCGGGAACGTATCTTTCATCACGGCGTCGCGCATATCGAAACGGTCGGTATTGACAGTGATCTGCCACGAAGTCACGCGTTTTTTGAAATCGGCGCCTTTATTCGTTTTCACGAACAGGTTACGCTCAAGCACCTGCGAAGCCGAAGCTTTGATCCCGCCGCTTGTGACGGTGTTGGTGATCCGGTCTTTCGCGTATACCGCAATAGCGGCCTTCGTGCTGTACTTGATGTTATGCTCCGCGTTCACGTCCTGCAGGAATTGAAGATTGAAACCTCTCAGCCCGCCGGATTCCGGCACGATCGTCAGCGTGTAATCCCGATCGCGAACAAGCAGTTCGGACCCTTTATACACCTGGAACGTGTTTTCGATCAGGCTTTGCCCGCTTGTGAAACGGTCTTCCAGCAGTGCTTGATCGGCAGGAATAAGAACGGCATCGCCGTAGTTGTAGCGGATTTCCCAATCGATCGTCTGATTTTTGTCATCGTAAGCGGCGACCTTTTTATCCATCTGCAAACCGCGTTGCACGGTCACCGTGGCGGAAGCGGACACGTCCTGACGGCTTTGCGCGGACAATACGGCCGTGTTTTTGAACGACGTGGCCTTTCCGGCTTGAAGCTTGGTCGAATAGTCGACGCGGTACGCTCCGGTCAGTTCCCCCGAACCGAAATCCAGCTCCAGTTCGCCGGCAGCGGTATTGAGCGTGTAGCTTGCCGGATCGGCAGCCTCGCTTTTTTCGAACATTCCGTCCGCGGTTTTGGTCAATTTGGTTACCGTGACGGATTCCGCTTCGAGCGCAAGACCGTCCGGAATCGCGTCTTTCAATTTGACTCCGCGCAGCGTTTGCTCCGACGTGTTGAGATCGACTGACCAACGAATAGCGCCTGCGGCATTATCGGCTGTTCCTTTTTTGGAAAGGGTCAATCCCGCTTCCGGTTTGAGATACAACACGAAAGCCTGCTCTCCGCTTGCGATCGGGAATACCAATTTGACCTGCGTGCTGTCTTGTACTACTTCGCGCGTCAACTCGGTACGGATCGTCAGCGTTCCGGCAACGTCGGAGTGCGATTCGATGAATTCGCTAAACGTGACCGTGACATGGCCGTCGGTCGTCACCGAGAACGATCCGGCGGACTGCCCGCTGCCGTCTTCTCCGCTCACGATCAACGGAGCATCGGAGATCGGCGTATAAATGCGGAACTGCGAAGGAACGTCGAATTCGAAAACGGAACCTGCCGTGTACGGATGTCCGTTTTCGAGCGCCCATGCGTAGTTCAGGCTGATCGCGTTTTCTCCGTTGAAGAAACGATCCGGGTCGTCTGAAACGATCGGCTGTCCGGCATCGTCGGTCAATGTGACCGCGTTCAAAATATTTTCCGATACAGGTACCGGTGCTTGGTCTTCGACTGCCTGTTCGTTTTCTTCAATCTCGGTTTTATCCGCTGCTTCGAGATCGGCTTCCGGATCGACCGTTTCGATTTTTTCGCCTTGCGAAGTGGATTCTTCCGGCGTCTGAGCTTCGGTCGATTCGTCTGCCTGCTCTTGCGCCGGCTGCGTGTTTTCCGAAGCGGCAGCTTCGTCTGACGAGCTTTGCGAAGGCATCGGATTTGGATTTGTAGACTCGTTTTGAACAGGCGCGCTATCGGATTGGACTTGCGCACTGTCCGCCGCTTGCCCACTAGACACAGGCTGTGCTTCGGCCGCGTAAGTCGAAGCTATGAATCCCCCGAAAAAAGTATGTACCGTAAGCAAAATAGCCATGATAAGCATAAAGCCTTTACCTATTCTGTTGTTTCGCACTAGATGTTCCCCTCTCCGAATCATTCCTCAAAACATAGTTCTTGCAGACTTTCCGTCAAAGCACTGGGCTAAAAGGCTCATAAAATACGCTACTTTGTGCTTAAACGTTTCGAAAAGCAATGAACCTTGTATTTAATATAATATATTACTTTATATGGTTATAAAGGATATGGAACTTCTGTTTATATCTATTTCTACTTTTTCACATAGAAAAAGACCCCACCTAGGTGGGGTCTTCCGGCTGAGGCATGTGTAGTCTCCAACCATCATAAATCATTAAAGCTAATCATCTATGTAGGTCAGGTATACGGCTGCGACGGCTTACAGAGGAGTAACGTTGGATGCTTGCGGTCCGCGAGCGCCTTCAACGATGTCGAACTCAACGGATTGTCCTTCTTCCAGCGTTTTGAATCCTTCGATTTGAATCGCCGAGAAGTGAACGAAAACGTCGCCGCCTTCTTCCGTTTCGATGAAACCGTAACCTTTTTCTGCGTTAAACCATTTTACTTTACCTTGCATGCACGAACATTCCCTTCATTATCAGATAAAAATGTGTGGTCCACTACTCGAATATACCGCCGTTTTTCTTCAATGTCAATTGGAATTTAAAATGATTACATGCAATTATATTCCAATAAAAGATTAAAAGAATAGTGCAGTTCAGAATCCGGGATAATAGACTTGAATTCTATTTAAACCACTATCAAATACATTGAAACATTTATTTTTGGTGCTAAACCAAACTTTGCGGCTTGGATTCAAAATCGAATGTGAATACAGGCAACCCTTGAGTGAAATCAGCTTGAACTCTTAAAGTATCATAGTTAATTTCATATTGGAGTTCCTTTCTCATAATTTGCTTTTCATCGCCTTCGAATTCCAACGCATAAGCAAAAAGTTCGAGGAAGTCAGCATCCAAGCCGTGAGAAGTCGATTTATATTTCAGCATATCGACATCGTCTTTTGTCACTAGAACGAAATTGGCATTCGGGACATTGGCAATGAAGCGTTCTTTCTCCTGAGCGTTAACCAGATTATCATCAACACCCATGAAAGAAATAATCTTGGCTTGATTTTGGAAGGTTTGATACAAACCAGACAGATTCAATAAGGACTTATGTTCAAGCACTTGCTTTGCGAGATAATCGAAGTGGATCGCTAATGTGGATTTACCCAATCCCTTATAAAGCACTCTGTAATGATTTATGTAAAGTGGCTCAAGCCAAGCCGAGTTATCTATGATAAACGAAAAAGTTTGAGGTGATATTACATTGCACAAATGCAATAAGTATGAACCGTGCGAATGCCCATAACCAATGACCCGATTAACATCATATTCCAGTTTATTATCGTCCAAAAGCAATTTAACGGTTTCGAATGCCGTAATAATATCGATCGCTTGCATGTATCCCATATCATTAAAATCTTCGACAGTTTCACTCAAATCCGCTTTCACAGGGAACGTAACTTCCTTGGTGGCAATCAACTGAGTGAATGCGCCAGGATTTTGTCGGATATGATTCCATTCGGCTTCGCTCAAGATCGAACGAAGTGCCTGTTGATTGGTTATGCTTATTTTGTCCGCGGACTGCATGTGGGCACTTCCAAAATACTCGCATTGAATTGTGACCGCATTATAAAGTTCTGCGAATTCTCCCCTCATTTTCTGATAGACGTTCGAATCGATGGTAGCTCCGAAACCCGGAACCAAAATGATGAATCCTGTATCGGCCTGCACGCCGGCCGATGGGATAGAAAATTCGATGCGTAGTTCTCTCCCTGTACTTCCAGTGTAAATATTCGGGTGCGCAGGCACGTTAAATGTATGATTTTCCGCCATTCGTTGTTCCCCCTATTGCAAATAGATGCCCGCAATTTTATAAGCCGAGCATGACTTACTTCGAAAACTTTCAAGCCATTTATGATGATTAAATTAATTCTTTAATTGCACGAACAACATACAAGACATCTTCATCTTTCATTCCGGGAAACAAAGGAAGCGTAATGCACGATTCATAATAGTTTTCCGCATGCGGGCAGAGGCCTTTTTCATAACCCAACCCTTTATAGTACGGCTGCAAATATACCGGAATATAGTGCACATTGACTCCGATATTCCAGGCTCTTAATTGTTCGAAAATCTCTTTTCGCGAGCTTTGGAAATACTGCGGCAAAAAGCGTACGACATACAGATGCCAGCTTGAATTCGACTCGGCGTGCTGCTTAGGCAAAACCAAACCCGGGATATCCGCTAATTCACGATTGTAAATGTCTACAAGTTCACGACGGCGAGCAATGAATCCGTCCAGCTTATCCATTTGCGAAATACCAAGAGCCGCCTGAATATCCGTCATTCGATAGTTATACCCGAGCGCCTGCATCTCATAGTACCAAGGTCCATCGTTTTGAATTAACTTGTCCGGATCGCGCGTCATGCCGTGACTTCGGAATGAAAGTAATTTGCCATAAAATTCTTCGTTGTCCGTAACGATCATTCCGCCTTCTCCAGTTGTCACATGCTTAACCGGATGAAAACTGAACATGGTCATATCCGCCCACGTGCCGACTTTGCGGCCTTGATACTCGGCTCCGAGCGAATGCGCCGCATCTTCGATCACGATCAGGTTATGCTGACGAGCAATCTCCTGAATTCGATCCATCTCCGCCGGTTGTCCGCTGAAATCGACAGGGATAATCGCTTTCGTTCGCGGAGTCAACTTCTGCTCAATCTGCCGGGGGTCGATATTGTACGTTACCGGATCGATATCGGCGAAGATTGGAGTTCCTCCCTGATAAAGAACACAGTTGCTGCTCGCGAGAAAAGTCAGTGGAGTCGTGATGACTTCATCTCCGGCTGCAATCCCAGCTGCAAAGCAAGCTCCGTGCAGCGCTGCTGTACCGTTTGAAAAAGCCACTCCGTAACGAACGCCCGCATAATCAGCCACTTTGCGCTCGAACGCCTCAATAGCAGGACCTTGCGTAATAAAATCACCTTGCAGAACTTGTACGACAGCCTCAATATCCGCTTCATCCAGCCACTGCTTTCCATACGGTAGCATTGTGTCCCTTTTTCCATTCTCGCTCAATTCATGCCCTCCTTGTTCGGAAAAAAGGTTGGCTTATGCCAACCCTCCCTCCGCTATCCATGCTTTCGTTCGCGAGATGCCTTCCTCCAACGAGACATTCGGTTCCCAATTCAGCAATTGCTTGGCTTTTGATGAATTGCATAGCAGCTTCTGAATTTCGCTCTGTGGATGAATATGCTCAACATGCTTGATTTTCGAGGAGTCGCCCGCAATCAAAAGGGCCAAGTCATTAACCGCGATGTCCCGCCCTAGGCCGGCATTTACAATCTCTCCGTTTACAGCGTCGCTGAATCCTGCATCTACGACAAAACGTGCGCAATCCTCCACATACAAAAGATCGCGGGTCTGAGTGCCTTCCCCGTAAATGTTCAATGTTTTGCCTTCAAGCTCGTTCTTTAGGAAAATAGCGACTACGCCGCCTTCTCCGCCAGTCTTTTGGAAAGGCCCGTACGTATTGAATGGCCTAATGACCACAGTAGGCAGTCCGTAAGCATGATAATAGGAAAGCACCATATTCTCCGCGCCGATCTTCGCCCCCGCATAAGGAGAAGCTGGTTTGGTCGGATGGGATTCATCAATGCCGGACGCATCCGTGCAGCGGTCATACACCATGCAAGTGCTCATGAATACGACTTTCGTCTGGTACTGCTTGCATTGTTCAAGGATGTAAAACGTGCCGATCGTATCGTTATTGAAAGTCGTGCGCGGATCGTCGATCGAATCCTGGACATTGATCGAAGCACCGAGGTGGTAGCAGATATTGAAACGGTGCTCGGCGAACAGCTCAGCCAACAGCTTTTCATCCAAAATCGTGCCTCGGACGAAAGCTTTCAATCCTGTATGGTCCAAAAATTCTGCCAGGTTGGTTTCTCGGCCATTGGAGAGATCGTCCAGAATCCAGACATTGTGGCCTTCATCGAGCAATTTCTTCGCTACCCAGCGTCCGATAAATCCTGCGCCGCCGGTCAGTAACACATTTTTACCCATGAATTAGACAACCTCCCAGGTCAACGGCGTGCCTTTGGCAACGTCGCAAGTTACCGTTCGTCCAAGCAGCTCATCCAGATACTTTGTAGGCAGGCCCAGACCCGGACGAATCGCTTTGATATTATCTCGGGTTAAGATATCTCCCTGCTTCAAGTCCTGCGAAATGTACAGCGAACGTCGATGCTTAAGCGAGGTCTGTTCCTGCTCGCTCGCGCCGTAGGTCACACGCCCCAATGATTGCCAAGCACGTTCCGTCTCGGCAACGAGCGAAGCCAATTCTTCAGGCTCCAGCGAAAAGGCAGAATCCACACCACCGTCTGCTCGGCTTAACGTAACATGCTTTTCTACCACTGCCGCACCCAACGCGACTGCTGCGACAGATACGCCTACGCCCATCGTATGATCGGACATCCCGACCGTACAGCCGAATAATTCTTCCAGATGCGGCACTGTCAAAATATTCGTATTCTCCGGCGTCGCCGGATAAGTGCTGGTGCATTTGAGCAGGACAAGATGTTTACAGCCTGCTTCGCGTGCCGCTCGGACCGACTCGTCCAATTCCGCGATGGAAGCCATTCCTGTCGATATAATCAAAGGCTTGCCGGTTGCAGCTACTTTTCGAATCAACTGAATATCGGTGTTTTCAAAAGAGGCGATCTTATAAGCCGGAACATCCAAACTCTCCAGAAAATCAACGGCGGTCTCATCAAACGGCGTGCTAAATGCCAGTAGGCCTAGTTCGGCTGCACGATCAAAGATCGGCTTATGCCATTCCCACGGCGTGTAAGCCTCCAGGTACAAATTGTACAGGGAATTTCCTTTCCATAAGCTGTTCGGGTCCTCGATGAAAAAGTCGCCTTCGTGAATGTCCAGCGTCATCGTATCCGCGGTATAGGTCTGCAACTTGATCGCATCCGCACCGGCTGCTGACGCAGCCTCTACGATTTGCAATGCGCGTTCCAAAGATTGATTATGGTTGCCGGACATCTCCGCGATAATGAACGGTTTATGATTGCGTCCGACCCAACGTTCTCCGATCTGAAATTCCAATATGCTTCCCCCTGTTCATCCACTTAAATTTAGAAGCGAACCGAAATCTCCCGAGTGAAATAGACGAAAAAGTCATACCCGTCCCAAATCTCCGAGAAATTCAGTGCCTCGCCGATCGGTACGATTCGATCAATGCCTTTATCCGTCAGTTTCCATGCCAACTCCTGAAGCTCTTCCCTCTCGAAGCCGAATACGGTCAGCGTTTGATCCCGATTGCTCGCCAGCTCCACGATCCGTTCAGATTCATCAATTGAAAGCTCAAAGAAAAATCCGCCTCCGCAGTTCACTGATCGGATCTCCTCGTCGTACCGACTCACGTTCGCACGGTATGGCTGCTGCGTATAACGGGTGGATAATTGGTCAACGATTCCTTTGGCCGCATAAGCATATCCTTCAACCAAGCGATTAATGCCAACGGCCGACTCCCAACGGATCCCTTTGTACCGAACGACCTCGTCCAGCTTGAGCCAGAACTTCTGCTTCAGCCTCTCAGCCTCTTCACTCTCGCCTACCCACACTAATAGTCGGGGCGACGAACAGGCCATCTGATTAAACCAATACGCATCATTATAAAAGTTCAGCGCCAGCTTATCCCATTCTGCTTCTTCCAATTGCGCCAAGCCCGAAAGCCGAATCGCAGAAAAAGAAAAACGATCTGCAAAAACAAGCTCTGTGGCACGTGGAGGAAGCGCAGATTGACGAATACGGCGAACCGTGTCGTCCCCGCCCCAAATCACGCGGACGTCGCAACAACCGGACAACTCGCTAGTTAATGCGGCATCGTGTTCATAGCTTACGATTAGCGTTCGATCGGCAATCGAAGTGAATTCCGGTTCGGTCGTTAACTCCGTAATCAGGTTAACCAGCATATCGATCTGTTCATCCCGGCGTCGTGACAGACGGATTATATTTTTATTGCCAACAAGCAAAGACAGAAACCAAGAATATATAAATATAGTATCGACGTTCGAAGGGGCAAAATGAAGAATAACCCCTCGTGGTTGCCAAATGCGATCGTTTCTTCGAACTTGGTAATTATGTTCCAACTGTTCGATATTCGCTTTTCTCATCCAATGAGCCATAGCCATAATTTCAGCGTATGCACGAAAACGACGGTCCAGCAAAATCCGTTTTGACAAGCGATGAATAAATTCGACAGTCCGCGGTTCAAACGCACGCAGCGGAGCATGCCGTTTCAGTTCACCAAGTTGCTCCTGCCAAGTCTGATTCAAATTTTCAGGAAACAATACCTGCATGTAAATCCTCCTCAAGCGGGTGTATGAGTATCGCTACAGCCCCTAATTTCCGCCTTAGGCAAACGTCCGTGCACGGAGAAATGAACGCCTAGGCGTCCGCACGGACAGTCGTCCTCTCCGTGAACCACGCCGAGATCTTCCGTCAATAAGCTATGGCCGGGATAACTTTCTGGCAGTACGCTTAATACCTGCAACAATCCTGTTTGTCCTGACGGCAGAAGCTCAAGCGAATCCGCGTCCCTAACCCGAACATCGGCAAAGGTAGGAACATGTAAATGCCCGTACTCACATTCCATAAAAATCGACCCAACCTGTTCCACCATGCCATAAAAGTTATGAACCCGACGAATACCCAGGCGTTCTTGCAAGTCAGACTTGAACGTTACGTTGTCGACCGCTTCATCTTCAAGTTTTTTCCAGCCTCCGCTATGAATCAAGATGCTGTCCCCAAGGTCAAGCTTCTTTCCTTCCCGTTTGGCTGCTTGCGCGAAATATTTCCAAATCATAAACGTAAATCCGAACAACAGCACCTTTTCGCCGGCATGAGCCTGAAGAAAACGGTCAAGTCCATCCCAATCGGCCTGCATGTGGTCGTTCAACAGATAAAAATGATCACGCCCAAAGTTGACCATGCCCATGATCCCTGCTCCTCTTGCGCTGTAGGACTTACGATCTTTGATAACGTTCGGCGTGTCCACGATAATCATCGGCAATCTTTTTGGACCAAGAAACGACTTGACGATATGCACCAAAGCTTTGGTCTGCAAACCGGCGGTCTTTTTATCCAAAAAAATCCGAGACACGGTCTGAGACGTTGTTCCGCTAGAGGTGAGCACCTTCACGACCTCGTTTGGTTCGATGCTTTTCAATTCCAGCATCTTGAACAAACGTACGGGTAAAAAGGGCTCGCTATCCAAACTTGTTTGTTCACTCAACGAATCTTGATCGCCGACGGCATTCAAAATATTGGCGTACGCTTCGCAAGACCGGCGATGATGTACGGTGAGTCGATGAAGCTCCGATTCCAATACACTACGTTTGCGTTCTTGATCAAGCGAATAAGGTCCGATCTCAAACAAGTCTTGCACATTCATTCAATCCCCGCCTTTACCTGCAAAGTGGTGTAGTCCGTTTTGCCAGAATTAAGCACCGGAACAGCGTCAATTTCTACGGTTTTCACGACCGATGTGTGCAACCCGTAAACACGGAGCACTTCCTGCTTTGCGGCTTCCAGGTTTTCGACGTATTCACTCAGGATCACGATCTTCGAATCATTGCCAACGCAAAAGAAACGTTTAGCAAACCTAGTCTCCAGATGACGTTCAATATCGTCCAGATTAACGCGCAAACCAAAAGGTTTGACGAAGCGTTTAAGCCTTCCTTTAATAAAATAATACCCGTCGGCATCACATTCAGCCAGATCGCCCGTATGCAAGCGCCCGCGCAGCTCGTCGCCCCGCTCCAGCTCGGTTCTGGATTCGGCATAACCAAGCATCACATTAGGACCGGAATAAATCAGTTCGTCTCCCTCGCCCAGGCTCAGCTCTCCACCTGGAATCGCGATACCAATGGATCCGGACTTCGTCAGCATGTTGGCTGGCGGCAGATAGCTCATTCTGGCCGTCGCTTCCGTCTGGCCGTACATAACATAGAATTCAAGCGATTTCTTCATGCAAACCTCACCGAAATATTGCTGTAGGTTGGCAGGCAAGCGACCGCCAGCTTGAGTCATTTGACGCAGCGAAGGCAGCTCCATCTCGCCGAACTTAAGCCGATGAAGCATCTGATACGTATAAGGAACGCCTGCGATCGAAGTCGCTTCAGTGGATGCGAACAGATTCCAGAATGTTCGCGAGATGATCGGCTCATCGGTAAGAATGATGCAAGCGCCTGTTAATAGATGGCTGTTCAGAACGGACAATCCGTACGAATACGACAATGGGAGCGTAGTAATCGGTCGGCTATGCTTATCCAAATCAAGGTATTCCGAGATCGATGCCGCATTGGCCTGCAGATTACCGTAGGAGAGGCGTACCATTTTGGGACTCCCTGTCGTCCCTGAAGTGGACAACAGTAGGGCGAGATCATTGAAGATTGGAGGCGAGTTAATCCCTTTTCGGCGTCGTAGCAGTGTGTGCCTGCCACAGTGGTACTCCTCCTCATATCCGGAGTATGCATCGTCTTCTGCATAATCGGGAAAACCCAGCCATTCGGGTTCGTACCGATCGATCAGGCTGCGCAATAATTCAGTATCCAGTCCGGCAGGCAACATACATATAACTTGTTCGCTACGCAAGGAAGCCAAGTACAAACACACCGTCGAATATGTATTTTTGCACAGCAGAAAGACAAGCCCTTTCGTCTCCGAATGCAGCTTGTCTGCCCACTCTCTAACGTCTTCATTTAGCTCGGCATAGGTGTAGGTTCGTTCTCCCTCGATTAAGGCAGGTCGAACTTCCGCATGACTAGATTCCCAAAACAACTTCATTCGATCATTCCTCCATCTACGCCAATCGTCTGTCCCGTCACATAGTTTGACAGATCGGATAACAGATACAGCACCGTATCCGCCACTTCTTCCGGCTGTCCAGCCCGCTTCATTTTGACCCCGCTAAGACGCTTCTGATACATGTCTTCGTTAAGCCGCTCTGTCATCTCCGTGGCAATGAAACCGGGAGCGATCGCATTTACCCGAATCTGGAACGGGGCTAACTCTTTGGATGCCGAAACAGTTGCGCCGATGACGGCTGCTTTACTCGCTCCGTAGACGCTCAATCCTTCTTTTCCTCGGCTGCCGATGATCGAAGAAATGTTTACGATGCTCCCCCGCTTTTTACGCATCATCAAGCGCGAGGCCAACTGCATATGATACAGGACGCCGAATACATTGATCGAAAAGATACGTTCGACATGTGCGGGAGTAACCGTCGAAAGTAGTGACTCTTCCAAAATGCCTGCATTGTTTACCAAACCGTCCAGTCGCCCATATTGAGCCGAGACTGTCTTGAACGCCTGCTTGACTGCATCCGCATCCGCTACATTATAAGCCAAGATTAAGCACTCAGGCGCGTTCAGAGCTCGAATCTCTTGGGCTACCTCGTCCAAACGCTCTTGACTGCGGCCTGCCAGAATAAGCGTTGCTCCTTCGCCAGCCAGACGGATTGCCGTGCTGCGCCCGATTCCGCTGGAAGCTCCGGTTACCCATACGACTCGTTCATTAAGCAACACGGCTCAGACTCCGTATCTAGCAACGATTTCTTTGGCTTTGCCAAAGCTGCTCATATCGATCACGTCTTCTGTGTCTAACATGATATCAAAATGATCTTCGATTGCTGCGATTAACGCCATATGCGAGATCGAATCCCATTCAGGTAGCGTATTATATTCCAAATCATACGTAACGCGTTCCTGCGGGATTTCCAAGGAATCAGCAAAAATAGCCTTCAGCTTTTCTTCCATCTTTTATTTTCCCCTTTTCCGGTTCTTTATCTAAAATAACGTAAAAAGCGATTTCTCCGTTCTGACCAGTCGTCTGCGAATATGGCCATCAGCATAAAATCTTCGTAATTCCTGTTTTTTAAAATATGGGCTTTCAGTACGCCTTCATGCCGGAAGCCAAATTGTTCATGCATGCGAATAACGTTGCGGTTAAACGCGAACATACCTGCCCATAATTTTCGTACGCTCAAATGTTGGAATGCATAATCCAGCATAAGAAATTCGATAGCGAATCCGGATGTCGGAGGCAAGCCTTCATGCGTACCGATATACAAACCGGAGGAACAGGTTCCGCTGACCTCATCGCGATCCGTATACCCGATATAGCCGACCGGCCGATCTTTATGTTCAAAAACGAAGTGCAGCGGCTGATCTTGTTGACGAATACGCTCGTACCAATTCTGATGCTCTTCCGGAGCGATTATATGATCAGTAATCATCCGGGCACGAATCGGTTCGGAGTTTCGCCACTCCAGTAGCGTCTCCAGATCGTCCTCGCGGATCGGCCGCATTGAGTATGATCCTAGATTCATTCGCTTTTCTCCTCTCGCAACAACTTTGACCATGCATCAGCTCCCGCTACCTTAACTGACGGCACAAGCTCAGAAGCATTACGGCTCATGTTCCGCAAATACTCCGGCTCGTTCAAGAAGCGTTCAAGCCACGCATGAATCAATGCTTCATCAACGATTTGGTGATCTCCCAGATTGACGTAAGCGCCTGCCGGTTCCAGTTCCTCGATAGCGGCTCGCTGATTCTCCGCAAGTACAACAATGAGTGCAGGCAAGCCCAAGTAACAACGTTCCCAAGTCGTCGATCCTCCAGCACCAATCGCCAAATCCGCTTCATTCATCAGCTTGGCCATATAATCGATCTGACAATGAAAGACTGCACCTTCAGTTGAATTGCATAGTGCACGTATCTCTTCCTTATGAGGATTGCTCCCGCCTACGACGACATCGGTATGAAGCCCCTCATGCGCGAGCTTGCGAATAGCATACAGTGCCTTGCGTGTCTCATTCGTCGAGTCGCTTCCTCCGAAAAAGAGCAGCAGGCGAGATAACCCTCCTTCACGTCGCTCTAAGTTCGGAACGACCAGCCGAAATTCCTCACGCAGAAGCAACCATTCCGGTCCGAGCAACAAGCGGCAATCTGTCGGAACTAAGCCGATATAACGGGATTCCATATCGTAATGAAAGTTCTGATCTAGCAGGATGTCGCATTCATGCCTGCGGTCCGCCAAATCATCGATAACGAAGACGTTAGAGGCGACTTCACGAATCCCCTGTTCCCAATGCTGGCCTAGGGCATAATGATCCGCAATCACCCAATTCCATTGTCCTCTCCCGCTAAGTACACGTAACGTATGCGTCAAATCGTAAACTTCGTTCTCTCGCAAAACGTCAAGCAGTTCGACTTGAGTCGAGACGTTCATCTCTGGTTTGGGCTCAATCTTATAAACATGGAAGCCTTCGGCTTGAATATATTCCAGCATCGATCCGGGCAGTTCCAAACACACGAAGCTAACTTCGGCACCGGACTGGCTCAGCATCCTCGCCAATGTAAGACAGCGCATAATATGACCTGATCCGAGCAGTGTAGAAGCATCGGCGCGAATCGCTACTTTCATGCGCTATTCCCCCAATTTCTTCTGCCTAATATGTTGGTTGATTTCCGCAAGTCCCGGCTCTTTTTCGAGTAAATCCAAGACTTCTGAAAGTCCGAAAATCTGCCCGTTGTACAAGCGCTCGTAGATTTTCGAGATCAGCGTCCAGTCTTCTTCTGTATCCAATGTCAGCCTATATTCCGAATGGTCGCGTGAACTAACGTACTTATGCAGCTTGAATAGTTCCGGATGTCCATATAAATACGGAGTAACGTGCTCATGCTCATAGTCCAACTCAGCTGCATGAAAAGCCCGTTCCAACGACTGAAACGTAAAAATTTCCGTATCCAACCCGCGCGGAAATCCGGTTGAAGTCGAGTAATCGTAATCGCCGTTCAAAAAGTCCAGGATCGCGCCGTTTGAGACTTCCGGATCCAGCAGCGGGCAATCAGAAGTGATTCGCACCACGATATCCGCCTGTGCTGCCACCGCCGCACCATAATAACGACTTAATACATCCTCTGAACTGCCACGATGAAATGCAATACCATTTCGCTCGGCTTCCAGACAGATCACTTCATCTTCCGGCAAAGTTGTGGTCGCCACAATGACTTGATCAACCGAAGAAATCGCTTGGCAGCGTTCCAAGACATGGCCCAATACAGTACGGTCCGATAAAGTTTTCAAGACTTTCCGCGGCAGACGAGTCGATCCTGCTCTAGCCTGAACAATAGCTACGGTCTTCATCATGTCTCTCCCCCGAGATAACGTAGTTAGTCCGTCTTATAATACTCCTTATGCACAATCTCAGTGCGAAGAGGCCGTTCAGTCAATTTCAATTCTTCCGATTGCTGTTCCGATACGCGCCGCAGATTGGATACCGCGTCTTGATAATCTTCACGTAATCGTACAGCTTCATTCAAGAAGCGCTCTGTCTGCTCAGCCGAGTATCCAAGATAAGACGACAGCACAGCGAGATTGTTCCAGACTGCGGCATTTAAAGCTCCGGTTGGTTGTGTGATCAAGCGTTCAAAGGCATCAAAACTTTTCTTCAACTGCTTAATTTTGTAATATCCAACCGCTAATGTGAACGTACCTTCAAAACCAGTCTGTTTCCCCTCCAGCAGACGGACGGCATGCTCCGGTTCGTCTCTCCACATATGAGCCGCTGCAACAGCAGTTACAGACTCCGTCTCACCGTGTAGGCCGGAAAGTTGCTTATAGACAGCATCCAAATCAAGCTTGGACAGAATTTGTCGGGTCAGCGTCTGCGATAGCACGCCATTAGCAGACAGATTGCCTCGATGAACTCGATATCGAGTCAGAATCCGGGAACAAATCTCGAAATGGTTTCCTGCAATCGCCATGCGCAGAAATAAATCGAAATCCTCCGAACTCGGAAGCTCCGGATCGAAGAAGACTTGTTCACTTTTACGAACAAGCGCCAAGCTCGTCCAGAAGTAATTGCGCTCCAATAACTTCAATGCAATGGTTCGACTCGTCAGATCAGATGGATAGCCTTTTGTTCGATTCAATCTCAGCCCGTTTTCATCGATCATTTCGCAATCATGCATGACCACATCGGCGGATGTTTCGAGCATCAGCTTGTACGTAACCTCAAGCCGTTCCGGCTCTTGCACGTCATCCGTATCGGCAAACATCAGAATGTTGGTCCGACTATTCGCAATAGCCGTATTACGCGCCGCTGCAACTCCGCGATTCTGATCATGTGCGATCAAACGAATCCGATCCGGCTCACGCAGCACCCAAGATCGGATTTTTTCAAGGGTTGAATCCGTGCTGCAATCGTCCACGACGATCAATTCAAAGTCCCGGAAGCTTTGATTCATCACGCTTTGGATCGCTTCATCGACATACGACTCTCGATTAAAAGCTGGCATAATAACGGACACAGCAGGCATAGGTCCCCTCGCTCTTTCCAGATTCTTGAAACGTAGATTTCTTTTAAATCACAACACTTGCTATATAATCACAATTGTTTTCATAACCACGTTCTTGAAGCTCACGACCGATGCTTTCGAAGTGCATCGTACCGATCAATATAAATGGACGAAGCGCAGTTTCCATATGTGGAATCTGTTCTAACCATTCATTCACGTCATACACTTGAATATTGTTCACAAAAGTGCCTGCTTTTTTAGAATCTCTATCCAAGAAACCGGTCACTTCTATACCAAGCTGACGATAGAAGCGATGTGTACGCTGTCCACCTTCTCCAGCTCCCCAGATATAGATAGGTCTGCCTTCGCTTTCTATAGGCAGAATACAAACCAATTGTGCGTTGGAGTATTCAAACGGCTGTTGGAAACGTTCCATCAATTCAGGAGTTCGGCGGTAAGCCGCTCTAACCTCTTTACTGATTTTTTCGCCTGATAGATAAGTGCTATACGACCAAGGAATTTTGCTGATTGCAGCTTGATTGAACCTTTCTAAATCTTTACTATAAACATCACGAACTTCGTATACAGCGTTATCTGGACTAGAGGCGTAACGCTCTACCCGAGATTGATCAAGCCCGGAAGTGAACTCGGAGAAATGATAAAAGATGAGAGGTTCGCCGTTCACCGTGTAGGCTACATTTCTATCACCTCTATCCAATATACGTGTAGAAAGGTTCCAATGTGCTACGTTATACCCTGAGTTTTTAATAATGAACACTTCAAAGAAACAAGGAGCAAGATCAATCCATCCTTGATCCGTGAAAATCCCTTGATCCTTCATATCTGCGTAACAGTATAACTCCAAGCGTCGTGCCCACCAATCAATAAAACGACGAGCTTCCACGTCTGAATTTACTGCTAAGAATCCAAGGTTAAATACTCCGTGTGTTAAAGCAGCACCGATCTCATTTTCGAAGATTCCTCGTGCATTGTGGAATGACTCTGGAGTCAAAAGATGAGGCGTCAGCAAAATCGGATGACTATCCAGCCAAATATCGAGTTGTTCAAGCGAATGATATACTTTAATGTCTGGGTCCAGATAGATATATTTTTCTTTTGGATATCTATCCATTAGATACTGAAACAGCTTGCCTTTGACAGCCGTAGATGCTTCTACGATATCGTATTTAAAAATAAACGCATCAAAATCATCGTATCCAAGATCTTTGGCTTGCACAATCTGATCAAAATGTCGCAATGTATGTTTGACTTCTTCTGTCAACTCTCGCTCCAATACGCAAGCAATTGTTATCGCTTCCAGATTGTATTTTTTCACGGACTCGGCCAGAACTGCGGCTTTAGGAGCATAGTTGCTGCAAAATGACGAACAAATGATCATCTTTGAGGCTCCTCTTCATTAAAGTTGACGACCGCAATCAATTCCAGGTCTTTCAGAGCTAGCATCTCTTGAGATTCGTCATGGCTCAAATTGAATGTATAGCCAGATGCAATAGGCGACTCTTGCATTTTATTTATTAAGACTCCTTCACCGGATACCACAGTTACAGAAACCTTCCCCCCACGGTAATACAGCGACTCTAGGAAGAAAGCTTGATCGATCTTGAATTCTTGGAAGATTTTAATTTTGCAGATCAGATATCCACTATTTGACTCTACTTGATGTTCGATAATTTTGTACCAACCCCAACGAGTTTCTTCATACATAGGTCTTTGCTTGAAATCTGTCAAAAGTTCCTTAAGTCGTGGGCTACTTGGTTTATCTGTAACCAGAATACCTTCTGGACCTGCGGCTATTACTGCATTAGAGATCCCTAGCACAAAGATTGGGATTGAAAGCTCATTAATTACATGAGTATTGTGGCAGTCGGAAGCTATTTTACCTTTACCAATCATGTTCTCAGCTATTTCTTCTGTCAGAGTGTTCCAAGTGCCGAGGTCTTTCCAATCCCCCTCATAAACGGAAACAACCACTTTAGAAGAACGTTCTAAAATCTCATAATCAAAACTCGTTTTCTTAACCTCATCGTAACGCTCCAGAAATTGCGAATACTCAGTAGGCAAACGATATTCGGCAATTTTATTTAAGATAAAAGAGGTTCGGAAAGCAAAGATCCCACAATTCCACAAGCCGCCTTCTTCGATTAACTCTTTTGCTTTTTCTTCATTTGGCTTCTCTATACACTTTTCGACCCAATCATAGAGCAAAGTCGATGGCCTGTTGGAATTCGGCATAATATAACCATATTTCGCTGAAGGGTAGGTAGGCTTTACTCCGATCAATGCGATTTCAGCATCCGTTTGACTTAGGATTTCATCAAAGTTGAGTAATTTCTCAAACAACTCTACTTGTACATACGGATCGACAGGCAAAATGACCACAGTATCATCAGATTCGACTTCTCCATTTTCATACAAAAATAATACAGAAAGGAGAATAGCTGCTAATGTATCTCTGCGCTCTGGCTCGTTAATGAATTTAGCCTCAGCACCAAGCTGTTGTCGCAACACATCGATCTGAACACTACCTGCCGTAATAAAAGCTTTTTCTTGCAATCCGACTTCTCCCAATTGCCTCCATACACGTTGAACCATCGACTCACGGATCGAATCTCGTTCACTAGGTAGAACTTTCAAGAACTGCTTAGACCTTGAGTCGTTTGATAAAGGCCACAACCGCTTCCCTGATCCTCCCGAAAGTAAGACTAGCTTCACATTCTCACCTTCGCTCCCCGTTCAAGTTGCTCAAGATACCAATCAACTGTGTGTTTGATTCCTTTTTCTAAAGAAGTAGAGGCGCTCCAACCCAATTGATGAATTCGGCTCACATCAAGCAACCTACGGGCTACACCATCGGGATACGTGGTATTGTAAACAAATTCACCTTTATAACCAACCGCATCAGAGATTTTTTCTGCAAGTTGTGAAATCGTCACATCTTTCCCTGTTCCAACATTTACAAAACTGCTGCCAATAGATTCTGGAGTATGCTTTTCAAGCAAATACACACAGGCTTCCGCTAAGTCATCTGCAAATAAAAATTCTCGACGTTGCAGACCTGTTCCCCAAATCTCCACTTTTTCTCTACTGCTTTTGGCAGCTTCTACAATCTTTCTCAGCAATGCTGGAAGTACATGAGCGCCTTGAAGATTGAAATTATCTTGTATTCCATAAATATTGGTCGGCACTGCTGTGAAAAACTGTGTCCCGTATTGATGATTATAAGCTTCACACATTTTTAATCCTGCAATCTTCGCAACACCATAATATTCGTTTGTTGGTTCTAGAACCCCCTCCATGAAGGAGCTTTCAGTTATAGGTTGTGTCGCATGCTTAGGATAAATACATGAACTTGCTAAGAACAACAGCTTTTTGACTCCACATAGATACGAATTGTGAATGACATTCATTTGAATATTAAGATTGTCCGTAAGGAACTGAGCAGGGAATGAACCGTTAGCTTGAATACCCCCGACACGCGCAGCGGCTAGAAAGACGTATTCTGGTTTTTCTTCTTCAAAAAATCGGCTAACTGCTTGTCCATCACGCAAATCAAGTTCAGCACTAGAGCGAGTGACAATACGACTGTAGCCTTCACTTCTTAAATGTCGCTCGATCGCAGAGCCAGCAAGCCCATTGTGGCCTGCCACAAAAATTTTAGCCTCTTTATGCATATGCTTCTCTCCTTAATTTCCTAACACTCTAAATGTCAATCAAACCGATTAGGGGTTAAAAAGCCCATTCGTTCTAATTCGATCTCACGCTCGACTTGCTTAGTATCCGTGTCTACCATGCGATTAACTAATTCTTCAAATGTCACTTTAGGTTCCCATCCAAGCAATCGTTTTGCTTTTGCTGGATCACCTAATAACAAATCAACCTCTGTTGGTCGGAAGTAGTTTTTATCAATCTCGATAAGGATCTTCCCAGTCTCACGATCAATACCTACTTCATGGATTCCTTCACCAGACCAATCAATTACCATACCAGCACGTGCAAAGGCTCTCTCTATAAATTCGCGGACCGTATGAGTTTCTCCCGTGGCGATCACAAAGTCTTCTGGCTTTTCTTGTTGAAGCATTAGCCACATTGCTTCTACATAATCTCCAGCATATCCCCAGTCGCGTTTAGCATTCATGTTACCGAGATAAAGCTTTTCCTGCACATTGTTTTTAATTCTGGCTACGGCACGAGTAATTTTGCGAGTAACAAAAGTCTCACCGCGAACTGGTGATTCATGATTAAAAAGAATTCCATTGCAAGCAAAAATATCATAAGCTTCTCTATAGTTCACCGTGATCCAATACGCATACAATTTAGCTGCTGCATAAGGACTTCGAGGTTGGAAGGGTGTATTTTCGTTTTGAGGGACTTGCTCTGCATTCCCATATAATTCGCTCGTCGATGCCTGATAAAATTTCACCTGTTGACTCATTCCAAGAATTCGAATGGCTTCAAGTAGTCTTAAGGTTCCGACTGCATCCGAATTAGCCGTGTACTCAGGTGTATCAAAAGATACTTTAACGTGGCTTTGTGCAGCCAAATTATATACTTCATCTGGCTTGACGTCTTGCATGATGCGAATCAAATTAGTGGAATCGGTGAGATCACCGTAATGTAAAAAGAAACGTCGATCAGCATCATGTGGATCTTGATAAAGATGATCGATCCGATCCGTATTAAACGAAGATGCACGACGTTTGATACCGTGTACTTCATAACCTTTTTTCAATAAAAACTCAGCCAAATAAGAACCATCTTGCCCAGTAATACCTGTTATCAGAGCTTTTTTAGCCTTCATTTGCAACCTCCTTATCTCAAATTCATACTAACGAGTTCTCTCCAAGAAATACAACGGATCGACTCCGGATGAATAATGTTTGCAATTTGCTCTTTTAACGCTTGCTCATGGCTTCCTTCAAAAGCGAATATGATGGCATCTAGCTTTTTGACATTTTCACGGAGCCATTCTGGAGAATAAATTTCGACATTATCAATAGAAGAACCATGTGTGACTGGGTTATTATCTAAAAACGCATAAACTTCAATTTTGTTTTTTCTTAAATCTCCCAACATATAGACAGATACGTCTACCGTACCGAAAATTGCAACGTGACGAATTCCTTCTTTTACAAGAGATGAAGAACAAGAACGATCAGGATGATACAATAACAGTTCAATCCATTTGCGATAGTATTCGATATTGATGTTTGGTGCTTGATAGCGTTCCAATCCATAAGGATTTCCAAAATATTTCTCTACAATATCAACTTGCTCTGCACGGCATCGTTCAATATTTGCAGGTATACCCGACAATCCATTAGCTCGGTAAAAGGCTACTGTTTCTTTTACGTAAACCAGCTGGTCTGCATGATCTTTGAATAGCTTAGCTACAAAATCAAAGTCCCCCAAAAAACGATATTGCAGATCAAATCCCTGATATTGATCAAACATATGTTTTTTAACGAACAACCCTTGATGAGGAATGTTTTGTCCTTTTTGAACGACTTGATCCGACAAAGCATGTCCGAATACCAAACTCTGACCCGTCATATCATTGATTTTTAATACATTTCCATAGACAGCCTTGCAATCAGGATTTTCTTCGAATTTAGTTACTATACGTTCTAATACGTAGGGATCATGGAAGTAATCATCTGCATTCAAAAAATAAAGAACATCTCCTGTTGCTAAATGAATACCTTTGTTATAAGCTTCATAATTACTTTTATCCTTCTCAGATAGAAACTTATCGATTTTGTCTCGGTATTTTTCGATGATATCCAATGTATTGTCTGTAGATTTTCCATCAACAACAACGTACTCAATGTCACAGTTACGTTGAGCAAGAACACTCTGGATAGTTTGCTCAATATGCTTATCTGAATTTAAACATACAGTAATAACAGAAATTTTCAAATAAACCCCACCTTCTATACATTTGTGCTACCATACTATTCTAAATGTCTAACAAATTAGCAGAAATAACTTTAGGTTTATGCACGTTCTGATATATTTCTTTAATCTCTAGTTCGATATCAGTTGCATAATTCAGTGAAGTGATCACAATTAAATCAATATTCAAAGAACTTAAACAGTCAGGATGATTGATATTAACATCTTTATAAGCTCCACCTATACGACTCGGATTTTTATCAACTACGATTTCAACAATCGCGCGAATTTCCTCAGATTCATAGATGAGGTGCCTTGCAATATCATTGGCTCCCCAAATTGCTACTTTCTTCGCTCCACTTTTTTTTATAGCACCTTCAATGATTTTGATAAAAAAAGAAGCAACTCCAGGTCCAATATCAGATCTTTCCTTTACTTTGTACATCCGTTGAATATGCCCACACTCTTTTGACAAAGCTTCTTCAAGCGCCAATATTTCTTCAGCATTATCAACTCCAAGACTTTCTGAAGCTCGAATTAGATTGTAGTTATCTGTATAGTAATTCAACCGATCAATTGGAAAGAAAGACAAACGTCCACCCAAAACTTTTTGCATATGAATAAATTCGGAAATAATAATATTTACAGGTACATGATACGTCTTGATCGGAGCATGAGATGCCAAGTTTTCGCTATTTCCTTTTGTACTCAATTCAATGAAATCTTTATACGTAGTGGAATTTTTTCTTTTAGCAAAAAAATCTTGTCCGTTACTAGAAGATAAATCAACCAAAGTGAAAGCGGAGTCAATGTATAACAACTTATCGTATAAATATAGCTGCATAAACATAGAGGTGTAATCTGGAGCATAAGCTGCGAATACACGTCCAATCGAGGTTTGCTGAGCTAGCTCAATAATTGATCTATGGCAACAGGAGTTAATAAATCTTGGACTGATGCTATTCATTGTTTCAAATGTACCGTGAGAAAGAAAGAACTGAAGCACTTCTTCAGAAGTATATAGGGTAGCTGAATTAGTGTACGTAATATTATGATTAAAGATATTTAATGCCCAACTTATAATTTTAACCTCATGCTTTTCAAAATGTGTATATAAAACTGCCAATATATCAGAACTATATCGAGCTTTATCCTCAAGCACAGTAATATATTCTCCAGTAGCGTGTTGAAGGCCGTACTCCCAGTTATCATGCATAGCAAGTGTTCCTGTACGAAAGTATTTGATACGTATATCATTATATTTTTCCACTACGAACCTAGTACGTTCAGTTACATCATTGTCGACTACAATCAATTCCCAATCGTTGAAACTCTGAGCCAACATACTCTCAATTGCATTTCCTACAAACTCACTCCGATTGCGTGTAGGCAAAATAACGGAAAAATAAGGGGTCTCGCTCATCTGTCAGCCTCCGTGTCGACTTTTTTCAACCAGGCCATCGGCCAATGCGTAATATTTTCGCTCAATTCGCTTTCATTAAACGGCCACGCCGGCTGTTCATAAGCAAAATCGGGATGATCTTTCAAAAAGACTTTCACGGCTTCAACCGGATTATCTGTATCCCAATTGGCTTGTCCTCGCGGTACATCATAGAGATCTTGCATGAATCCGTCAGTTGCTACAATATAAGAACCCGGCGTTACAAGTGAATGATAACTTTCAAGTTCATCCAATACGTGCTTTCTCGAATGGTCCGAATCCAGAATGACCAAAACAGTCTCTCCCGGGCGAATCTGTTCTTCAACTTGCTGCAAGATAGAAGGATCGGTCGAGCTGCCCTCCAACAGCGTGATGTACTCGAATAGTTCATGAGCTTCGATCGCAGAACGGTTATGCGGACGAATCTCGATATCGATCCCAATAACCCGGCCTTTGCCCATCGCCTGAAATAGCGACGCGTAGTAGATCAGCGAGCCTCCGTGAGCGACTCCGGTTTCAACGATTACGTCCGGTTTCAAACGATAGATGACTTCCTGAATCCGAATCATGTCCTCTGGAAGCTGAATTACCGGGCGTCCCATCCAGCTAAAGGTGTAGACATATCTCTCATTCCAACCTACTTTGTTCCACAGTCGGGATAAACATTCGAACCCTTCTTTGCTATATAACGAAAGCTCTTGTTCCTGTCCTTCTTCGCCTAGCAAAATTTTATTCGCGTCTGTATCGATCTTGATAATCATCTTAATCCCCCTACGGATTTAAAATTCGAGCAACTCCGCGTTGATTCCATCTCTATTCATGATCTCCTGAATCTCCGGAATATAATTTGGATTCATCGGAATAATCGTGCGCACCGTGCCCCCTTGCAACGATCCACTGCTTACAATCGGATGACCGGTTCCGGGCAAGTATTTGCCTTGTTTTTTCGGGTTGACGTCAACGATACAAGCAATTCGACTTGCCTGCGGATCGACAAGATTGGCAAAAGTAACGCCTTTGGCTCCGGCTCCCCAAATTGCAATTCCTCCGGTAGACTCCCGAAGCGCTATTTCCCGATTCCAGTGCTCGAATGTCGTCTGTTCCTGCTTAAGATAGTTATCAATCAAAGGCTGCAGTTGCTCAAAACTCGGCGTTCGAGGCTCTTGTTCAGGCTCTGGGCCTACTTCTGCTTCAAGCCACAGGTATTGTCCGTTAAATACATGGCGGGTCTTCACATTCGTAAAACCCGCTTTCTCAAAAGCATAACGAAGCGAATCTGCATTGAAGTAGGAACAATGCTCGTAGAAGAAGTCCCACACCACTCCATTCTCCAGAATCCAGTTCAAACAAGGCGTTTCAAAGTAAACCTTTGCTTGCGGAGAGTGACGAAGTGCGGTATGCACGGTAGATAACACTTCCATAGGTTTTTCCACGTGCTCAATCACATGGCGACAGATTACGGTTCCTGCTTTGATCTCTTCGTATTTTCGGCTATAAAAATCTTTTACAAAGTGCAAACGACCATCAAAATCGGTATCTTCTCCTTGATAGCTTGGGTCAAATCCATACCCTTTCACCGTTGGAGCAAGATCGAACACTCGACGAAGGAAATCAGCCTTGCCACAACCGACTTCGACGATGTAACCATCCGTTCCGGTCAGGTTAGACAGAACGCGTTCGGCAAGTGCATCCGTATATTCCCGAAACATAGGCGAATGGGTTTGATTGTTATTATACTGCTCGTTATAACTCACCCGATCAATATCGAACGAAGCGTTGAAAGTAAAGCAGCAATCATGGCAAGTATACAGATTCAAATCGCCTCGCGGCATGCGCTTCGCTTCTTCGCCACTTTCACAGATGAAGTTTTGATTCACCAATACGTTCTCCCTCACCAAAAAAGGTTCAGTATGGGTGGAACCGCATAGCTTACAAGTCGTGTCCATTTTTCGCCTTCCTTTCCGTCCACCAATTTGAAGCAAGCATCACGCCCTTGTCGATTGAAGTTCGAGGTTCCCAACCGATCAAGCGCAGACCGGAAATATCGGCTTCAACGAGCGGATAGTCGTCACTGCTGGCTAGGGCGCCGAAATTTGGTTTCCGGCGATCCGGAAATTGATCCGCTATCTGTTCTACCAACTCACGGACGGCAACCGCTTGACCCGAGCCGATATTGAATATACCGGAATGGCCATCTTCAGCCAGCAGCACTAATGCTTCTGCTGCATCTTCCACATAGATGTAATCGCGTTTCTGTATCCCCGATGAACATCGGGCTTCCCGATCTTCCAAAAGTGCATGGATCACTGAAGGAATCAAACGACGTTCATCTTCGCCAGGTCCGTACACAAAAAACAAACGTCCCCAAGCCAACTCTAGTTTGGTTTGTTCCGCATAGCTCCGAAGCAATTTTTCCAACGCGTTTTTGCTGGCTGGATAAGGCATATCGTATCGAAGCTCTGACGAAGTTTCCCGCATAATTCCTAAGGACCAGTCGTATTCGGCACAACTTCCTGCCACAACAAGTTTTCGTCCGCCATACTCACGAAATAACCTGACCAAAGCCAACGTAGCCTCCACCCAACGATAGTTAGCGAGCGAATTCCAGTAACTTCCCGGCGTTGCTTCCCAAGCCAAATGAATCAATTTATCCGGTCTGACTTCTGCCAGCAACTGTTCGGTGTGCGCCGAATCGAACAAATCTGCTTGATGCCAAATTACGTTGCTTTCAGAAGCCTGTACTTCACTACGACTCACGGCATGGACTTCTCCTTCTTGCCGCTCCAACAAAGACAGCACATGCTGCCCTAGAAATCCGCTTGCTCCGGTAACCAATATCCGAGTCATAGGCGATAATCTTCGAAGGCTGTATCCCGCTCCGAAATCTCCGTACAAGCCAGCGGCCAATCGATACTGAAGGCAGGATCGTTCCAGCGCAATCCGGCAGCGGAATTGGGATGATAGTAGCTGCCCATCATATAGGTTACTTCTGTATCGTCCTTAAGCGTCTGAAATCCATGCGCGAAACCTTCCGGAATATACAGGGCCGCTCCCTCTTCCTCGTTCAACTCCGTTGCATACCACTGCCCTCGGGTCGGCGAGCCCGGTCGCAGATCAATAACGACATCGTAAATGGCTCCCCGACTGCAACGAACCAGCTTTACCTCTTCGTAAGGAGGCAGCTGGTAGTGCATTCCCCGAATCGTTCCTTTAGAGCGATTAAACGAGAGATTATTTTGAACAAAAACGCTGTGCAAACCTCGCTCAGCAAACTCGGTTTGACAGAAACTTCTCGCAAAAAAGCCTCTGGAATCGTTCAGCTTTTCTAACTCAATTCGATATAACCCTTGTAAAGGCGTCTCTTTGAAAATCATTCTACCACCTCGACTTCAGGTACAGGAACGATCCACTTTCCTCCCCATTCCCGAATAAACGACGTTTGTCCGATGATCTCTTCTTTCAGATTCCATGGCAAAATCAGCACATAATCCGGTTTCGTTTCAAGCAGACGCTCAGGAGCATGAATCGGAATGCGTGTACCCGGAAGGAAATGCTCTTGTTTATGCGGACTCCGATCGACCGTGTAATCCAAATAGTCGAAGTCGATGCCGCAATAATTGAGCAAGGTATTGCCTTTAGCAGGCGCCCCGTAGCCTACGATTCGTTTGCCTTGCTCCTTTAAAGCAACCAGTTCCTGTACCAGATTCCGTTTGAGCTGTTTAACTCGTTCCCGAAAATCTGCATACGTTGCCAACTCCAGTAACCCGTTATCCTTTTCCTCTTGTAGCAGTTCCGTGATTCGCAAAGAAACGGATTTATCGGAATCACCATCATGCTTGGCATAGATTCGCAGCGAACCCCCGTGCGTCGGCAGTTGCTCGACATCGAAAAGCTCGAGTCCGTGACGTTTGAACAGATTGGACACCGCATGCAGCGATAGATATGAATAATGTTCATGATAGATCGTATCGAACTGTCTGTCTTGAATCAGACGAAGCAGATGCGGGAATTCCATCGTGATCGTACCGCCAGTTTGAAGCAGTAGCTTCATTCCTGCTACAAAATCATTGATATCCGGCACATGTGCCAGCACATTATTGCCCAGCAACAGATCAGCCCGTATTCCTTGTTCCACTAACTTGTTCGCCAGCTGAACACCGAAGAATTCAGTAATGCTCGGAATTCCTTGTTCGATCGCTTTTGCCGCCACGTTAGCTGCCGGTTCAATTCCGAGGACAGGAACTTCATGTTCTTGGAAATATTGCAGCAGATACCCGTCGTTGCTCGCGATCTCAACAACCTGATGCTCAGAGGTCAGCTTGCATTTATCCGTAATCATATCCACGTATTGCTTGGCATGTTGCAACCAACTGTCCGAGTAGCTGCTGAAATATGTGTATTCGCTGAAAATATGTTCCGGTGTTTCGTGATCTTCCGTTTGGACCAAGTAACAACTGTCGCATACGTAAGTTTTCAACGGGAAAAAGGGCTCCATGCGTTGAAGATGATCTTGGCTAACGTAAGAATTTGCCAAAGGCGAGATTCCCAAATCGATAAACAGGTGGTTTAACGGTTCTCCGCATGATCGGCACGAATGAATCGGCATTGCAAAATCACTCTCCTATTTATGAAAAAAAGTTAAGCGCGTAGTTGCCAACGAAGCTCCGAATTCAGTGTGCCACGCTCAAGCAAGCTATCTAGAACTTTCAAGCGCATTCTGTCGGAACTTCGGAAGTCGGGATCCGTATCTCCATTCGCTTCGATACCATGCTTCAAATCGAGAATACATTCATGCAGGCTGAACAAAGGCTGATAATCTGGCGCAAGACTGCTAAACAAACCGAAGTCGACACGATAAGAGCGCTTATCCGGTTGTGCATGGGCATTGATCGAAATCTCAGTGCCTTCAATGACCTCTTTGACTGCATACGCCAGTTCTTTAACCTGATAATTCCAGACATCCGAGCCAACGTTGACGATCAAGCCGTTTCCACCTTGCCGCGACTCTCGCTGAACCGCCCAATCAATTGCGCGTGCCATGTCCCGATTATGAATCAACGGCCGCCATGGTTGACCGTCGCTTAGAATATCAATCTTTCCATTCACGATAGCCGAAGCGACAAAATCATTAAGTACGAGATCAAGACGAAGATTATCGCTCATTCCGCAAGCTGTTGCAAAGCGAAGCGAAGTCGTGATAAAGTCCGGCGAAGCGATTTCCTGAAGAAACTGTTCCGTTAACACTTTAGACTTGGCATAAGCCGTTAGCGGATTAACCGGCGATTGTTCGTCTCTGGCTGTACCATCCTCGGCAAACCCATATACGCTGCAGCTCGAAGCAAATACAAAAGATTTGACGCCTTCTTCTTTCGCTAATCGCGCCAGCTCAACACTTGATCGATAATTGATATCGAGAGTTAGCTCTTCGAACTTGTTGCCGATCGGATCATTCGACAGCGCGCACAAATGTACAACGGCATCGACGCTTTGAAGAAACTCAATATTCAGATCACGGATATCGCCATAATGCTGCACGTCTACGGTCTCTGCTTTTCCCTCGGCATTCTTCTTCAGTGTATGTTCAAAATATCCCGCATCCCAACCGATCAGGATAGCTTCTGGATAACTTTGTCTAAGCTGCTTGATGACGGCTGGCCCTACATACCCCAAGTTTCCCGTTATTAAAATTTTCACTATAGAGCCCTTCCTTCTACCATTTTTTCCATGGAGCGGTGTTGCTGGACCATAGCTCTTCCAGACGGTTCTTGTCTCTTAACGTATCCATGGGTTGCCAGAAGCCTTCATGCCGATACGCAGACAGCTGACCCATACCCGATAATTTTTGTACGGGAAAGTTCTCCCAGGAGGTCAAATCATTTTCGATAAATTGGAATACCGTAGGCTCTAAGACGAAGAAACCTCCGTTTACCCATGCCTGATCGCCATCTGCCTTCTCTTGAAAGCTTTCAATCAGATGTTCTTCGCCCAATTTGAGCGCCCCGAATCGTCCTGCCGGCTGCACTGCGGTCAGTGTTGCCATTGTATTCTGAGCACGGTGAAATTGAATCAATTGCCCAATATCAACATCTGCAACGCCGTCGCCGTATGTAAAGCAGAAGGTTTCTCCTTCCAAATAGCGCTCCACTCGTTTCAACCGTCCGCCAGTCATCGTATTTTCTCCCGTGTCTACCAATGTAACCCGCCAAGGCTCGGCATGATTTTGATGGACATGCATTTCATTTGACTTCATGTCAAAAGTTACATCCGATGTATGCAGATAATAGTTCGCAAAATATTCTTTTATGACGTAACCTTTGTAACCGAGGCAGATGACAAAATCATTAATGCCATAATGCGAATACAACTTCATGATGTGCCATAAAATAGGTTTTCCGCCAATCAGAATCATCGGTTTAGGAATAACATGTGTTTCTTCACTGATCCGTGTACCGAAGCCGCCCGCTAGTATCACTGCCTTCAATACGTTTCCTCCTTAAGAATCAGACTAAGCCTTCTTGTAAAATCCAAACACGAATTTCTTCTTTCGAGATAATATCTTCCATTTGCGGCCAAGGCTTACTGACGCATTTAACACCGGGCGCATCCTGAAGCGTATTCTTTTTGCGATATTGAGAAAAAATGATATACATATCGTCTGTCTCATTGGCATACTCGACTTCATCTTCGGCCATCAGTTCTTCGAACCTTTTTTCACCGGGTCGTAGACCGATTTGCTTGATCGAGATTTTCTTATCGAGGTTATATTTGGCGGTTAATTCCTGAATCATAACTAACGCCAAATCTTCGATTTTCACTACAGGCATTTTAAGCACAAATATCTCTCCGCCGGCTGCCAGTTGATTCGCTTTGAGGATAAGCTCGATCGCCTGTCTTGGCGTCATCATGTAACGCAGCATATCCGGGTCGGTAATCGTAATTTCCCCCTCTTCAACAATTTGCTTTTTGAACAGTGGAATAACCGATCCTCTCGATCCCATCACGTTGCCGAAACGGACAGCAGCGAATATTGTGGAGTTAGAGCCTTTATTCAGTTCAGTTGCCGATATCAACTTCTCCGCCAACAATTTGGTTGCGCCATATGTATTGGTCGGAGAAATCGCTTTGTCCGTACTGATAAACAAAACCTTCTTCACCCGATTGCTAATTGCGCCTTGAATCACATTTTGCGTGCCCAGTACATTAGTTTGCACCGCTTCGAAAGGATTATACTCGCAAGCCGGAACATGCTTCATGGCCGCGCAATGGAAGACATAGTCAATGCCCTCCATGGCTCGTTCCAAGCGTGCGGCATCCCGGACATCGCCAATCAAAAATCGTAGTTGATCCAATCCGGATTGAAAATTAAGCCCCATCTCATATTGCTTGTGTTCGTCACGACTAAAAATGCGAATGACTTGTGGATCTTCATCCAGCAGTCGGCGCGTCAACTGCTGGCCAATCGTACCTGTGCCTCCGATAATCAAGATCTTTTTGCCCTTGTAGATACTGTGTTCCATCCGGCTTCATCCTTTGTCGTTCAGTCTCTCGATCCGCGTAAGGCCTTCTTGAAGAATCTGTTGCACCCAAGGAATTTCCGCTCGAATTGCAGCTACCAATCCGCCCAAGTGTTCATATAGTAGATCTGATTTCTTACGAATTTCCGCCTCTACCTTGATCCGGGGAAGTTCGCGGTCAAAGTCGTCCAAGCGGTCTGAAAGGGTCGTTTCAAAGACCGGATTGAACCATGGTCGTTCTACCGCCGTTGCCCACTTACGCTCAATTTCCTCCAACGACTTCCACGCCTTCACAGCTTTCGTTCGACTCAATGCCGGAAGCTTATCCAGCTGCTTTGCAACCTGTGTCAGTTCTTGTTGCACCAAAGAACTATCATTTAAAATATCGATTACCCGTTTTTTTACAAGCGCTTCACGTTCTTGGAAAAATTCATTTTCTGAATGTTGTGCATTTTTAGTCTGTATGAGCTGGCGCACTACGTGCTCCGGTATATTTTGCCCTTTGATCTCTTCGTAAACATTCTCAGCAGGCTGCCATTCTGTCCCCTCAATCGCCGCTCCTCCACGCGTCGCATTTATGAACTCGATCGCCGGTATGCTAGCAATTATGCTTTCCAACGCATCTTTCATCATCAGAAACGCATTGGTTGTCCGATTATACTCCCCATATACGTTTTTCACATGATGGATGGAATCTTGAATCACCTGATCCAGATGCGGCTGATAGCCGTGTTCGACACCTTCGCTATAAAACTTATCGCGTTGGAAGGATAAGTCTTGACCGGTCAATACAATTCGAGAAGCGCCCAACCAGGCCGCAACCTGAATAGCAGTACCTGTAACGGTAGGCGTAGGAGATATAAGTTGGTCCGCCTGCCCCATTCCAAGCAAGTATTTGCTGATCATGTCATTTTCTACGACTGCATAAAAGGAATCCCCTTGTTTCTTCTCCGAAATTTTATGGAAAGCCGAGGAAACGTAAAATAATGGAGAATCTAAAGTACCTTCTACAGAAAAAATCTTCTCATTGATATCGCCGCCATCCATGATTGTCGCAATATGTGGACGGATTCCGTGCTTTGCCAATACTTGAATACTCGATCCTGCGGAAATAATCAGTGCATGCGGCACAAATTTTTTAATCCACTCGATGTCTTGCTCCAATGAAGGACCGGATGCGACGATCACTGCTGTATAGTCCTTTAAAGATCCAGCAACTTCAAACAAGGAAGGAGCGGAAAGCATCCCGGCAAGCTGATTCACGCTGTTTTCCAGCCATGTTTTTTGGAACAGTTTTTCCGTATGACGATTGGATTGGAAAAGGTTACGGTAGTCAATAAAATCTTCTTTTAACTGTTGAAGATCCTCCATACCGTTCTCCAAATAATGACGAAGCGCCACAAAAGCCAATTCTTCATTCATATACGTGCAAATTCGGTTAAATAATATCTTCAATTGCGATTCGCCAGCAGAAAGCCACAGAATCTTCGGCCATTTTAATAACTCTTCAAGCTCGTACTGCTGCATAACGGCATGAAAAGAACCGGCATCCGGTTCATACACGATGAAAAACCGATCCGGGTACATTTCGATTAAATCGGCAAGCCCCATGCCTCTGCCGAATCCGTATACGAAAATTACATTCATATCTCCAACAGAACCCTTGACTGCATCCAGCCAAGCCTGATCCTTCTCAAGTGGTTCAAGGACCGGTGTCGAAGTCTCTTCCTCGCTCCGATCAAATTGTTTCAGAGCATTTACCGTATTCGGAAAACGTTCTTGAAGCACTGCAAGGTTAGCCTGGAAATAGGACACGCGATAACCACCATTCCGAAAGTGTTAATTTCTATATTTACTATATCGGATTTTTTTAGGGTTGAGTGAACATCAAGTCAAAAAAATCCCCCTCCGACCTATTTTGGATCGAAAGGGGGTTTTTTAATTTTTATGATCAATAAACACACTATTCATTGCATAAGCATTATGATAAGCATTTTGCTGGCTTTTAATTGCTCCTTGTTTTTGCATCCATTGACCTGCCTCGTTTTTCAGAAAGCTCATTCTGCTAAGAATCAGAGAGTCAAAACCCAGTATGTGAGCAATCTGTGTACGGTTCTCAAGAGTAATGTTAGTTCTATATGGCTCTAAAGCTTTGACAAGTTCTTCTCGTTGGTCTGCCAGCTGGAGAAGCTCTTCTTCATTCATAAGGTTCAGCCGGGCAACGGCTTCCTCGGTGATTGCCTGCAAGTCATCGAGGATTTTTCCGACTTCTGTAGCTGTCATTACATACTTCCTGCCATACCCGAAGATTTGCTTGCTTCTAGCCAGGCTTCACGCAGGTCGTTCAAATACTCCAATACTTCTTCTGCAGGCTCGACCGATTTCTTGACGTTAGCTTCGATCAGACGGTTCAGCATATATTCGTACACCCGGACAAGCTCATTAGAGATCGGATAGTCGAAGTTCAAAGAGGATACGAGTTCATGTACAATCGCTTGCGCTTTGCAAAGATTGTTATTGGCCATTTCTACATTTTTCGTTGCAATACCGTCAATACCGGCTTTGACGAAACGAATGGCTCCATCATACAGCATAATCAAAAGTTTTGGCTTCGAAGCGGTCTGAGCTTGCGCTTGTTGATATTTCTGATGCGGTGAGTAGATCAAAATTTATGCCCTCCCTGTAATTACATGCTCGAAAGACTGGACATTGTCGTGTTGTATTTGTTCATAGCCGTTTCCATGGCCGTAAATTGCTTGTAGTAGTTCGTTTCGATTCGAGTTAAACGACTATTCCAGTTCGTGATTTCACGATCAATCGATGTCAGCCGCTGGCCCATTAAACTTGTGGTCAAGAAGGTCGAAGTCAAATCGCTGCTGACTTTAGACGTACCTGCTTTTTCAGCTAGGCTTGCAAGAGAAGTTGTCGAGATTTTTCTCATCTTCGCCAAGATCCCATCATCTGCCGCATAGTTATTGTTCAATGTAGCCTTTGAATAGTTTTGACCGAAGAACTGATTGACGATATCGGGATTATCATTCAAAGCTTTAGTCAGCTTATCTGCATCCAACACGAGTTTACCTTTTGTGTCGTAGGTGCCTGTCGTAATCCCTAGCTCAGTCATGGTCAGCGGTTTATTGACTGGTTTTCCATCTTCTATTACTGTTCTGCCGATATCTACGCCTTGGATTAGAGCTGACCGCATATCGCTTACGGTTCGTTGAAGGATTGGATCGTTCTTCAGCATACCGCTTTTGGCTTTATCTTCCCAAAGTTTGATTTCGTCATCGGTCATTTCTTTCTTCTGGTCACTGCTAAGTGGTGTGTATTTTTTGTAGCGCTCTTCGCCGACCTTGCTGTTGACGGAAGAGAGAACATCGTTATAAGCGTTGACGAAATCTTGAACGGCTTGTACAACTTTCTCGGTGTCTTTGGACACCGTAACCGTAGTAGCAGCTCCACCCGCAGCATTCAAAGTTATCGCCACACCATTGATATCGAAACTGTTAGAGTCTTTTGTTATAGATAAACCGTTAACTTTTAAGGCAGCTTGATCTCCTTTGACTACAGCGCCAAGATCAAAAGCAGTTATAATACTGGAATCAACAGGAATATCGGCTTTGCCCATAGCTTTGGAAGTCAGAGACAGGCCTGCACTTTCATCATAAATCGCGGTTACTCCTGCTTTGCTATTTGCATTGATTTTATTCACGAAAGTTTGAATAGTATCTTCAGCAGTCAGCTCTATTTCAGCTCCGCCAATTGTTACTTTTGAAGGAAGAGCAGCGAAGTCAGAAAGCTTAGCAGAACTTGGTTGGCTGATTCCAGCTGTACTTTTAACATTGGATGCTGTCGCAAGCTTGGTTACTTCAATGGTCATAGTTCCGCTTGCTGTGGAAGAAGCCGTCGCAGTCACTGCGCTTGTATTCCCCGTAACTGTAGCCTTCTGCGCATTGATCGTACTGCTTTGAGAAAGCTTGGTAATGCTATCTTGCATAAAAGTAACAAGCTTGGTACTCATTTTGCGATAATCATCGCGCTGCCATTCGAGAGTCTGCTTTTGTTGATTCAGCTTGTTCAACGGACCTTGTCTTGCCGTCATCAAAGATTTTACAAGGGAGTCAATGTCCATCCCCGAAGCCATACCTGAGATTCTTGTTACCATGTAAAATCCTCCTCGTTATACTTTCTTATCGACCAGTATTCCTGTGAATTCCATCATTTTCGCTACTACGTCTAAAATCTTTTCCGAAGGGATTTCCCGAATGGTATCTCCCGTTTCTTTATTCATCACTTTAATCATGATTGCGTTTGTTTGTTTGTGAACCGAGATTTCAAGTGTTTTCTGCGGACCTTGAATAGCATCGATTGCTTTTCTTAATTCCTGCATCGTTTTTTCCTGATCTTGATGAATTTGAGGAATCGTGGTTAAAGGCGCGGCTTGAGCAGAACTTTCAGGGCTTTCACTGAAAGTAGGTGTGTACTCCTTTTTGCTAAAGGACGGTTGCGGCATAGGAGTGGCTCCTCCTAAACCGCCTGTTATGTTCGAACTCATAATTGGACCTCCGCTCTGATTAAGTATACCTTTGCCGCACTACTAAGTTGTCGTTACTTTATATATCGGAATCTGGCACGAATTCTTTATGAAAACTGAATATTAAAAATAAAAAACCCCGCAATAGCGAGGTTTCCTATCAATTGATTTTTGATCTTAACGAAGCAGGGACAGTACGCCTTGCGGCGATTGGTTCGCTTGCGACAGCATCGATTGCGAAGCTTGCAGCAAGATGTTGTTTTTCGACAGAGCGACCATTTCCTTCGCCATGTCGGTATCACGGATACGCGATTCAGCTGCTGTCAGGTTTTCCACAGTCGTTCCCAAGTTGTTCGATGTGTATTCCAGACGGTTTTGCACAGCACCCAAGCTCGAACGTTCTTTTGCTACGTTTTCAATTGCCGACGTGATGTCTGTCAGCGAAGTCGTGGAAGTCAGACCGCTGAAGCCAGTTCTGCTTACGCCTGTGATCGAAATTTGGAACGAGCTATCGTCCGCTTGTACGGATACGCTCGACGTGATCGCGATGCCGTTGAACTTCGTGTTCGTCATGATGTCGTCGATTTGCTCACCCAGTTGATTCAACTCGGCACTGATGTTCGACTTGTCGCCTGCGCTGTATGTTCCGTTTTCTTTCTGTACGTTCAGTTCTTTCATGCGAGTCAGCATGGCGCTGACTTCGTTCATTGCGCCTTCCGCCGTTTGTGCGAACGAAATGCCGTCTTGAACGTTACGTTGCGCTTGTTCCAGACCGCGGATTTGTCCACGCATTTTTTCGGAGATCGACAGGCCTGCTGCGTCGTCGGCTGCGCGGTTGATGCGAAGACCCGAAGACAGTTTTTCCATGTTCTTGCTTGCTGCGGCGCTGTTCAGTCCCATGTTGCGGTGCGTGTTGACGGCTTGAAGGTTGTGATTGATAATCATTGTTTGTTTCCTCCCTGAATTGGTTGATTCCCACGTCCATGTGGTTGGCTTGGTTCGTCATTGACTTTCCTGCCCTGCTATA
>JAAIGF010189048.1_pt1 | contig 37234 bp, 30 predicted proteins | sample 6487441 | NCBI WGS metagenome assembly JAAIGF01 (sample SAMN13974129, study PRJNA590717) | phyllosphere metagenome | biome: pepper field; feature: multiple bacterial spot infested pepper fields; material: pepper leaves; isolation source: leaves from pepper fields | host: Capsicum annuum ...
GAACGCGCCAAGCCCCCCAAGGTGATCATGTGCGCGCTGATGCGCAAGCTCATCCACATCATCTGGGGTGTCCTGCGAAGCGGCCGACCTTTCTCACCGGAGATCGCCCTTGCATAGACAAGGGCGAGACGGTATCTACGCAGCATCACCGGCCTGTCGGGTAGGCCAGCAGCACCACAAGATCGTCTTCACCGCGCTGCTGCAGTGCGTGCATGCTGCCAGCCCGGGTCAGCAGCGCGTGGCCGGCACGTACGTCGTACTGCCTGCCATCCAGTACATACCAGCCTTCGCCACTGACGATGTAGTAGATCTCGTCCTTGTGCTGCCGATGCAGGCCGATGCCGGCGCCCTTGTGCAGGACACGCTTGCGCAGCACGAACGCCAGGTCCTGCGCGTCGGCGAAGAAGGAATGGGCGGTGGTCGGCCCCGCACCGCCATGTGGACCGGGCTGGGCGCGCATGATCTCGTCCTCGTGGACCACCTGCGAGGATCGCGCGGGGTCGGTGCCCTGCCCTGTGCCGCCCTGCACATCGCAGTCGATATCCCTCGCCAGGGCGGTCTTCAGCGCTGGCTGCAGCGTCAACCAGTCGCGCACCGCCAGGCAGGCCACCGCGTTGGCGCCGGCGTGGCTGAAATGCGTGCCATCGGCCTTGCCCTGCCCGGGCACGAACAGGAAGTACGGACGGGCACCCTGCTCGCCCAGCGCGCGGATCCAGCGTGTGGTGCTGTCGTTGAGATCGATCAGCGCGATCTGCTCGCGCGCGGCCAGCTGCTTCATTGCCTGGGTGTAGACACCATGGGTATCCAGCAGCGCGCCGAAGTCATACAGCAACCGCGCCGTCGGCGTCAGCAGGATCGGCGTGGCCCCCTTGTCGCGCGCCAGCTGCACATGGCGCATCAGCAGGCGCGGATAGTCGGTGGACGGATCGGTGTAGCGCGAAGCATCTTCGAACTTCGCATCATTGTGGCCGAACTGGATCAGCAGTACATCGCCGCGCCGCAGATCACGCGCGATGGCGTCCAGCCGTCCTTCGTCGATGAAGCTGCGTGTACTGCGCCCGCCCCTGGCGTGGTTGCGTACTTCCCAGCGATCCGGATCAAGGTAGCTCTGCAGGGCCTGGCCCCACCCCGCCTGGGGGGCCCGTTCCGGTCCGTACTCGGCGGCGGTGGAATCACCGGCAATGAACACCCGTTGCGGCGCGGCATGCGCGGCGGTGCACGACAGCAGCAACAGCAACAACAGCTTGCGCATGGCCAGGCCCCATGTGGCGCCGAGCCCTGCCCGGCTGCGGTGTGAAAGCGGTGCGGACCAGGGCCCGCACCCCCACGGTGCGTTGACCTTACCGCGCCAGCCAGCCGCCATCGACCGGCAGCACCGCGCCGTTGATGTAATCCGACGCCGACGACGCCAGGAAGACTGCCGCGCCGCCCAGATCGCCAGGAGTACCCCAGCGGCCGGCCGGGATGCGATCCAGGATGGCCTTGTTGCGGTCTTCGTCGGCACGCAGGGCGGCGGTATTGTCGGTAGCCATGTAGCCCGGCGCGATGGCGTTGATGTTCACGCCCTTGCCGGCCCATTCGTTGGCCAGCAGGCGGGTGATGCCGGCAATGCCGCTCTTGCTGGCGGTGTACGACGGCACGCGGATGCCGCCCTGGAAGGACAGCATGGAGGCGATGTTGATGATCTTGCCACTGCCTTGGGCGATGAAATGGCGGCCGGCAGCCTGGGAGATGAAGAACGCGGACTTGATGTTCACGTTCATCACGTCATCCCAGTCCTGCTCGCTGAAATCCACCGCATCGGCGCGACGGATCAGACCGGCGTTGTTGACCAGGATATCCAGTCCACCGAGACCTTCGATGGTCTCGCGCACCACGCGCTCGACCGGCTCGATGCTGATCAGGTTGGCTTCCACGGCCAGGCAGCGACGGCCCAGCGCGGTGATCTTTTCCACGGTTTCGGTCGGCGGGGCTATGCCGGCCACGGCGACGTCGGCGCCAGCGGCGGCCAGCGCCAGTGCGATGCCCTGCCCCAGTCCCGTATTACCACCGGTTACCAGGGCGATCTTGCCTTCCAGGCTGAAGGGATTGGCCATTGCGGATGCGTTCCTTGTGGGTGCGTGTTGGGTGCCGGCGGCACCGGGACAGACGGAGTTACTTGAGCTGGCAGATGTCCAGCACGTGCATGTCGGTGTAATCCAGGTTCTCGCCGCCCATCGCCCAGATGAAGGCGTAGTTGCTGGTGCCGGCGCCCATGTGGATGGACCACGGCGGGGACACCACGGCTTCGTTGTTCTGCATGACGATGTGACGCTGCGCTTCCGGCTCGCCCATGAAGTGGTAGACGCGGTCGTTGGCACCCAGGTCGAAGTAGAAATAGACCTCGCTGCGACGGTCGTGCAGGTGCGGCGGCATGGTGTTCCAGACGCTGCCCGGCTTGAGCACGGTCAGGCCCAGCAGCAGCTGCGAGGATTTGCAGGTGGCCGGCACGATGTACTGGTAGATGGTGCGTTCGTTGCTGGTCTCCAGCGCACCGCGATCCAGCGCAACGGCATCCTTGATCGACAGCTGCTTGGTCTCAAAACGCGCATGCGCCGGCGTGGACGCCAGGTAGAACTGTGCCGGAGCGGCGGCGTCATCGGAGGCGAACACCACCTCCTCGCTGCCCATGGCCACGTACAGGCCATCCTTCGGGCCCAGCGTGTAGACGGTGCCGTCGACGGTAACGGTGCCGGCGCCACTACCTACGTTGATGACGCCCAGCTCGCGGCGCTCCAGGAACGGGTGGCCAGCGGCCGAAGCCGGCTCGGTCTGCTTCGGCAGCGACACCGGGCCGTTGACCGGGGCCGCACCGCCCAGTACGAAGCGCTCGTAGTGGGTGTACTTCAGGGTCACCGCATCGGCATTGAACAGGCCATCGAGCAGGTACAGGTCGCGCAGATCATCGTTGCTGGCACCCTTGATGGCATCGGGATGGGTGGCGTAATGGGTCTTGCAGTACATGGCGTCTCCAGAGCAGGGGGCGGGCCGATGGTTCGGCTCCGGCGCGATTTCAGGACATTGTAGCGAGGCAGGAAACCGGTGTCATTTTGCGCTGCGGAATGGGGCAGGGCCTCGGTCACGACCAACGGTCGTGACCCACCCTAGTGATCCTGGCCCATCGGTAGTGGTCGTGACCCACCGCGAACTGGCGAGGCCCACGCAAGCCTCCGGGTGGACCCCGACCGTTGGTCGGGATGCTCAATCCTCCGGCGGCTGGCAGGAATCGCGCACGATCAGGTGTGGTCGCACGCTGGCGATCTGCATCGCCGCCTGGCCCTCGGGCTGGAGCAGCATGGCCGCTGCGGTGCGGCCGGTATCGCGGGTGTGCCGGCGCACCGAGGTCAGGGGCGGCCACAGGCGCGACGCCAGCGGGCTGTCGTCGTAGCCGATGATGGACAGCTGCCGCGGGATGTTGATGCCGGCGCGCAGCGCCACCTTGTACACGCCTGCTGCCATTTCATCGTTTCCGGTGAAGATGGCGGTCGGCCGCTGCTTGCCCAGCAGCAGCTTCTCGGCCGCGGCCACGCCGGATTCAAAGGTATAGCCGGCCTCGACGATGCGTTCCTTCGGCAGCTCGATGCCACGCCTGGCCAGTGCGTCGATGAAACCGGCCGTGCGCTCGTGGGCGGAGCGGTAGGCGCTGGGACCGGTGACCAGGGCGATATCGCGATGGCCCAGCGACAGCAGGTAATCGGCCGCTTCGGCTGCGCCGTCGCGGTCATGGGTAACCACCATCTGCGAGGTTTCATCCAGCGGCAGCGCGGCGATGCGGGTGAAACGGCAGCCGATCTCGTCCAGCGCATCGGCCAGTGCCTGGTCTTCCGAGGCACGCGGCACCAGGATCACCCCATGCAGCTTCTGCTGCTGCACGAAACGGCACACACCGTCGATGTATCCCGGGCTGCGGCTGTCGCAGGGGTGTACCACCAGTTCGAAACTGGAGCCGCGCAGGGCATCCAATGCGCCGTACTGCATGTCCACGATGTACTGCGCGGTCGGGTTGTCGTACACCATGCCGATCAGGAACGAGCGCCGGAAGGCAAGGCCACGTGCCAGCGGATCAGGCGTATAGCCCACCTCGCGCATCAGTGCCTCGACCTTCTCGCGCGTGTCCTTGCGCACCAGCGGCGAGTTGTTGATGATCCTGGAAACGGTCTTCTTCGACACGCCGGACAGGCGGGCGATGTCGTTGATGGTGGCTGCCTTGCCTTTGGCCAATGCCGGCGTGGCGGCATCGTTCTTGTTGCGCACTGACATGTCGTGAACCAGGTAAGTCCGGAGATTCTGACCGCGTACTCAGTCGAGTGCGCGGTAGCGGAAATTGCGGAAGGTGACGGCACCTTCGCCGGCGGCATGGATCGCCGGCTTCAGGGCGAGGAACCTGCCCGCCACATTGTGATGGTAACCGGACACTTCCATCTGAACCGGATACTTCCGCCAGGTGCGGCCGTCGGTACTGGAGTGGAACGTCACGATGTGGCGGTTGTTGGTGACCCGCAGCCACAGCTTGCCACCTTTGCTGCCCGGCGGCAGCCGGGCAGGGCGCTCCTCGCCATAGCGATGCATGATGAACCGCTCGCCATCACTGCTCACGCCCACATACAGCCGGTCGCTGTAGAACAGCAGGGCGCCGCCGACCGCGCCGGGAGCGATATCCATCTCGACGTCGAACTGGTACGCCGTGTCCCCGGCGATGGCGGTCAGCGGCGAACTGTCGCGCGGGGTTTCCCCTTTGCCCTGCAGCACCAGGCCCTTGCCGGTGAACTCAAGGCGGCGTTCTTCATCCCGGCCCGGGTTGAAGAACGACCACTGCGGACCCAGCGCCCGGCCTTCGAAGCTGTCCGACAGCGCCATGCCGTGAGCCCCCACCGCTTCACCCGCCGGCTTGCGCAGCGGCTGCCCGAGATCTCCGCCCCGGGCCACGAACCAGCCATCGTCGGTCCATTCGATCGGCTCCAGCAGCGCTTGCCGGCCAAGCGTCCAGTAACCGTTCTCGTAGCCGTGATACATCATCCACCAGCGTCCGTCGGTGCCTTCGATCACCGTGGCGTGGCCACGCGACCACCAGGGTTCGGCCGCCGAGCGCGTACGCGTGATTGGATTGTTCGGCGCATTCACCCATGGCCCGTGGATGGAGCGCGAGCGTGCGGTGATCACCATGTGCCCGGTGGGCGGCCCGGCAGTACCGCCCACCGCGGTGGTCATGTAATACCAGCCGTCGCGGAAACTGATCTTCGGGCCTTCCTGGGCATAGGCCTCCACGTCCCAGCTTTCCGGATACTTCCAGCCGTCGTAGACATGCTTCGGCTCACCGGCCACGCTCAGCCCGTCATCGGCCAACTGCACGTAGTCGCCGCCGCTGAGGAACAGGTAGCGCTTGCCGTCCTCACCGACCGCATGACCCGGGTCGATGTACTTTCCCAGGCCGATGTCGATCGGTTCGCTCCACGGCCCACGGATGTCATCGGCCCAGACCACGAAGTTGCTGCGGGTATCGCCGGTGCGCGCCGGGAAATAGATGTAGTAGCGGCCTTCGTGCTTGACGATGTCCGGGGCCCAGATGGCACCGACGTTCCTGGTGATCGCATGGCCCAGCGGTTGCCAGTTCACCAGATCGCGCGAATGCCAGATCGGCAGGCCGGGATAGGCATCGAACGAGGACAGGGTAAGGTAATAGTCCTCGCCGTCCTTCAGCACCGACGGATCAGGACGGTCGCCGGCGAACACCGGATTGAGATAGGTGCCATCGCCCAGGTCCGCCTGACGCTGGTTCTCGATGCCGCGCTTCCCGTGTGCCGCTGCGGCAGGCTGGCCCGCTGCCGCAAGCGTGCTGGCGAGCAGCAGGCTGCTGGCCAGAAGCATCTTCAGGATGTGCTGCAACTGCATCGTATTCCCTCCCGGAATAGAGGATGGGTGATGCCGGGACAGGCCCGGCCACTTGCACGGATGCCGAGCGGCTGCCGTCACGCGCGCAGCAGCTGCGGCAACCACAACGACAGGGCAGGGAAGAACGCTACGATCAGCAGCACGCCCAGCGCGGCGAACCAGAACGGCCAGATGCTGCGCATGCTCTGGCCGACAGTGATCTTGCCGATGGCGGTGCCGATGAACAGCACCGAGCCCACCGGCGGCGTCACCAGACCCAGGCCACCGGTCAGCACCAGCACCAGTCCGAAATGGATCGGATCGATACCGTAGGCGCGTGCGACCGGCAGGAAGATCGGCGTGCAGATCAGGATCATCGGTGCCAGATCCATGAAGGTGCCCAGCAGCAGCAGCATCACCACGATCATCAGCAGCACCATGAACTGGCTGTGCGCGAACGACTGCAGGAAACCCACCGCGGCCGTGGGCACCTGCAGGTACGCCAGCAGCCAGCCGAACACCGCCGCGGTGGCGATCACGAACAGGATGACCCCGGTGCTGCGCGCGGCGTGGGTGACCGTATCCAGGAATTCCCGCCAGCGCAGCTGCCGGTACAGCACGGTGGTCACCAGCAGGGCGTACACCACGGCGATGGCCGCGCTTTCCACGGCGGTGAAGATCCCCGCACGGATACCGATGAAGATCAGCGCCACCAGGCCCAGGCCGGGGAGGGCAGAGACCATGCGCAGCACCACCGTGCGCCAGCCCGGAAACACTTCCACGCCATAGCCACGACGCCGCGCCACCACATAGCCGGTGACCATGAGCGCCAAGGTCATCAGCAGCGCCGGCACGATGCCGGCCGCGAACAGATCGGCGATGGACAGACCGCCCCCGGCGGCGGCGGAGAACAGGATCAGGTTGTGCGACGGTGGCACCAGCAGGGCCACCAGCGCGGCGGTGATACTGACGTTGACCGCGAAGTCGCGGTCGTAGCCGCGCTTGACCATCTGCGGGATCATCGTGCCGCCCACCGCCGATACATCGGCGATGGCCGAGCCGGACACGCCACCGAAGAACAACGAGGACAGGATGGACACCTGGCCCAGGCCGCCACGCATGCGGCCCACCAGCGAGGACGCCAGCGCGATCAGGCGTTCGGAGATGCCGCCGCGCATCATGATTTCGCCAGCGAAGATGAACAGCGGAATGGCGATCAGCGATGCCGAACCGGTACCGGCCGATATCTGCTGCACCAGCACGATGCTGGGGATGTCCAGGTACAGCAGCGTGGCAAGCGCCGCAGCCGCCAGCGCGAAGGCCACCGGCACGCCCAGCAGCAACAGGACCGTGAAAACCAGGAAAAGCAGCGCGATACCCATGTTCAATGGTCTCCTTCGATATCGTCGGCCACCACCAGTGGCCGGTGCACGCGCCATGCGCGGTTGAGCGCGAACAGCACCATCAGCACGCCGCCGATGGCCAGTGGCAGGTAGTTGATGCTCTGCGGCAGGTGGGCACCGGCGGCCTTGATGTCCATGCCATCGAGCAGCAGCACCGTCGCCCACACGGCGATGAAACCACCCAGCACGGCGATCACCAGCTGCACCAGGGTATCCACCACGCGGCGCACGCCTTGGCGCATGTGGCCGGCGAGCAGGAAGAAACCGAAATGGCGATTGGTATGCACGCCGCAAGCGGCACCCAGGCTCATCGCCGTGCTCAGCAGCAGCAGCGTCACCGGCTCGGTCCAGCTGGGTGAATCGTTGATCACATAACGGGCGAACACCTGCCAGCCCTGCACCATTACCAGGCCCAGCAGGGCCAGCACGGCGACATGGATGGCGATGTCGGCGATGCGGTCCAGCAGCTGCTGTCCGCGGTGCGTTTCAAGGTGGGCGATGCCCGTCGTGGTATCGGTCATGACGGTTCCTCAGGCGAGATCGCGGATGCGACGGACCAGTGCGGTCAGTTCCGGATGGCGCAGGTATTCCCGCAGCAGTGGATCGGCCGCCTTGCGGAATGCCGCCATGTCCACCTCATTGGTTTTCACTCCGTAGTCCACCACCGCTTTGCGGGCAGCGTCTTCGGAGGCATCCCACTGCCGGCGCATCACGTCCACCGAGGCACGCGCGGTTTCCAGCAGCAGCTGCCGGTCGGACGGCTGCAGCTGTTCGAAACGACGGCGCGACATCAGCAGCACGTCCGGCGCATACGAATGGTTGCTTTGCGACCAGTAGTGCGCGGCTTCGAAATGGCGGCTGGAATGGAAGCTGCGCATGTTGTTCTCGGCACCATCGATCATGTGCGTTTCCATGCCGGAGAACGTATCGCCCAGCGACATCGGGGTCGGATTGGCGCCGAACAGCCGCATCAGCTGGATGAAGATGTCCGAGGAAGCGACGCGCAGCTTCAGCCCGTGCAGGTCGCGTGGTTCGACGATCGGGTGCTTGGTGTTGTAGAAGCAGCGCGCACCGGAATCGTAGATCGCCAGGCCCACCAGATCGCGGCTCTGGAATCCGCCCAGCACCGCATCGGCCACGCCGCCATCCAGCGCGGCGCGCATGTGCGCCACCGAATCGAACACATACGGCAGGCACAGTGCCTGGGTCAGCGGGAAGGCGTTGTTGAGCGCGCCGGAGTAGACCCGGGTGATGTCGATGGCACCGAAGCGGGCCATGTCGATGGCTTCGGATTCACGGCCCAGCTGCCCTGAGTGGTACTGGCGCAGGCGCAGGCGGCCGCCACTTTCACGTTCCAGGGTTTCACCGATCCACTGCACTGCGGTGACGGTGGGATAGTCGGCCACGTGCACATCGGTGGCGGTCAGCAGCTGAGCGCCGGCCACCGTTTCGCTGGATCGACTGCAGCCTGCCAGCACGGGCGCGGCAAGCGCGCCGAAGCTGGTGGCCAGGAAGTTTCTGCGTGTGATCATCTGCGCCCTCCCGCGCGTGTCCACCGTGAGCCCGGCAATCAGCCGGCCGGCACGGCCCTGCAGGCAATGTCTCCGAAGCCGACGAACCGCACCAGCGCGGTCTGCCCTACGGTGATGTCATGGATACCGGTGGCATTGCCGGTGGCGATGAGTTCCCCGCGCTTGAGCGGCCGGCCACGCCTGGCCGAGCGGGACAGCGCGAAAGCGAACGCGGTGCGCAGGCCGCCGGGCAGCCGGTCCGCGCCGCCGCTGCCGACCAGGACGCCTTCGATCTGCGTTTCCGCACGCAGGTCGTTGTCGTCGCGCCCGGTCCAGTCCGGAATCTCCGGACCCAGCACCAGGCCGTTGTTGTTGCCGAAATCCGATACCACCACCCTCGGACCAAGGAGGTTGATCGTCGCCAGCGGGCTGCTGGCCACTTCCACGCCGATGTACAACCGTGCCGGCAGGGCTTCGGCCTGTTCCGGTGTCCAGTCCAGCTGCCCGGGCGGTGCATCCTCCAGCAGTTCCAGCACGTATTCGGCCTCCACGGCGGCGAAACCACCTTCGAACACGGCGATATCGACCGGTGTTCCACCGGTGGCATTTTCAAGCCGGCGCTTGAAGATCGGACCCAGAAGACGATCGTCGCCAGAAGCGTCGCGGCGTTCAGCAGCGATGTAGCCGACCTTCCAGCCGACGATCTGATCGTCCCACTGCTCGATGGCGAGGTCCTGCACACGGTAGGCGTGGACCAGGTCGGCGGGGATTTCGCCGGGAAAGCCGGGCAGGGAGGTGCCGTTGCGTCGCGCACTGGTGAAGGCACTGGCGATCGCCGCATCGTTACCGCCCTGCGCCAGTCCGGCCTCTCCGGCTGCTTGCGGTGGCGGGTCCGTTTTGCCGAGTTCGTTGCTCAAGGAGGATCTCCCGTTGGCGTTGTTGCGCTGCGCATCGACAGCATTCGGATGAGGTGTATATGGTAAACCGGTGTCATCTTGCAATGTGCAGTGCGTCAGAAGACCTTGCGATGACCAACGCGTCACCGTCCCTCATCCTGCCTGGAGCCTTGCGCCACATGCGATTGCCCCTGTCCCTGCTGGTCCTGTCCGCGTTGGCGGCGCTGCTGCCGCCGTCCCTGGCCCATGCGCTGCCGGGCGCAACCGCGTCGGACCGGCCGACGGTGGCCGATGCCGCAGGCGAACGCATCGCGCTGTGGCCGGCCGGCCGGGTACCGGGTGAGCGGGGTACGGCACGCGCACCGCATGTCGTGGAGCGCAGCAGCGACCCGCTGCAGCCGGATCGTTATGTGGACCAGGTGGATGCCCCCTGGCTGGTGGTACACGCCCCGGCCCGCCCGAACGGTCGCGCGCTGCTGGTGATTCCCGGCGGCGGCTACCAGCGGGTGGTGATCGACCGCGAAGGCAGCGAACTGGTACCCGACTGGGTCGACCGTGCCGGCTACACGTTGTTCGTGCTGCGCTACCGGCTGCCGGAAGGGGCGCGCGACCGCCAGGCTGCACTGGCCGACGCCCAGCGGGCGATGCGGTTGATCCGCGCGCAGGCGTCACAGCGCGGCCTGCAGGCTGACAGCCTGGCGGTGATGGGATTCTCCGCGGGGGGGCACGTGGCGGCGCGGTTGGCCACCGGCTTCGACGATCCGGTCTATCCGGCCACCGATGCGACCGACCGTATCAGCGCACGGCCGGCGCGGGCGGTGCTGGTCTACCCGGTGATCGACATGGGCGGGCAGGCGCACCCGGGTTCGCGGCAGCGTCTGCTGGGCGCCGATGCGGATGCCGTGCTGGTCGCGCGTTATTCCCTGCAGCGCCAGGTGCGCGATGACATGCCGCCAACCCTGCTGGTGCACGCCGCCGATGACGACGTGGTCAGCGTGGACAACAGTCTGCTGATGGCGCAGGCACTGGCCGCGCACGGCGTGGAGCACGAGCTGCATCTGTTCGCACATGGCGGCCATGGCTTCGGCATGCGCGCAGCGGCCGGTTCGACCACGGCCCTGTGGCCATTGCTCGCGCAGCGCTGGCTGCAGGGCGGCGAGGGCGCTCCATGAACGACTCATCTGCCGACCAGCAGCGCCGCCGTTTCCTGCGCGACAGCGCGCGCTGGGCACTGGCGGCGTCCACGGCGTCCCTGCTGCCGCGGGCCTTCGCAGCGCCCGGCCCGCACGCCGACCAGCAGGTGCTGGTGCGGGTACGCGGTGGACGTGTGCGTGGCCAGCGCGAGCACGGCGTCAACGTGTTCCGGGGCCTGCGCTACGGCGCCGACACCGCCAGCTGCCGTTTCCAGCCGCCGCGCCGCGAAACGGCATGGCGTGGCATCGCCGACGCGCTCGCCTTCGGCAACGCCGCGCCGCAGGGCGGCAGCGACGGGCCCGGCAGCGAGGACTGCCTGTTTCTCAACGTCTGGACGCCCGCCCTCGGCGATGGCGGCCGGCGGCCCATCCTGTTCTATATCCACGGCGGCGGTTTCAACAACGGCTGCGGCAGCGATCCGCTGTACGACGGCAGTGCGCTGTGCCGGCGCGGTGACGTGGTGGTAGTCACCATCAACCACCGGCTCAACGTGTTCGGCTACCTGTATCTGGGCGACCGCGGCGATCCGCGCCTGGCCGCTTCCGGCAATGTTGGCCAGCTCGACCTGGTGCAGGCACTGCAGTGGGTGCGCGAGCACGCTGCCGTGTTCGGCGGCGACGCGGACAACATCACCGTGTTCGGCCAGTCCGGCGGTGGCGCGAAGATCGCCACGCTGATGGCGATGCCGGCCGCGCGGGGCCTGTTCCACCGTGCCTGGACGATGAGCGGCCAACAGGTCACCGCGGCCGGCCCACGGGCCGCGGCGCAGCGCGCGACCATCGCGATGCAGGCGGTGGGCGCCGCCGACGCAGGCGAACTGCTGCGGCTGCCGGCCACCGACCTGCTGGCCGCCACCCGGGCCCGGGATCCTTCGCGGGTGGAAGATACCAGCCTGTACTTCGGCCCGGTGCTGGATGACGTGGTGCTGCCCGTGCACCCGTTCTGGCCGCAGGCACCGGCACAATCGGCCGGCATTCCCATGGTGATCGGCAACACTCACGATGAGACCCGCGCCTTCCTCGGCAACGACCCGGACAACTTCGCGCTGACCTGGGAAACCCTGCCGGCGAAGCTGGAAAAGCAACAGTATGTGGATCTGCGGCCGGAACGGATCATCGCCGGCTACCGTCGACTGTATCCCCACTACACGCCATCGCAGGTGTTCTTTGCCGCCACCACGGCCGGTCGCTCCTGGCGGGGGGCGGTGGAAGAACTGGAGGCGCGCGCGCGCCAGGCTGCGGGGGCCGCACCCACCTGGGCCTACCAGCTGGACTGGGGTTCGCCGCTGCACGGCGGCAGGCTGGGAGCGTTTCACACCCTGGACATTCCGCTGGTGTTCGACAATGCCGGACTGCCCGGCGCGCCTACCGGCGGCGGTGACGATGCACGCGCGCTGGCCGCAACAATGAGCGATGCGCTGATCGCCTTCGCGCGCCATGGCGATCCGAACCATGACGGGCTGCCACGCTGGGAGCCCTACAATCTGCCGCGCCGGCAGACCCTGTTGTTCGATCACCGCAGCACCCTGGCCGATGATCCGCGCGGCGGCGAGCGCGAGCTGTACGCGCAGGCACCCTTCATCCAGCGCGGCACATTCTGATCATCAGGACCGCCTGCGCGGGAGGAGCGGCGCGTCGGAAATGGCATGGCGGCTTTCTGTTTCAGGAGCCTATTTTCGTCGAAAACGCCGCTATCGCGCCGCATCTGGATCCACTGAACATTCTGTTAACCACTATCTCATAGACTCCCCGCATGGGAGAAACAACGACATCAGTACATTTCTGCGGACGTCAGCAGCTGATCGACGCGATGGACACAGCGGTAGCGCTGCGCGATCCGCAGTTGGTGACGCGCGCTTTGAAGAAGGTACTGCGCGAGGCGATCGCCGATCCGCGGATCGTCCTGCCGCCCTGGGTGGGGCGCCCGCTGCAGGGCCGTTATGCACGCCGCGAGCTGCACCGCAGCGCCGAACTGGGCTACAGCGTGATTGCCATGTGCTGGGGACCGGGCCAGGGCACGCCGCTGCACGACCACGATGAGCTGTGGTGCGTGGAAGGCATCTGGCAGGGCGAGCTGATCGTCACGCCTTACTCCCTGCTGGAGCGCGAAGGCGAGCGTTTCCGCTTCGCGCCGCAGGATGCGCTGTATGGCATGCGCGGTACTGCCGGCTGCCTGATCCCGCCACATGAGCATCATGTGCTGCGCAATGCCAGTGACCGGCATCCGGCGGTATCGCTGCATGTGTACCAGGCGCCGATGGAGCGCAGTACCGTGTTCGATCCTCTGGGCGCTGACTGGTACCAGCGCCGCGTGAAACGGATGGAAACCGACGCGGCCTGATGCCTGGGTGGGTGCCGACCGTCGGTCGGCAGTGGGGCCAACCGGCCGGAAGATGCACGGCGCTGCGCGCCGCCGCCACGACCAACGGTCGGGCGCCACCTCAAGCCAGGTCCCAACCTCAACCCCCTGTCACTCTCAGCGTGGTGGGTGCCGACCGTCGGTCGGCACGTCGACCCTGTTGTTGAGCCGTGTCACTTCCTCGCCATCGTCGGCCAGCAGCACGCGCACGCGCAGGCTGCTGCGATCACCGGCGGGCAGTGGCAGCGACACCGTCGCGGTCCTCGGCAGCAGGTCGGTGGGTGCCTCCATCGCCGGCACTTCGGTCCGTGCGATCTCCCGGCCACGTGCATCTTCCAGGACCGCCACGCCCACGCCGGTGCCCACGTGGCCCAGGCTGTGCACGGTGACATGCACCTGCCGCCCATCCACACGCACATCACCGCGACCGACGCCGAAGTCGGCGCGCTGTTCCACCGGGGTTCCCGCTGCGATCCGCTCGAACTCGAAAATCTCGGTCTTCCCGGGCTGGAACCGCAGTGGCGTGCTGACGCTGGTTTCCAGCAGCACTTCCTGCTCGCGTATGCGGCCATCGATGCGGCCATCGCCGTCGCCATCCACGCCGCTGCGCACGCGCCAGGTACCGGCGGCCACGTTCCAGCCGGTCATGTCGGCGTCGATCGCGTGCCTGCCAAGATTGTGGCTGGTGATGGTGAAGCGCTCCGGCGACGGTGCATGCACCAGCAAGGCCACCTGTTCGGCATCGCCATCGCGCGCGAAGCGCCAGCTCACCGTGTGTCCCGGCCAGCTCTGGTTGCGCTTCAGGGCGATGCCGCCCAGACGCGCACGCTGCAGAAATTCACTGGGTGCCTCCACACGATCGGACCACCAGTGGCCCTCGGTGTTCATGTATTCGCGCTGTGCCTTGGCCTGGATGCCATCGGCGTGCAGGGCGGCGATGTACTTCCTGTCACCGGTGGCCTGCCATGCCATCAGGCTGGCGAAGCCGGTCCTGCGCGCATCGGCATCGGCGATCAGTCCCGGATACCAGTCCTGCTGTCGGCCCAGTACCTCGACGTAGTTCTCGCCCAGGTTGGCCAGCGCGGCGGGACCCCCACGTGCCACGCGATAGTCCAGTGCCTGCAGGTACTTCGCATCGCCGGTCCAGCGCCACGCCGCCCAGAAGGTGTGCATGACGTCGCCGCTGCCGGAACCGTTGTTCAGCTCGCCGCCACGGGTCGCACCGGTCGCCCAGTTGATCTCGTTGGGCAGGGTGAAACGGCCGTCGTCGTCGGTGCCGGCATGGGCTAGGTAGCCGTCAGCCAGGCCGACCACCAGCCTGCGACCGGTGGCGTCGGCGTTGTACTGGCCGAGCAGGAAGGCCGGGTGCAGCGCCGGGAACGAGTACGGTTTCTGCCACTGCCAGTTCGGTTCGCGGTACACCTTGTTGCCACCGAACCAGTTGCTGGAGAACAGCACATGGCCCTGTGGATTGCGCAGGATGATCTTCTCGTCGAAGGCCTTCACCGTTTCCATCAGGCGTTCGAGGGTGAGCGGATCGCCCCAGTTGAGGTACAGCATCGCGCTGTTCGCATTGATGCCTTCCTCGTAGGCGTGCAGTTCATCGGTCTCGATGGTGCTCAGGCCATTGCTGAACATGCCATTGCGGTAGACGGTGTCGGACAGCGCGGTCAGTGATGCGTTGAGGCGGTCCGGCTGCACTCCCATCAGGGCCAGTCCGGGCCACTGCTGGGTCAGGTCGGAATCATCGGAGATGCCACCGCCGAAATCGCCGTAGGCCACCTGCCGGTTGTCGATCCACCAATCGATGAAGCGACGTACGTATTTCAGGTCCTGCACCTGGTTGAACGCCCAGGCCGGCACGCCGGCGGGAACTTCGGGCGCGGTGAACGGCGGTCTGCCCTGGCTGTTGTAGCTGATGTAGTTCCAGTACAGGCGGCCCAGCGCATGGTCCGGGTCCACCCGCAGCAGGTCGCTGAGATCGGCATACACACGTGCGTACAGGCGCTGGCGCTTGGAAGTGGTGTGCTCTTCCACCAGGAAGCCCCAGTTGTCGCGCACCTGGTTGAAGCGGTCGGCGACATGCTCGGCGATGGCCTCCGCGCGTGGCTTGAACACCATGCGGATGGCCGCGCCATCCAGCGCCTGTGCGTTGAAGCCGGGCGCGGCCGAAGCGATGCTCAGCCACAGGCTGTCGGCAGTCAGGATGCGGTCGCGCAGGTCCAGGAACACGGTGCGCTTCTGTCCCGGCTGCACGGAGACCGACACATCGATCATGTCGCGTGCCGGCCAGATCGGGTCCTTGATGCGGATGTCCAGCGGAATCAGCCCATCGTGCGTCGCCGGCAGATCCAGCGCCGGCAGGTCGATGGCTACGCCGTCCAGGCCGTCATGCATGTTTTCCCAGCTGTAGGCCCAGCTGCGGATCAGCGGCTGGTCCGCCGGCGCATCGCCCACGCCGGAGGGCACCAGCACGTGGACAATAGGCCGCGGCTGCGCGGGCAGGCTGTCGGCGCTGCGTCGACGCGAGCCGGCGCCCTTGGGCAGGGCCATCACCATGCTGCGTTCGGCCTGCGGGTAGCGCCCGTCGATATAGCGACGCAGCGCTTCCAGGTTGGTGTAGTCAGGCTGTGCCTGGCTGTCGATGAAGTAGATCTGTTTGACGCTTCCTTCCGGCTCGGCGCCTTCCTCCACGTGGTACGCCCATATCTCCTGGATGGGGGTTTCCTGTTCCACGTTGGAAAAGCGCAGCACGCCGCCGCGGGTGGCGGGGATGTCGTCCACGCTGCGCACCACGCCCCGGGGCCGGCGCAGCAGCACGGTGCCGACACTGGCCGCGTCGGCACCGTGGGCCAGAGTGCCGAAGGCCGCACCACGCACTTCCACCCGATTCACCGTTTCCCCGTCGGGCAGGGTCAGGTCCAGGTGCTGGCCCCCTTGCACATAGGTATTCCAGTCCGGCAGCTGGAAGTAGTCGTTGCGTCCCGGCAGCCGCGAGCGGTTGTAGACGCCTGGCCAGGTGGTCTCGGCGATGCCGTCGGTGGCCTTCCACATCCATTGTTTCAGGTCGCGGGTATCGGCGAATTCCACCTTGCGGATGCGTGTACCGGCCGCCGCCAGGGCCGGTGGCGCGGCACCTTCCCAGCCGAACCGATGGCGCCAGGCGCGTTCGTCGGCCGACAACGGCACGGCGCTGGAAGCCTCACTGCCGCGTGCCAGCGCGGCCACCGCCGACGCATCGAGCATGCGGTCGTAGACGCGGATGTGCTGGAAATCGCTGCCACGCAGGAAGTTGTAGCGGCTCTGCACCTGATAGGGCGCCATCACGCGGCCGGCCAGGCCGAGCTGGTCCAGGGCCGCATCGTAGTCTCCGGTAGCCTGCGCGCGCGCCACTTCGCGGCCGTCGATGGACAGGCGTACGCCCTGGTCTTCATCCCAGGAGAAGGCCAGGTGCATCCATTGATCCGGGCGCGGGTTGTGCGGGAGTGCAAACGACACCCGGGTACGCGCGAGGTTGGCATCGGTGACGAAGGCATCGAAGCCGTGCCCGTTCCAGTCGATGCGCAGCCAGGCCATGTCCCAGCTGCTGTGGTCGGCATAGCCGACCCGGAAGATCACGAACGGGGCCTCGCCTACGGCGTATCGCGGCCGCCAGTCGAACGCCAGGGTGCCGCGCTGGGCCTGGATGTTGCCCGGCGCATCCCACGCCAGCACGCCGTCGTCTTCCCACTGGATGGCCTTGCCGCGCGGGCCGTCATCGACCACGGCGACCTTGTCGCGGAAGTTCGGCACCGGCTCGCCCTGGGCCACCACGGCCTGCAGTCCGTGGTCTGCATCGACATGGAACAACAGCGTCGGCGGCGTGTCCGCCAGCGCCGGTGCAGCGCACAGCGCGATGGCAAAGGTGAGCAGGCGGCGCAGCGGACCGGCGACAGCGGATGAACGGTACGGCATGGAACCTTCCTTTCTACAGCAGGCGCCCGCGATGGCCGCGGCCTGCCCGGCCCACTGCGGGCGTGGGTAGCTGCAGGCAGCCAGGACGCGGGAACGTAGCAAAGCCCCGGCGATGGGAGCATCTTGCGCCGCAACAGCCGGGGCTGTGATTTCAGTGCAGCTGGTCGAAGCGGCGGCGTGACTGGCACGCCGCCGCATGACCTGCGATCAGAACTTGTAGCGTGCGCCCAGCAGGAACTGGCGTCCGGACTCGGTGTACTGCAATGGCAGGCGGCCGGTGAGCGGCGAGTACACCCACTCGTCCGAGCCCTCGTTGGTGAGGTTGATGCCTTCCAGGCTCAGCTCCAGCTGGTCGCTGATCTTGTAGCGCAGCGATGCATCGATGACCGTGGTGCCGGTCATGCCGTGGTAGCCATCCAGGTTGAAGCCGGTCTCCTGGCCCGGTGCCTGGGTCAGGTAATCGTCGCGGTTGGTCGCCGAGATGCGTCCGGCGAAGGTGTCTCCTTCGTAGAACAGCGTGGCATTCCACGACGACTTCGACAGACCGGTCAGGTCGGTCTTCATCACCGGCTGGCCCTGGCCGTTGAGGTACTGGATCTTCGATTCCACCCAGGTGTAGTTCAGCTGCACGCCGAGGTTGGACCACTTGCCCGGCAGGAACGTGAACGGCTGGGTGTAGTTCGCTTCCACGCCATGCAGTTCGCCGCCCGGGGTATTGAGCGGGATGCTGAAGGTGAACTCGTCGTTGACCGTTGCTCCGGTGCCATCGAGCAGGCTGGCCGGCAGGCCGCTGCTGGAATAGGGGCGCATCTCGCGGGTGGTCTGCACAAAGGATTCAATATCCTTGTAGAAGAGACCCAGGCCGAGCATCGCACCTTCCTGGAAGTACCATTCAAAGCCGAGGTCGACGTTGGTGGCCCGGATCGGATCCAGGTTCGGATTGCCGCCGGACACCGTGCGCGCGCCACCGGCCACGGCCACGGTCACGCCCGGCGTCAGATGACCCAGACCGGGGCGGGTCATGACCTTGGCCGCGCCCAGGCGGATCAGGAAATCCGGGCTCACTTCCGCCACCAGGTTGAACGAGGGCAGGGTGTCATCGTAGGTGCGGCTGGTGGTGGTCAGCGCCGGCACCCCGCCGATGGTGGCGTAGCCGGTGGATTCCTGCTTGGTGCGCACGTAGCGCACGCCGACGTTGCCCGACAGCGGGATGGAGCCGAGGTCGGTGGAGAACTCGCCCATCAGGTAGGCGCCACGGTCTTCTTCTTCCACGCTGCGGCTGTTGTTCAACCGCGGAGCGACGGCGAAGATGCCGCTGTTGCTGTAGATGCCGAACAGATCGGCTACCGCATCCAGGTTCGGCACCACCCAGTTGGAGGGCGAACCGTTGATGCCCTTCAGGCCTGCCGGTTGGGTGTAGTCGGCCGGCACCAGCGTGCCACCGCCAGGAAACTCCGGAACGGCCAGTTCGCTGGCGCGACGCAGCTCGGTGGTGCTGAAACTGTAGTTCTTGGCCAGCACGCCGCCCTTCAGGCGGAAACCCGGACTGATGTTCCAGTTGAAGTCGATCTGGCCGGTGTCGAAATCATTGTCCACGTACTGCGGACGCAGGCGGATTTCGGCCAGCGTCCAGCCGTTGGGATCGGTCGGGTCCACGCCGTAGTTGATGACCGGCGCGTTGCGGTTGCCGCGGTAATCGTAGCTGTAGCCCTGTACGTTGACCTTGTCCATGATCACCGTGGTCTGCACCGGGTTCTCGTGCGCCGACCGCGAGGTGCCGATCTTGCCGGACATCTGGAAGCTGTCGCTGAAGCGGTGATCCAGGTTCAGGCTGACCTGCTTGAACTCGGTGCTCCATTCGTCGTGGCGGTTTTCCGCACGGATGTCCACGTTGTCGAACTCACCGTACAGCAGGGCGTTGTCGCGGATCTCGCCATTGCGCACGATGGTCTGCGGCTTGCCGGTACCGGAACGGCTGAAGGAGATCGCCTCGATGTAGTTTTCATCGCGGGTGGCATCGATCTTCGAGTACAACGCATCCAGCGAGATCTCGGTACGGTCGCTCGGCTTCCATTGCAGCGAACCGGTCACGCCCAGGCGCTTCTGCTCGTGCTCCATCTGCACATAGCGCGGGAAACGCGGATGGAACACATCGGCGCCGTTGGCCTCGGCAAACGGCGAGGACGGCGAGAAACCACCATTGCTGGGGCCGTTGGCCCAGCGTCCGGTATTGGAGCCTTCCTCCAGTGCCTGGCGTTCGGAATAGGCCACCGACAGCAACGCACCGAAGGTGCCGTCGGCGAAGGTGTTGGCCACCAGCGCGGCGACACGCGGATCGGCCTTGTCGGCCATGTCGTTGAAGCTGCCCTGGCCGCTGGCGGCGAAGGTGAAGCCTTCGTAATCGAATGGCCGGGCGGTACGCAGGTCCACAGTGGCACCCAGCGAACCCTCCTCGACATCGGCCGAGGCGGTCTTGCGCACCACCAGCTGCGAGAACAGGTCCGACGCGAACACGTTGAAATCGAAGCCGCGGCCACGGTTGGTACCACCGCTCTGGTCGCCGGAACCCACCGTGGTCAGTGCTTCCATGCCGTTGATGCGCACGCGGGTGAAATCCGGGCCCAGGCCGCGCACCGAGATGCTGCGACCTTCGCCCGCTTCGCGGGTGATCACCACGCCGGGAATACGCTGCAGCGATTCGGCCAGGTTGAGGTCCGGAAACTTACCGATGTCTTCGGCGACGATGGCATCCACCACGCCGGCTTCGCCACGCTTGATGTCCAGCGCCTTTTCCACGCTGGCGCGGTAACCGGTGACGGTGACGGTATCCAGTTCAGTCGCGCTGCCGGCCTGCTGCGCGTGTGCGGTGGCGCCCAGCGCCATGCCGATCGACATGGCGAGCAAGGTAACCGGTGTCTTTTTGCGGATGTGACGTGAATTCATGGCCTTTCCCTCTCCCAAAGGTCTGGTTTCGCTGGCGGTGCACCGTGATGACACCGCTGGTCAGAGCCGACGTTAACAGCACCTTCATGGTCGGGCATCTTGCAGCGCAACAGATCATGGATGTCCCGGAGACGCTTGCGGGACAATGACCCGTCCTATCCTTCAAGGTGGACGGACAGACTTATACGGCTAGAATGACACCGATAGTCAAGAGCCGCGCGGGGTGCGCGGCCCAGCCGTCCCGCGCATGGCACGCCATGATGGGGCCGGGCAACGAGGGACATCTTCATGGGTCGAGTCGTGTGTTTCGGGGAGCTGCTGCTGCGGATGGGTGCGCCGGGGCGCGAACTGCTGCTGCAGACGCCGCGGTTGGAGGTGCATGTCGGTGGCGCGGAAGCCAACGTCGGCGTGTCGCTGGCGCATTTCGGCCACGATGTGGCGATGGTCAGTACCGTGGCCGACAATCCGCTCGGCGACCATGCGCTGGCCGAACTGCGCCGGCATGGAGTGGACACCCGTCACGTCGTGCGCCTGCCCGACGCGCGCATGGGTCTGTATTTCCTGGCCACCGGCGCCGTGCAGCGCGCCAGCGAAGTGGTCTACGACCGCGTCGATTCGGCGTTCGCGCGCAGCACCGCCGATGACCATGACTGGCCCGCGCTGCTCGCCGGTGCAGACTGGCTGCATCTCTCCGGCGTCAGTCCTGCGCTTGGCCCGGATGTGGCACAGGCGGCGCTGGAAGCGGCGCGCGCGGCACGCACATTGGGTGTTCAGGTGTCCTTCGACGGCAACTTCCGGCCCAGCCTCTGGCAACGCTGGGGGGGTGACGCCAAGGGCATCCTGCGCGAGCTGTTCGCACAGGCCGACATCCTCTTCGCCGATCATCGCGATATCGAAGTGGTGCTGGGGCAACCGTTCGCGCAGGACGACGTGGTCGCCCGCGTTGAAGCAGCGGCGGTTGCTGCCTTCGCTGCGTTCCCGCACCTGCGCTGGATGGCCTGCACCCAGCGCCAGGCGGTGAGCGTGGATCACCATGCGTTGGGCGCGCTGCTGATCGGCCGCGATGGCACGCGCGCGCAGGCACCCGTACGCCAGTTGCAGGGCATCGTTGACCGCATCGGCGGTGGCGATGCATTCGCGGCGGGCATCCTGCATGGCATCATGCGGGGTCTGGATGCCGATGCCATCGTGCGCTTCGGCCTGGCCGCCGGTGGACTGAAGCATTCCATCCCCGGCGATTTCAACCCTGTCAGCGAAGCTGACGTACTGGCCCTGGTGGGCGAGGAGCGTTTTGATGTCCGGCGCTGATCCGCGCGTTCGTGCGGTACTGAAACTTGCACCGGTGATCCCGGTGTTCACTCCCGACGATATTGACGATGCCGTACAGGTGGCGCACGCGCTGTTCCGCGGCGGCCTGCCGGTGATCGAAGTGACCCTGCGCACGCCGCGTGCGATGGAGGCCATCAAGGCCATGGTCGAGGCCGTGCCGGATGCCGTGATCGGCGCGGGCACGGTGCTGACGTCGGCGCAGATGCAGGCGGTGAAGGAGGCCGGTGGCCGCTTCGCGGTATCGCCGGGCGCGACCGGCCACCTGTATTCCGCCGCACGCGATGTCGATCTGCCCTTCCTGCCTGGCGTGGCCACGTCTTCGGAACTCATGCAGGGCCTGGAGCAGGGCCTGGACACGTTCAAGTTCTTTCCTGCGGTGCAGGCCGGCGGTGCGCCGCTGCTGTCGGCATGGGCCGGCCCGTTCGGTGATGTGCGCTTCTGCCCAACCGGTGGCATCAGCGCGCAGACCGCGCCGCAGTTCCTGCACCTGCCGAACGTGCTGTGCGTGGGCGGCTCGTGGCTGACCACCGCGGCACTGATGCAGTCGCGCGATTGGGATGCCATCGAATCGCTGGCACGCGCGGCAGCGACGCTGGCAGGCTGACATCCAACGGCCGGGCGCTGCCCGGCCACTCCCGGGTGGTATCGACAGGCACCGGTCGTCGCCGCGTCATCACGGGTCCTACAATGGGCCCATGCCCGGCATGCTCAAGACCGCTTTTCTTTCCCTGCTGGCCCTCATCGGCGGGCTGCTCGCGCTGGCCCTGGTGACCACGGTAGCCAGCTGGTTGCCGGCACTGCTCGGCCTGCGTCCAGACAGCACGGCGCAGCTCGGCTGGGATCTTGTATTCACCGTGCTGGGCGGCATCGCCGCGATCGGCTTTGCCAGCCGTTACGCGCCGGCATGGCCGTCCGCGCACGGCGTGGCCATGGCGGTGCTGATCAGCGCTGCGTCACTGTGGGCCGTGTGGGCCATGGGCAACGACTTCCCCCGCTGGTTCGTCGGCGCGCTGCTGGCGTCGCTGCCTGTACAGGCCGCTGTCGGCCTGCGCATCGGCAGGCCCGCATCGCGCTGATCCGGCAGTCCGCTGGCGTGGTCAGCGTTTGAACTCCGGCAGCGTCTGCCGCAGCGTTTCGATGCCCGCCCACGGGGCCTGCTTCAGGCGGCTGGCCCGGGCCAGCGCCTTGTCCAGCGGAAAGGCATCGGCGGCGGGTACACGCGCCAGCTCTTCCCAGCGCAGTGGCACGGCCACACCCGCGCTTTCCCGCGCCCGCAGCGACCACGAACAGACGCTGGTGGCGCCACGCGCATTGCGCAGCCAGTCGATGAAGATCACGCCCTTGCGCTGAGCTTTGCTCATGGTGGCCACATAGCGGTCCGGCGCACGCACGGCCATGGCCTGCGCGAAGGCTTCGCAGAACGCCTTGGCCTGGTTCCAGGGAGCGGGCGGACGCAGCGGCGCCACCACGTGCAGGCCCTTGCCCCCGGACAGCCGCACGAAGCTTTCCAGCCCCGTCTGGCGCAGGTGCGCACGCACCTCACGGGCGGCAGCCTTGATCTGCGTCCAGCTGATCCCTTCGCCGGGGTCCAGATCGAATACCAGGCGATCGGCATGTTCGGGGTCGGCAACCGTGGCGCCCCATGGATGCAGCTCCAGGGTATTCATCTGCACCAGCTGCAGCAGGCCCCTTTCATCGTCGATGTACACGTAATCTTCGGTGCCGCTCTTCTGCCGCAGCGGCACGGCGTGCACGGCGTCACCCAGACCTTGGCCGTGGTGTTTCTGGAAAAAGCAGGGCTTGCCGACGCCATCCGGACAGCGCAGCAGGGACAGTGGCCTGCCGGCGATCTCCGGCAGGATCCAGCGCGCCATCTGGCGGTAATACGCCGCCACATCGCCCTTGCGCAGCTTCAGCGCTGGGTAGACCACGCGCTCGGGGTGGCTCACCGCCACCTCCGCGCCGGCGTCCGATACCGGCGCCGCCCTGGCAGTGCGCGCGCGCGATGAAGTCGTCCCGGCCGCCGTGACCTTCGCCGCCGCACCCAGGTCGCGTGCCGATTTATCGCTGCGCAGCCGCTTGAAACTGGCCTGGCGCAGCAGTCCTTCCTTGCCCCAGCCCCGGAAGGCGACCTCCGCGACCAGGGTGGGCTTCACCCAGCGCACGCTCGCTGCCCGGAACGGGACATGGCCCGGCAGTTCCACCGGCGCCTTTTTCACCGTCAGATCCTGCAGGGCGGCTGACAGCGCGCGCAGCCTTTCGTCGTCGAAGCCGGTACCGACGCGTCCTACGTAACGCAGGCCGGACCCTTCAGGCGTGGCCAGCAGCAATGATCCAAACCCCTGTCGTGTTCCTTTCGGCGCGGTATGACCAACGATCAGGAATTCGTCGCTGTCCTCGTGCTTTACCTTCACCCACGAACGCGCGCGGCGATTCTCGTAGACAGCATCCAGGCGCTTGCTGACGATGCCTTCGAAGCCCGCCTTGCCGCTGGCGGCAAAGACCTCCGGGCCGTGGCCGACCACGTGATCGCTGTAGGCCAGCGTACCGACCTTGTCGCCCAGCAGCTGTTTGAGCAGCGCCTTGCGTTGCTCAAGCGGCGCTTGGCTGATGTCCACGCCGGCCACGCCCGGCATGTCGAACAGCAGGTAGCGCAGCGGTTGTTTCGAACTGCCATCGATGACCCGCTGCAGTGCCGCGAAATCACTGCGACCGGCCGCGTCCAGTACCACCAGTTCACCATCCAGGCGTGCATCGCGCACTGGCAGTGCGGCAAGGGCGCGGGTGACTTCCGGAAAATCGCCACTCCAGTCCAGGCCGTTGCGCGAACGCAGCGTCACCTGACCGTCGGCCAGATCCGCAAGCAGCCGGTAGCCATCCCATTTGATCTCGTGCAGCCAATCGCCGCCGCTCGGCGCGGCGGCACGATGATCGGTCAGCTGCGGCGCATGGTCGTGCGGATAGGGACGGTCGCGTGCACCCTGCAGCGCCAGCGCGCGTGCGTGCCAGCGGTCGCCGTCCTCGCGGCCAGCAGACGCACGGCCGGCAGCGCTGCGCTGGCGCTTGCTGGCCACCTTTTTCGCCGCCTTCTTCGTGATCTTCTTCGCCCTGGCCGTCGTGCCGCTGCCCGCAGCAGATGCTTCGGCCAGCAGATCGTCGGCCTCCGCATCGCGCGCCGCATCATCATCGCGCTTGATCAGCAGCCATTGCGGCTGACGGCCCTTCAGTGCGGTCCGCACCAGCTTCCAGCCGCCCGCCAGGCGCTCGCCATGCAGCACGAAGTCCAGTTTGCCAGCGGCTAGTGCCCGCAGCGGGTCGCCATCGCAGGCCCAGATGCCCTGGTCGTAGATGTCCACGTGGCCGGCACCGTAATGGCCTGCGGGTATATCGCCTTCAAAGGAGGCGTAGGACAGCGGGTGATCTTCCACTTCCACCGCCAGGCGCTTCTCGCCGACCCGCAGCGAGGGCCCTTTCGGCACCGCCCAGCTCTTCAGCACGCCATCCATCTCCAGCCGGAAATCGTAGTGGCGATGACTGGCATGGTGCAGCTGCACCACGAAGATCGGGCGCCGGTCCGGGTTGCCCGGGGCAGGCACGTCGTCCGGTTCCGGCGTAGCTGCCGCACCGGCCCCCAGCCTGCGTTTGCGGCGGTATTGCTGCAGAGACATCGATCAGCCCGCCCTGCGTTGCGCGGCGGTCTTCTTCGCGGCCTTGGCCGGCGCCTTCTTCACCGCTTTCCTTGCCGGTTTGGCGCTCTTGCCGGCTGCCGTCTTTGCCACCTTGGCCGGTGTCTTGCGCGCGCTCCGGCCCGCGCTCTTCTTCGCCGGTGTACGCGTGTTTGCGTCCAGGCTCTTCTGCAGCAGGGACATGAAATCCACCACGTTGGTGGCGGCATCCTCGCGGGGTGCCGGCTCTTCCTCCACGGTGGTGGTGCCGCCCTTTTCCTTGATGCGCCGGGTCAGGATGCCCTGCAGGCGTTCACGGAACTCGTCGTGGTACTGCGATGGATCCCATTCGCCGGCCATGGACTGGATCAGCTGCTCGGCCATCGCCGTTTCCTTGCTGCTGATGCGGTAGTCAGACAGGCTGCCACCCGGCAACCGGTATTCCTCCGGATCCACCAGCTCCTGCGGGTAGCGCAGGATCATCAGCACCAGCGCATCTTCGTTGGGCATCACCGCACACAGGTATTCGCGCGTGCGTACCACCACCCGGGCAATGCCGACCTTGCCGGTGCGGCGCAGTGTTTCGCGCAGCAGCACATAGCCCTTTTCGGCCTTCTTTCCCGGCACCAGCAGATAGGGTTTCTCGAAGTAGCGCGGGTCGATACGGGCTGCGTCGACGAACGATTCCACCTCCACCGTCTCATGGCTTTCCGGCGCGGCCGAGCGGATGTCCTCCTCTTCCAGCACCACATAGCTGCCCTTGTCGTACTCGAATGCCTTGACGATGTCCTTCCACGGCACTTCCTCGCCGGTATCGGCGTTGACGCGTTCAAAGCGGATCGGCTTGCGATCACGGGAATCGAGCATCCGGAACTGCAGATCGGTACGACGCTCGCCCGACATCAGTGATACCGGCACGTTGAGCAGGCCGAAGGAAAGAGTACCGGTCCAGATCGGGCGGGCCATGGGCGCTCACCGGTTGCCAAGGAACGACCAGCTTCAGCGCGTCGCCGTGAAACGCCCGTGTCCGCGGCGTGCACGGCGGGCGACCTGCTGCCGCCGTCGCGTCCTAGAGCAACGAGCGCACCGCCGTGGCCGGCATATGGTCCAGTGCCAGCCAGGCATCCTCCACCACATCCCGCGCCTGCGACCAGGACAACCGGGACGAGCCGCGCACCTGCTCCCAGTGCGCGGCCAGGGCCTGTTCGGTGCTTTCATCGCCACCGCGCGGCCAATCGGCGGCATGGGTGCTCAGCGCGAAGGCATAGGCCGGGCAGAGATCGCCCCAGCTTCGGCGCCCGTGGCCACGTCGTCGCTCATGGTCGGTGAGCATGTACTGCACGTAGTCCTGCGCCACTTCCTGTGGATCTTCGCGCACGACACGGCGGGCACGACGCTGGGCGGCGCCAGCGAAAGGGTTGGCGTTGGCGAGGGCACTGAACACGCGCGGAGTGGGGCGATCCAGACGGGGCATGGCGAGGCTCCAGCAGGACGGGCGGGAGGCAAGGTTTACCGGCGGGCGGGTTAGTGGGCCGTGACTGCCACGTTCATGACGCGGGATTCGCAAAGGCTTTACCTGGATGGCGCTGTAGTAGGGGCTCATCGAGGAGATCGCCATGAACAGAGACACGTCCCGGGATCCGCTGCGGGAAACCACCGCTCCCGTCCCAGGCGAACAGCGCGCCAAGCACGATATCGCCGATGCCGAGGAACGCGGGACCGGCGCGCCTTTCATCGACGCACAGAGCGGGCAGGGAAATGCCGACGAGCACCTGCCGGTGAAACGTGTGAGCGAGCAGGCGGCGCAGGACCGCAAGGACTGCGGCGACCGTCAGCGCGGGGGACAGGAAAGCCCGCTCAAGCGCCGCGAGCGCAAGCAGCACGCCAGCGACAACCAGGACCAGGCGCTGGAGGAAACCTTCCCGGCCAGCGACCCGACCTCGCCGTTCGTGCCGGCCAAGGCCCCTGATTGACGGCAATGCCGGCCGCCGCGCACTGCCGCCCGGCGACGGCGGTCACCGGGCCGCCGGTTTCATCGCCATGACCACTGCACGCCCACGCTGGCCGTGCGGTCCGGGCCAGGTTCGTAATAACGCCCGTTGCCATCATTGACGATCACCGAACCGATGTAACGCTGGTCCAGCAGGTTGTCCACGCGCGCAAAGACACGCAGGTCGCCGCTGCGCTGACGCCAGCGCCGGCCGGCTTCGACGTTCATCACCGCATAGCCTGGCGCCCTTTCACTGCCCAGATCGTTGACCACGGTGTCGCTGCTGGCGGCCACCTCGGCGGCCCACTGCCAGTCGCGCGGCTGCCACTGCAGGCGGGCCGATGCCTGCTGCCGGGGCACGCCTGGCAGTCGGCTGCCTGCCGCCACCAGGGTGTCCGGGACGCTGCAGCCACTGCCACCGCAGGCCAGGTAACCACTGCGGACCTGCGCCTGCAGCCATGTCCAGGCGACCTGCAGTTCCAGGTCGGTTGCCAGCGGCTGCCGCCATGACAGCTCCGCGCCTTGGCGGCGGGTGCGGCCGATGGTGCGGTAGGTACTGCGGCCATTGGTGTTGCTGGCCACCGCCAGCTCGTCCTCGGTATCGGCGCGGAATACCGTCACGTCCAGGCGGCTGCCATCCTGCGCCTGCCATTTGCTGCCGATTTCCATGTTGCGGCTGCGCGCGGCACGAAGGTCCAGAGCCAGCCCGGCCTGCCCGTCAGCGCGGTAGCCGAGTTCATTGAAGGTGGGGGTTTCGAATCCACGCCCCACCGCCGCGTGCAGCCGCCATGCAGGGGTCACCGCGACGCTGACGCCCGCCACCGGCGTGGTGGCCTGGTAGCGTCGGCTGCCGCTGTCGTCGGGATTGCCGGCGGCAATGTAGCGATCGGCAGAACGAAAGCGCACCACGCTGTGCCGGGCACCGGCCAGCAGCGACCAGCGCTCGCTCCACTGCCACCACGCCTGCGCGAACTGATCCACGTTCTGCACGGTATCGCGCTGGTCGCGGCGCAGCCGCCCCCGTATCCCCATAGCATCGCCGATGAAGTTCTCATGGCCGGTACGGTTCTGACGCTGGCGGTCGGCATTGAGGCCGGCGGTGACATCCAGCGTGCGGCCGGCCAGCGTCCCCTTCCAGCCCCAACGGGCGTCCAGTCCACCGTAATCACCGTCCAGGTCGATCACGCCGCCAGCATGCAGGGGATTGGCCTGCGGTGCCGGCGGGATGGCAAGGAACTGGGTCACGGCGCGCTGGCCGGCATAGGCCAGCAGGCGGAAGCGGTGCGGATCGCGGTTGCCGCTGTAGACCAGTCCCGCCTGGCTCTGTCGTACCGATTTACGGGTGTTGTACTGGTACGCCACCGCCGTGGCCTGGCGTGGATCGGCGGCCACCTGCGCACGCGTCAGGCCCAGCGGATCCTGCGCGTCCGGTGCGTCCAGGTGGTTGAGCAGCAGCTCCAGCCGGTCCTGGCCGACGGCCATGCCGAAGCGCGCGTTCAGCGATTCCCGGCGCGCGCGGCTGTGATCGCGCCAGCCATCGGTACGGAAATGATTGGCGGCAACGTTGTAGTCCACCGGGCCCTGCACGCCGCGCAGCTGCGCACCGACGCTGACCGTGTTGTCCGCGCCCAGGTTCATGCGCAGCCGCCAAGGGTCGCCAGCGCGCCCCGGCGCGGTATGCACCTGCAGGACACCGCCGGAGGAGTTGCCGTACAGCGCCGAGAACGGGCCACGCAGTATCTCGATGCGCTCGGCGCCGAGCAGGCTGGCATGGGAGAGCTGGCCTTGGCCATCGGGCATGGTGGCGGGCATGCCATCGACCAGTACGCGCACGCCGCGCACGCCGAAGGTGGAGCGCGCGCCGAAGCCGCGGATGGAAAGCTGGGTGTCCTGGGCCAGGTTCTGGCGGTCGCGGGCGACCACGCCGGCCACCCCGGCCAGCGCCTCGCCGATCTGCGCCTGGGCGCCGGTACGGTCGTCGTCCACCCAAACCGTGTCCGAACTGGCCGGCAACGCGAACGGGTCGACATCCTGGACCCGGGCCGCCTGGACCTCCACGGTCGCCACATTCCGGGGGGGCGCGGACTGGGCGTGGCCGGTGGCAGGCAGGAACAGGGCGCACAGGCAAGCCGCCAGGGGGCGGCGGACAGCAGGCTTGGGGGTCATCCGCAAACAACAGTGGGGATACGACCCTGCATCCTAGGGGCATCCATGTGACGGGAGCGCGTCCTGCAGCGCCCCCTTTGTTACGATGGTCCGGTTGCGGCCGGCGAGGTCGCGATCCTGCCGCGTGCTTTCTTCCTCCCCCTTACCGAATGAGTACCGCCGTGTCCTTCTTTGCAAACGTGGAACAGGTCCCGGGCGACCCGATCCTGGGCCTGACCGAGGCGTACAACGCCGACAGCCGTCCGACCAAGGTCAACCTGGGCGTAGGCATCTACTACGACGAAAGCGGCCGCATTCCGCTGCTGCGTGCCGTCAGGCAGATCGAGCAGCAGCTCGCCACCGAAGCCAAACCGCGCGGCTACCTGCCCATCGATGGCCTGCCGGCCTATAACCAGGCAACCCGCGAGCTGGTGTTCGGCAAGGACTCTCCGTTGCTGGCCGCCGGGCGCGTGTCCACGTCGCAGACCATCGGCGGCAGCGGCGCGCTGCGCATCGGTGCGGACCTGCTGCACCGGCTGCTGCCGCACGCCACCATCGCCATCAGCAACCCGAGCTGGGAAAACCATCGCGCAGTGTTTGCCGCGGCCGGCTTCGAGGTGCTGGACTACACCTATTTCGATCCGCACACCCATGGCGTGGACTTCGACGGCATGCTGGCCGACCTGGGCAAGCTGCAGCCCGGCACCGTGGTGCTGCTGCACGCCTGCTGCCACAACCCGACCGGTGCGGACCTCACTGTCGCGCAGTGGAAGCAGGTGGCCGAGCTGCTGAAGGAACGCCAGCTGTTCCCGTTCATCGACATGGCCTACCAGGGCTTCGACAAGGGCATCGAACAGGACGGTGCGGCGGTTCGCATCGTCGCCGAAGCCGGCATCGACAGCTTCGTGGTCGCCAACTCCTATTCCAAGTCGTTCTCCTTGTACGGCGAGCGTATCGGCGCCCTGTCGGTGGTGGCCCCGGATGCCGATGCCGCCAGGGCGGTGCAGTCGCAGGTGAAGCGCATCATCCGCACCATCTATTCCAGTCCGGCCAACCATGGCGCGGCACTGGTGGCCGGCGTGCTGACCAGTCCGGAACTGCGTGCGTTGTGGGAGCAGGAGCTGACTGAGATGCGCGAGCGCATCCATGCCCTGCGGGGTGGCCTGGTGGACAGGCTGGCCGCTGCCGGGGCGCCGGAATTCGCCTTCATCAACGACCAGGCCGGCATGTTCTCGTACTCCGGGCTGAGCCGTGTGCAGGTGGAAACGCTGCGCGATGAGTACGGCATCTACGCCGTCGGCACCGGCCGCATCTGCGTGGCCGCATTGAACCAGAACAACCTGGACTACGTCGCCAGGGCCATCGCCGCCGTCCGCTAACCCCTGAAAAAACGGGGACGGAGGTGGTTATCTGCAATTAACCACCTCCGTCCCCTTTTTTTTGCGGGGCGGCGACAATAGGTGATCTTTCCTGTCGCCCGAGGCCTGTCTGTCCATGTCCCGCACGTCGTTGACCCGGTTTCTCATCCAGGAGCAGCACGCTGGCCGCATCAATGCGGACCTGCGCCAGCTGATCGCCGTCGTGGGCCGTGCCTGCACCAGCATTTCCATCGCCGTCAGCAAGGGCGCGCTCGGTGGCGTGCTGGGTGATGCCGGAACGGGCAACGTGCAGGGCGAGGCGCAGAAGAAGCTGGATGTGATCAGCAACGAGATCCTGCTGGAAGCCAATGCCTGGGGCGGCCACCTGGCCGCCTGCGCCTCCGAGGAAATGGACCACTGCCAACCGGTGCCGGACATCTACCCGCGGGGTGATTTCCTGCTGCTGTTCGATCCGCTCGATGGGAGCTCCAACATCGATGTCAACGTGTCGGTGGGCACCATCTTCTCGGTGCTGCGCTGCCCGAAGGATGTGGAATGCCCCAGTGATGAAAGCTTCCTGCAGCCCGGCACCCGGCAGATCGCTGCCGGCTACTGCATCTACGGGCCGAGCACGCAGATGGTGCTCACCGTCGGCCACGGCACGCATGCCTTCACGCTGGATCGCGAGAAGGGCGAGTTCGTGCTGACCACGCCGGACATGCAGATTCCGGCCGCCACCCAGGAATTCGCCATCAACATGTCCAACCAGCGGCACTGGGAAGCGCCGATGCAGGCCTACGTGCAGGATCTGCTGGCCGGCAGGGAAGGCACGCGTGGCAAGGATTTCAACATGCGTTGGATCGCCAGCATGGTCGCCGATGTGCACCGCATCCTCACCCGCGGCGGCATCTTCATCTATCCGTGGGACAGGAAGGAGCCGTCCAAGGCTGGCAAGCTGCGCCTGATGTACGAAGCCAATCCGATGGGCCTGCTGGTGGAGCAGGCCGGCGGTGCGGCGTCCACCGGGCGCGCACGCATTCTCGACATCCAGCCCGACCACCTGCACCAGCGTGTTCCGGTATTCCTGGGCTCGCGCGAGGAAGTCGCCGAAGCCGAGCGTTACCACCGCCAGCACGACACCGACAACGCCGGCTGACGACGGCCCGGGACGGCTCATCGGGCCCGCTGTTGAGGGCGGGCCGGATGACGGTGTGCGCGCCGGCTGACACACGGACCCCGCGTGACATCGCCATCAGCAGTGGGCACCATCGAAGCCCACGCTGGGGAAGGATGCAGGCATGCAGGTGCAGGAACCGGTCGATTTCATTGAAGTGATCCACAACGCGGTACCGCCGCAGGTGTGCGCGGCGATCGTGACACGGCTGCGCGCAAGCGACCGCCTACAGCCTGGCGCGGTAGGCAGCGGTGTCTACCCGGAACTCAAGCGCAGCAAGGATCTCCGCATCAGCGGCTTGGCGGACTGGGCTGACGTGGAAGGCGTGCTGCAACAAGCCGTTTTCAGCGGCCTCTTAAGTTATCTACGCCGTTATCCACAGGCGTTGATCGCGCCCCTGATGCTCCAGGTTCAGGACAGCAACGGGCAACCGAAGCGGCTGACGGCCGAGGATTTTCCGTTGATGGACACCACCGCGCTGTCGGACCTGGCGCGTACCTGCCTGCGCCCCGGCGCGATCAACCTGCAGTGGTACCCGGCAGGCGAGGGCGGCTATCCCTACTGGCATTGCGAGCTCTATCCAAGGGATGTGCAGGCCGAAACCCTGCACCGCCATCTGTTGTGGACGGTGTACCTCAACGACGACTTCGAGCAGGGCGAAACCGAATTCCTGTTCCAGGGCCGGAAGGTAAAGCCGCGTACCGGCAGCCTGCTGATCGCACCGACGTCCTTCACGCATACCCACCGGGGCAACAGGCCGCAGCGCGGCGACAAGTTCATCGCCACCAGCTGGATACTGTTCCAGTCAGCCGAAGCGCTTTACGGCAGCTGACAGGCCGAGCCGGCCCTTCCCAGGGCCGCACGAAGCCAGCATGCACCTGCGGTATCTGCACACGGCCAGCGCCAGCGAGATTCCTGCAAGCAATGGAAACTCGAGGCGCTCGATCAGCATCGACGTGCCGAACAGCACATCCGCGATGAAGATCTGCAGGGTCCGCAGGAACGTGGCAACAAGAAAGCCCAGCACCAGCCAGTCATAGGTCCTCACCCTCCGGGCGCTGGACGCACACATGTCCACCTTTCCCGTGGTCGGCCGAAGCCGGTGCGCCCGGAGGGTGAGGATTCTGTTGCAGCGAGCCTCGTGCTCATGCGCAGGTCTTCCATAGGTTTCATGCATGGGACCTATGGTGAACGAGGTTGCGATCGCCACCTTTCAGATATCACTCATCTCTTGTAATCGCAGCAGGGAAGCATGTCGTCAACAGCACGGTGTTTGACGCTACTTCCGACGTCGCACTGCACCATCGGGCTGAGGCGGCGTCACCGTCGTTCAGAACAGACTGCCCTGCGGCGAATCCTGCGGCGGCGGCGCCGGCCGCAGAAAGCGGCTGCAGTCCAGTTTCGGCCAATGGCTGTTGTGTGCATCGAAGCCGAGGCGCCTGCGCGCAAGCTTGAAGCGGTTGGCCAGCAGATCCGCGTAGGGACCCTGGCCGCGCATGCGGGTGCCGAAACGGCTGTCGTAGTCCTTGCCGCCGCGCAGCTGCTGCACGGTGCTCATCACGTGCGCGGCGCGATCCGGATGATGGGTTTCAAGCCAGTCCCGGAACAGCGGCGCCACCTCCAGCGGCAGGCGCAGCAGCACATAGCCGGCACTGCGCGCGCCGGCATCGCGGGCCGCTTCCAGCACGGCCTCCAGTTCGGCATCGTTGATCCAGGGAATCACCGGCGCCACCATCACACCCACCGGAATACCGGCCTCATGCAGGCGCCGCATGGCGCGCAGGCGTGCATGCGGCGCGGCCGCACGCGGTTCAAGCCGTGCAGACAGGTGCGGGTCCAGCGAGGTCACCGAGAAATGCACGCTTACCAGGCCCTGCTCAGCGAGTGGCACCAGCAGGTCGATATCGCGCTCCACCAGGGCGTTCTTGGTGATGAGCGAAAACGGATGCCGGGTCTCCAGCATCACTTCGATCAGTTGCCGGGTCAGCTTGAACTTGCGCTCGATGGGCTGATAGGCATCGGTATTGATGCCAAGGGCGATCGGTTGCGGCACATAGCCCGGCCTGGACAGCTCCTTGCGCAGCAGTTGCGGCGCATTGATCTTGGCGAACAGCCGGGTTTCAAAGTCCAGTCCAGGAGACAGGTTCAGGTATGCATGGGAAGGGCGCGCAAAGCAGTAGGAACACCCGTGTTCGCAGCCCCGATAGGGATTCACCGACTGGCTGAAGCCCACATCCGGCGATGTGTTGCGGGTGATGATGCTGCGCGCGGTTTCCGCCCGTACTTCGGTGCGCAGGCGCCCCTGCGCGAACTCCTCGCTGTCGTCCACGCTCCAGCCATCATCCACCGTTTCGCTGACGGTGGATTCGAAGCGACCTGCCAGATGGGAGGTCGAACCGCGGCCCTTGATCGCAATGCCCATCGCGGCAGCATACGGCGGTGCTGTCTCAAGACGTGCGACCAGGCCCTCCAGGTGCTGCGGGACACTGAGCCGTTCACCTTTCCGGTGAGCGGAATGACCCGATGCGCACGGCGCGCGGCTGCCAAGCGCGCGTCACAGCAGCGCCAGATACGCCTTCACCGTGGCATCCAGCCCGTCGTACAACGCCTCGCTGATCAGGGCATGGCCGATGGATACCTCCTGCACCCGGGGCACGGCCTGCAGGAACGCCCGCAGGTTGGCCTGGGAGAGATCGTGCCCGGCGTTCACGCCCAGCCCCACAGCTTGCGCGCGGCGCGCGGCGTCGGCGAACAGCGACAGCATCGCGGCCGCGTCACCGGATGCGTGTGCATCTGCGTAAGGACCGGTGTACAGCTCGATGCGGTCGGCCCCCAGCGCCGCCGCAACATCAAGATGCGGGTTGCCGGCGTCCACGAACAGGCTTACCCGGCACCCCATGGCCTTCAGTTCCGTCACCAGTGGGCGCAGGCGCTGTGCGTCGCGCTCGAAATCGAAGCCATGGTCGGAGGTCAGCTGGCCATCGCCATCCGGCACCAGGGTGGCCTGTTCTGGCCGCGTGGCATCGCACAGCGGCAACAGGCCGGGATAGCCAAGGCGCGGCGCGGCGAAGGGGTTGCCCTCGATGTTGAACTCCACGCCCCTGGCGCGCGTCAGCGAGGACAGGGCGAACACATCCTCGGCGGTGATATGCCGGCGGTCAGGCCGCGGGTGCACGGTGATGCCGTGCGCACCGGCCTGCAGGCAGGCGTCAGCCGCGTGCAGCACATCCGGCTCGGTGCCGCCGCGCGAATTGCGCAGCACGGCGATCTTGTTGACGTTGACGCTCAGGCAGGTCATGAAGGCAAGGCGTGATGACAGGCGCGCAGTGTAGCGCCGCCCTCACAGCAGCGGCGAGGCCAGGCGTGCGAACGCTTCCGGCAGGCGGTGGGTCCACAGCGCACGGTTGCGGTCGTTGTGCACGCGCGTGGCGCAGGCGAATTCGTGCTCCAGGATGCCGGCCAACTCGGCGACGCGGCCATGGTCGCGCAGCATCATCGACAGTTCGAAGTTGAGCCGGAAACTGCGGTGGTCGAAGTTGGCGGTGCCGACGATGCAGACATCGTCGTCGGCGATGAACGCCTTGGTATGCAGCATGCGCGGACCGTACTCGTAGATCTTCACCCCGGCCTGCAGCAGCTCGTCGAAGTACGACCGCGCCGCCTGGGTGACGAACCACGAATCGCTGGCCTTGGGCACCAGCAGGCGGACGTCCAGCCCGCCCAGCGCGGCGGAGGTGATGGCCATCCGCGCCGCCTCGCCGGGCACGAAGTAGGGTGTCACCAGCCACACCCGGTGCCGCGCTTCCTGGATGGCCGCCACGTGCAGCCGATGGATGGTTTCCCACGCCGAATCCGGGCCGGAGACCAGTACCTGCGCCGCGATCCCGCCGTCGTCCCGCGATGGCGTTCCACGTGGCCACAGCCGTTCCAGCTCCAACTGTGCGGCGTCCTGCCCGCTGGCGTAAAGCCAGTCTTCCACGAACACCAGCTGCAGGCTGCGCACCACGTGGCCGCGCAGGCGCATGTGCAGGTCGCGATAGGCATCCGGATCGCGCCGCTCGTTCTCCTCGTCGGTGACGTTGATGCCGCCGGTAAAGGCGACCTGGCCATCGATGACCACCAGCTTGCGATGCGTACGCAGGTTCAGCCAAGGGCGCTTGAATGGCTTGAGAAGCTGCCGGGGATGGAACCAGACGGCTTCTCCTCCGGCGTCCAGAAGCGGTTTCAGGAACCGCGCACGCACTTTCGCGGCACCCACCGCGTCGAGCAGCAGGCGTACCTGCACGCCGCGCGTGGCCGCCGCCACCAGCGCATCACGAACCATTGTGCCGGTGTGGTCCGGCTCGAAGATGTAGTACTCGAGGTGCACGTGATCGCGCGCCTCGCCGATGGCCTCCAGCAAGGCATCGTAGGTGGCCGCGCCATCCACCAGCCATTCCACTTCGGTGGCGCTGCTCGGTGCCAGGCCGGTGGTGGCCTGGCCGATGGCGGCCAGTTCCGTGCAGTCGGCGTCGGGAGGGCAGACACTGCTGTAGTGCTCCATTCCCGAACGAGCACGGCCACGACGCAGGCGCTGGCGCTTCACCTTCTGCGGCCCGAAAAGGTAGTAGATGAAAAGGCCGATCCATGGCAGCGCGGCCAGCGACAGTATCCAGCTCAGCGTGGCCACCGGCTCGCGCTTCTGCAGCATGATCCAGCCGGACAGCCCCAGCAGATACAGCACATAGGCCACAAGCAGTGATGTCCGCAGGTGTGGGATGGCATCCAGCCAATGGCCAAGGGCATCGAAGAAGGCAATCATCGGCGGATGATAGCTGGCCTGCCCGGCATGCGTTCATCCATCGACCATAAAAAAACGCCCCTGCTTCCAGGGGCGTTTTCCAGTCGCGTCATGACTGAGTACTGCGTGTACTGCTTACTGCTGTACGAAACCGATCTTCTTCATCTGGGCGTTCTTCGCGCCGGCCAGGATCTTGGCCATCACGTCGTACTCCGAATCCGGGCTGGCATCGATCCGCAGTTCTGGCTGGTTGGTCGGGTCACGCTGGACCTCCTGTTCCATCCGCTGCTGCAGTTCGGACACGGCCACCGGGCTGTTGTTCCAGAACACCTGGTTGCTCGCATCCACGCGCAACTCGATCGGCGGCGGCGGTTCAACCGTCACCGGCGGCGGGTTGAGCACGCGCTGCGGCAGATCCACGGCGATCGGGTACGTCATGATCGGAGCCGTCACGATGAAGATGATCAGCAGAACCAGCATCACGTCCACGAGGGGCGTGACGTTGATGTCGGCCATGGGGCCCTTGCCACCACCAGTACTGAATGCCATGGCTTACTGCCCCTTCTCTTTGGTCGCGACGAAGCCGACGTCCAGCATGCCCTGTTCCTGCGCGACCTTGGTCAGGTC
>JAAIGF010113993.1_pt1 | contig 37137 bp, 33 predicted proteins | sample 6487441 | NCBI WGS metagenome assembly JAAIGF01 (sample SAMN13974129, study PRJNA590717) | phyllosphere metagenome | biome: pepper field; feature: multiple bacterial spot infested pepper fields; material: pepper leaves; isolation source: leaves from pepper fields | host: Capsicum annuum ...
GCTGTCGTAGGGGCGCGGGCTGGTGTGCGGCGCGTCGTTCTTCAGGCTGGTGGCGTACAGCGCATCGAACACCATCGCTTCGGTCGGGCACAGCTCCTCGGCGCCGCCGGCGAGCATCAGCGGCAGGCGGCCGAACTTGATGGCCTCGTAGGCATAGCCGATGCCCTGGCTGCCGCTGGTGCAGGCGCTCGAGGTGGGGATCAGCCGGCCCGTGAGGCCGAAGAAGATGCTGATATTGGCCGCCGTGGTGTGCGGCATCATGCGGATGTACGAGTTGGCATTGAGGCCGTCGGCCACCGAGTTGAGCAGCATGTTGCCGAACGCCTTGATCTCGTCGGTGCTGCCGGTGGACGAGCCGCAGGCCACGCCCATGCGCCCGTCCTTGATGCTGGCATCGCCAAGCAGCCCGGCATGTGCCAGGGCGCGTTCGGCGGCATACACCGACAACTTCGAAACGCGACCCATGCTGCGCAGCTGTTTGCGCGTCCAGTGGGCCGGCACCACGAAGTCGTCCACCGGGCCGCCCAGGCGGGTGTTCAATTCACTGAACCGGTCCCACTCGTGCATGACACGAATGCCGTTGCGATTGGCGCGAAAGTTCGCCGAGATGCTGTCCCAGCTATCGCCCAGGGAGGTAATGCCGGCCATGCCGGTAACGACTACGCGCTTCATCGTGCCACTTCGCTCTTTTTCAACACAGACCGCCATTGACGGCGATTACCTGGCGGGTGATGTACGCCGCCTCTTCGGACATCAGAAAATTCACCGTGCCGGCGACTTCTTCCGGGGTGCCCATGCGTGCGGCGGGGATCATCTTGAGGATCTCTTCGAGCGGTACGTGCTCATCGAGAATCTCGGTATCGATCAGCCCCGGTGCCACGCAGTTTACGGTGATCTTGCGCTTGCCCAGCTCGATGGCCAGCGCCTTGGCGGCGCCAATGATACCGGCCTTCGAGGCGCTGTAATTGACCTGGCCGCGGTTGCCGATCAATCCGGAAACCGAGGTGATGCAGACGATACGCCCGGGCTTGCGGCGGCGCACCATCGGCATCGTCAACGGGTGAAGTACGTTGTAGAAACCATCCAGATTTGTGCGCAGTACCACATCCCAGTCTTCTTCGCTGAGCGCCGGGAAGGCGCCGTCGCGGGTCAGCCCGGCGTTGCACACCACGCCGTAGTAGGCACCATGGGCCTCGACATCGGCTTCCAGGGCGGTGCGGCAGGCTTCGCGGTCCGCCACGTCGAACTGCAGGATGCGCGCCTGCTGGCCGAGGCCGTCGATCTCGCGCTTGACTATTTCCGCTTCGTCGCGCCGCGAGCGGCAGTGCAGCACCAGGTCGAAGCCGGCGCGGGCCAGGCGCAGGGCGATGGCACGGCCGATACCGCGGCTCGATCCGGTGACCAGAATGGTCTCGCTCATTGGGACGGTTCCTGAGTGAGTGGGGGTTCTTGGATATAGGTGGACACGTCGCGGGGCTGGAATACGTTCAGCCGCGCCTCGACCAGAATGCCAGAGCCTTCGAGACGGCATTCGAACACGCACATGCCATTGTCGTCCTGCAGGGAGCGGTTGGCGTGGATCAGCAGGGTGCTGCCAGCCGGAAAACGGTCGACATTGCAGCTGAAGTTGCGCGTGCCGAGCAGGAAGCCCAGCTCTACCGGCAGGCCTCGTTCACGGGCGTGACAACCGGCGAAAGCGGCGACGCTCTGGGCCATCAGCTCGATGCCCACCGAGGCCGGCAGGCTGCCGTCGGCCTCGCTGAACAGGCCGCCCGGGCGCACCACCAGACGGGTTTCGATATGGTCGGCGCCGAACGCCAGCACCTCGTCGATCAGAATCATGTCGCCCGCGTGGGGCACCAGCTCGGCGACGGGCCAGACACTCACTGCAGGTCTCCCAGGATCAAGGAAATATTGTTGCCGCCAAAGGCGAACGAATTGCTCATCAGGTAACGACGGCCGGCCGCTGGCAGCGCACCCGGCGCTTCGACCAGCGCCAGGCCCGGCAGTTGCGTATCGGCCACGCCGTCCCAGACGTGAGGCGGCAGGCGATTGGCGGCGTTGTAGTCGCTCAGCGTCAGCCAGCAGAAGGCCGCTTCCAGCGCCCCGGCGGCGCCCAGGGTATGACCGGTCAGCGGCTTGCTTGACGAGCAGGGCACGCCGGCCGGGAACAGCGCCTGCACGGCCAGGCTTTCCATGGCGTCATTGTGCATCGTGGCGGTGCCGTGCAGGTTGAGGTAGGCGATCTGCTCGGCCGCCAGGCCTGCCGCACTCAGCGCTTTGCGCATCGCCTGCTGGGCGCCGAGGCCCGCGGGGTGCGGCGCGGAAATATGGTGGGCGTCGGAGGTGGCGCCGCCGCCGAGCAGGGCGATACCGGGCCCCTGTTCGGCGCGGGTCATCAGGAACAGCGCGGCGGCCTCGCCGATATTGATACCACGACGATTTATCGAGAATGGATTGCAGCGCTCGTCGGACACTGCTTCCAGGCTGGCGAAACCGTTCAGGGTCAGCTTGCACAGGCTGTCCACGCCGCCGCACAGCACCGCATCGCACAGGCCCATGCGCAGCAGGCGCTGGGCGGCGAGCAGGGCACGGCCGCTGGAAGTGCAGGCCGTGGACTGGCAATAGGCCGGCCCGCTCAGGCCCAGCCAGTCGGCCAGGAAGCTGGCCGGCGCGGCAATTTCCTGGCGGCTGTAGCGGTAAGCCTCCGGCAACTCACCGTGATGCACGTAATCGGCGATATGTTCGCCGGCTTCGGCGATGCCCGAAGTGCTGGTGCCGAGCACCACGGCGATGCGGCTGCTGCCGTATTTCGCGATGGCCGCCTGGATGTCGTCGTGGATTTCCAGGGCGGCAGCCAGCAGCAGGCGGTTGTTGCGGCTGGCGAGGTGCTCGAAACCAGCGGGCATCTCGGGCAGCGGCGCATCGACTGCACCGACGGTAACGGCGCGTTCGGGTATCCAGCCCTCCTGGCGGTGCATGCCACTGGTGTCGCCGGCGAACAGCGCGTCGGCCACCGACTGCTTGCCCTGGCCAAGGGCGCAGATCACGCCGAGGGCGTCGAGTCGAGCGATCATGGTTGCGTCTCCAGCGGGCGCACGCGGTACTGCTGCGTGGCGTTGCCCAGTTCGATGGCCTGCCCGGCGCCGTAGCGAATACGCCAGTCCGGGGCCAGCTGGCGGCCCTCGGCGCCCTGGCGCCACCGCTTGCCAGGGTAGCTAGCGGCCAGTTGATCATCTGGCGTGAGGGCGAACAACAGCGCGGCGAACAGCTCGCGGGCAGCGGCATTGGGCGGCAGCAGGCCGTCATTGTGCCAAGCACCGTCTGCCAGGGATTGTCGGGCCAGCGGCACGCCGAGTGGGTCGAAAAGCGACCAGCGCAGGGCCGAGCCCTCGGCCTGGATCACCAGCAGCCAGTCCTGGCCATCGGCGGTGCTCACCTGCAGTGACATCGGCAGCGGCTGCGCCAGTTGTGGTGAGGCGGCGGGCAGCGGCGTGCGCGCGGCGCAGGCGCTGAGCAGCAGGATGCAGGCGAGGGTCAGCAGGCGTTTCATGCAGGCTCCAGGGGTTTGCGCACCGCGGCGTTGACCAGGGTTTCATTGCGCTGGCCGAACGGCTTGGCCTTGCGAATGCCCCAGCGCTCCAGCAGGCCGAAGTCCTCCGAGCGGCTCCACCACAGGTACGGGTAGGAAACGTTGCGCTCGCTGAATTCGAAGCCTTGCTGGCGCAGCATACCGAGGTATTCGTCGGCACTCTTCTGCACCTCCATCGGGTGGCGGAACAGCCAGCGGATCACCCAGGTGTCGATGTAGTACTTGGTCGATTCGGCGAACAGCAGCAGGCCGCCGGGCTTGAGCACACGCCAGAACTCGGCCAGCGCCTGCTCCTGCTCGACCAGGTGATGGAAGGTCTGGTGACAGAAGAGCATGTCCACGCTGGCGTCTGGCAGCCCGATCGCCGCGCAGTCGCTGGCGATCAGCTCCACGTCCAGGCCCAGGCGCCGGGCTTCGGCCCGCGAGCAGTCGAGGCTGTGCGGGTCGGCGTCCAGGCCGATGATGCGCGCCGGCGCAAAGGCACGCTGCAGCAGCGCGAACGACTTGCCCTGGCCGCAGCCGGCATCCAGCAGCACCGGGGCACCCGGAAGCGGGCCGTCGATCAGCCCGCGCAGATCAGCGACCGCCACGCGCAACACATGGTGCTGCCACACGTGGCTGCGCAGGAACCAGAAACCGAAACCGGTTTCCTCGACATAGGTGGCCGCAGCGCGGTTCATCGAAGCGTTCTCAGGCACTGGCACACAGCTCCGCGAGTACCCGCAGACGGCGACGCGGCTCGGCCACGTAGGGGTTGCGCTCGTCCCAGGCGTAGCCGGCGAGGATCGAGCTGATCATGGCGCGGATATCCGGCGAGGCCTTGGGATAATAGATCACGTCCTGGAAGCTGCCGTCGTACCAGCCTTCCACGTACACGCGGAAGGTGTCGACGCCGCGTTTGAGCGGGATGGCGAAGTCCTGTTCCCAGTCCACGGCCTCGCCGCTCAACTGGCGGTGCAGCAGGTTGGCGGCCATGCTCGCCGAACGCATGGCGATGGTCACGCCGGAGCTGAATACCGGGTCGAGGAATTCGGCGGCGTTGCCCAGCAGGGCGAAACCCTTGCCGTGCAGCGCCTTGACGTTGGCCGAGTAGCCCTTGATTTCGTTCACCGGGGTGTCCCACACGGCGTTGCCCATCACCTTGGCCAGGCTCGGGGTTTCGGCGACGAACTGCTTGAGGGCGGCGTCCTTGTCTTCCGGGTAGCCGTCGAAGCGCTCGGCCAGGCCGACCACGCCGAGAGAGCAGCGGCCGTTGCTGAACGGAATGGTCCAGAACCACACATCGCGCAGGGTCGGGTGGGTGGTGATGAGGATCTTCTCGCGGTCGAAGGCCGGGTGGTCGATGCGGTCTTCGATATGGGTGAACAGCGCCTTGCGCATCGGCAGGTTGGACGGCAGTTCGAGGTCGAGCAGGCGCGGCAGCAAACGGCCATAGCCGCTGGCATCGAGCACGAAGGTGCAGCTCACCTGGTATTCGTAGCCATCGGCGAGGCGGCGCACCGACAGCAGCGGTTGCTCGCCGCTGAAGTCCACGGCATGGATTTCCTCTTCGTAGCGGATGGTCACGCCCTGGCGCTCGGCGTCGTCGGCCAGCACCTTGTCGAAGGTGGCGCGCTGCACCTGGAAGGTCGAGCCGAAGCTCTTGGTGAAGGTGTCGCGGAAGTCGAAGTCGGTGTAGCGATCACCCCAGGCGAAGGCCGCACCGTGCTTGGTCTGGAAGCCCGCCGCGCGCACCGCATCGATCATCCCGGCTTCCTCGACGAAGTCCAGGCAGTGCGACAGCAGGCTCTCACCGATGGAGAAGCGCGGGAAGCGCTGGCGCTCGAGAATCAGCACCTCGTGGCCTTTACGCTTGAGCAGGGCGGCGGCGATGGCGCCCGAAGGGCCGGCACCGACGACGACGATCGGGTGGTGTTGGACTTCAGGAGACTTCATAGCGGCTCTTTGCCTCGAGTTTGGTTGATCTGCGCAGGGTCGCCGGCAGCAAGGTGCACAGCAGCCCCATGAGCATCAGGGCGAAATACAGTTGGGTGCTGATGACCTGCTGGTGCAGCAGCAGGTTGAGAAAGACGATTTCGGTCAGGCCGCGAGTATTGAGCAGAATGCTCTCGCGCCACTTGCTCTGGCTCAGCCCCAGGCCACCTGCGGCCCAGGACAGCCCCAGCCAGCTACCGGCCAGTTTGCTGAGCGCTGGCAAGGCCAACAGCGCGATGAATTGCGTGGCGGTAAAGCCGAAGTCGGCCGCCAGGCCGTGCCAATCAATCTGCAGCAGGCCGTAGGCGAGGATCAGCGGCACGGCGAGCCAGGTCTGCAGCGCCGTGAAGGCCTTCGCCGGTAGCGGCAAGCGCACTGGCAGACGCAGGCCGGCGGCCAGCAGCAGGTAGACGATGCCGAACACCAGCACGTTGTAGCCCAGTTGCTGGAGGAGCAGCAGCAGGCCGAGGAACAGGCTACCGTTGAGCACGGCGTGGCGCAGGCCAAGCAGGCGCAGCACCAATGGGCTGGCTGCTGCCAGCAGCGGCCACGCCAGGCTGCTCGGGTCGCGGCTGCCCTGGGCGAGGGCGAAGATCGACCAGCACAGCAGGTCCATGAGAATCGCCGCCTGCATCAGCGTGCGAGTGCGCGCGGCAGGGTAGGCGAGATCCTGCAGGTACAGAAACAGCACCGGAATCGCGGTCAGGGCGAACAGCAGGCCGATGGCGATGGCCGTCAGGCTGTCCAGCGGCGGTAGCAGCCACAGCGCGCAGGCCAGGCCGCAGAAGAACGGCACGAAGAAGCTCGGCAGGGCGATCTTCAGGCTTGCCGCCTGCAGGTCGAGGTCGATCACGTCGCTGAGAATATGCGCCAGCAACAGGCTGAAGGCGATGCCGTACAGCGGCCTGAGCCAGCCCGGTGCGAGCAGTTGCTCGGCGCCGACGCCCAGCGGCGTGCTCCAGTACAACAGCACGGGCAGGGCAAAGGTGCCCAGCAGCAGCTGGCTGACGATGGCGATCAGGCCCAGGCGTTTGCCGAACCAGGTGGCCAGCGCGAACAGGCCGATCAGGCCGAGCCAGCACAGGCCGATGGTCATCCCTTCACCTCATGCTGTTGCGTGCCGGCCCACGGCGAGAGCAGGAAGCAGAACATCAGCCCCAGGCTGATCGCCAGGCCGAAGTTGGCGATGGCCGGCGTCTGGCTGAGCAGCAGCAGGCCGAACGACAGCCAGCTGGACACTGCCGAGAGCAGGGTGCCGAGCAGGCTGACCGCCGGCCCGCCGATGTTCTCGCGCATCAGGATGGCGTAATCGACGCCGATGGCGGTGATCAGCAGCAAACCGAACAGGCTGAACAGGGTCAGCGGCTGGCCCAGCCAGCCCAGGCAGGCGAGGGCGGCGAGGGCGGCCAATAACGGCAGGCAGACCACCCGTAGGGCGCCGCCGAGGCCGAACGGGATGCACAGCAGCAGCACGATGGCCAGGCAGGAGATCAGCTTGAGCTCGGCGGCGCTGATCTGGGTGGCGGCGAACAGGCGGTTCAGCTCGCCGAGGCGGTCGACCAGCTGCACACCTTCCAGGCCCTCGGCAGCGCCTTGCAGCACGTTGCTGTCGGTCTGGCCCTGCAGGCTGACCACCGCGGCAACGCCATTGTCGTCGCGGCCCAGCCACAACGCGCGCCAGGGCTCGGCCAGTGGGCTGGCGAGCGCCTGCTCCAGGTTTGGCTGTGGCTGCTCCAGCAGGTGCTGCAGTTCTGCCTGCAGCGTCTCGGCCGGGATGCCCAGGTCGAGTAGCGCCTGCCAGTGGCCCGGCAGATCAGCCAGGGCGGCACGCAGCGCCTGCAAGTCGGCAGCCGGTGCGGCCAGCTGGTTCAGGGACAGGTAACTGCGCAGCTGGGCGTTTTTCACCAGTGCATCGAGGCGCGCGCCGAGCGCCTGCTGGCGCTGCAACAATTGCGCCTCATCGGCGGCGCGGACCAGGAAGAACTGGCTAGTGGGCTGCTGGCCGGTCAACTCGACGATGCGTTGCGACTGGGCGAACAGCGCCGGATCCTTGCCGAGCCACTGGCGCAGATCGTTTTGGCTGTGCAGCTGCCAGATGCCGCCGGCGCAGAACAGCAGGAACCCGCCGAGCAGCCACAGGCTGGTGCGGCGGTTCTGCAGGCGACCGTGCCAGCTCAGCAGGCGGGTCGCGATGGCCAGCAGGCGCGGCGCCGGGCGCAGCTGCATGCCATTGAGCCAGGCGGGCAGCAGGCACACCGAACACAGGTAGGCACCGATCAGCCCGGCGGCGGAGAATGCGGCGATCTGAGTGAGCGCCGGGAACGGCGTGAAGGCCAGCGCCAGGTAGCCGATCAGGTTGGTGCCCAGGCTCAGGCTCAGGCCCGGCAGGGTGCTGCGCAGCGCGCTCCAGCTGCGCCACTCGGCGTGGCCCCAGCTTTTGCTCAGGTAATGCAGCGGATAGTCAGCCGCGACGCCGATCAGGCTGGCGCCGAGCACCAGCGTCAGGGCGTTGATCTTGCCGAAGAGCAGCACGCAGGCCGCGCAGCCGGTCACCAGCGCCACGCCGATAGGCAGCAGGCTGAGCAACACGCGCGGGCGGCGGAAGGCGATCAGCAACAGCAGCAGGGTGCCGAGGCTGGCCGCACCGCCAATCAGGGTCATCTCGCTCATCGCCTTGTTCTGGCCGGCAGCGGCATACAGCGCGCCGCCGGTGGCGAGCAGCTGCCCGCCGGCTGCCTCGGTCGCGGCGCGGGCAGCTTCGATGCGCTGTGCGATGGCCAATGGCGCCTGCATGTCGAAGGCGTCGCCTCGGCTGCGCAGGTGTACCACGGCCCAGGTCATGCCGGGCTCGTTGACCAGCAGCGTGCCGCTGGCCAGGTCCGGCTGCACGCGGCCGCCAAAATTGAGTGCCTGTTGGGCACGCATGCCGAGGCCGAACCAATCCTGCTCTGGCGGCAGCAGGCTGAACGAAGCGAAGGGGTCGAACAACCCGGCTGCGCGTTGCTCGATGAACGTGCCCGGCTGCTCGATCAGCAGCTTGCGGTCAGCGGCGGGCAGCATGTTCAGGCGACTGTCGCGCAGGTGCTGGCGCAGGGCGTCGAGGTCGCTGTCGAGCTGCCAGCGCACCTGGGCGAAATCGCCGCTGTCGCGCCATTGCTGGCCAAGGCTGGTAGCCAGGGCGATAGCGCGCTCGCGCTCGGGGTGGCCGACCAGCACCAGCACATCACGCTGGATCGGCTCCTGCATGCGCGCTTCGGCCTGTTGCAGCCGTGCATCACCCGCGCCGCTGGGCAGCATGGCGAGCATGCTCGCTGCCACCGGCGGGCCGTCGCGCCATTGCCAGGCGGTCAACGCCAGCAGCGCCAACAGCAGCACGGCGAACAGCCGCGGCAGGCGGCGTTCGATCAGGCTGTGCTCAGTGCGCAAAATCGCTGCGCTCCTGGTCGCTCAAGGTGTCTCCGGCACTGCTTGCGGGCATGCGCATCAGCGTGCGGTCGCCCTGGGTTTCATGCAGCTCGATACGCTCGACCAACTCACCGCCACTGATATCGATACGGCTGAACACCTGCTTGAGCAGCAGCGAGGTCGGCGTCAACGCCAGCGTCCAGGCCTTGGCGTCGCCGCTCAGCTGCAGGTCGAAATTGCGCGCCAGGCCACTGTGGTTGCCCTTGAGCACGTCGAGAAACAGCTTGCTCTGCTGGGCGGCCACGTCACGCCCCGGCTGCAGCTGCCAGCCGTCGGCAGTGCGCTTGGCGATGCCGTTGGCGTCGATGCGGTAATCCTGCTTGAGCGGTTTTTCCAGCTTCCACAGCAGGCCTGCGTCGGCTGCCAGCACGAAGGTGCCGCTGCTGGTCAGCGGTTGCGGCAGGGCGCGCAGGTGTTTTTCCTGGATGAACGGGCCGCGCACCACTGGGTGTTGCGAGAGTTGCTGGCTCAGCTGATCCAGGGTCAGTTGCTCGGCCTGGCTGCTCAGAGCGGTGAGCAGCAGGCCGATCAGCAGCGTGAAACGCGTCAGGGCTTTCATCCGATCACCCGCTGCACGGCATCGATAAATACCTTGGGCGAGGCCAGCTGCATTTCGCGGCTGGCGATTTCCACCGCCACCTGCACGCTGCTGCCGCGGGTCATGCGCTCGCCGGTGGTGGTGTCGCTGATCAGGTAGTGGATCTTCAGGCGGTTTTCCCATTCCACCAGATCCGCGCACACGCTGATGCGCTGGCCGAAGTTGGCGCCGCGGATATAGCGCAGTTGCAGGTCGATCACCGGCCAGGCATAGCCGCTGTCACGCATCTGCGGGTAGCCGTGGTCGAGCTTGTCGAGCAGGGCGCAGCGGGCCTGCTCGAAGTATTTAACGTAGTGGCCGTGCCAGACGATTTCCATCATGTCCACGTCGAAGAACGGCACGAGGATTTCCACCTCGGCCTGCAGAACGCCTTTAGCGCGCATGGGTAGCGTCCTCGAGAACGATGGCTATTCCTGTGGGAGCGGGCCATGCCCGCGAATCGTGGGCATGGCCCACTCCCACAACAATCAGGTCAGGCATACAGGCTCCAGTGCTGGGCGCGGATGCGTTGCAGGCACAGGCGCAGTTCGCCTTCCAGGGCGCGATCCTCGATCAGCGGCGGGAAGTCCCCGCCCAGCTGCCCGTGCATTTCGGCCAGCGCGGCCGGCAGCACGCTGGGTTCGACGCGCTGGCGCAGCCACACGCCCTGGTTGGCGGCAATCAACGTGGCAGCCGCGACCTGCTCGGCCAGCTCCAGGCTGCGCAGGGCGTCGCGGGCGGCGATGGTGCCCATGCTTACCTTGTCCTGGTTGTGGCACTCGGTGGAGCGCGAGAACACGCTGGCCGGCAGGGTGTTCTTCAGGGCTTCGGCGGTCCAGGCGCTGGCGCCGATCTGCACGGCCTTGAATCCGTGGTTGATCATCGCGGTTTCCGCCGGCGCGCCGGACAGGTTGCTCGGCAGGCCGTGGTTGTAGCGGGTGTCAACCAGCAGGGCGAGCTGGCGGTCGAGCAGGTCGGCGAGGTTGCCGATCAGGTTCTTCAGGCTGTCCATGGCGAAGGCGATATGCCCGCCGTAGAAATGCCCGCCGTGCAGCACGCGCTCTTCATCCGGGTCGATCAGCGGGTTGTCGTTGGCGCTGTTCAGCTCGGTTTCGATGAACTGGCGCAGCAGGCCCAGGCTGTCGGCCAGCACCCCGAGCACATGCGGCGCGCAGCGGATCGAGTAACGATCCTGCAGGCGGTGCAGCGGTGCGGTCGGTGCGTCGATGGCCAGGTCCTGGCGGATCCACGCGGCGACCTGGTTCTGGCCCGGGTGCGGTTTGGCGGCGAACAGGCGCTCGTCGAAGTGCTCCGGGTTGCCCTGCAGGGCGATGACGTTGAGCGCGGTGATGCGCGTGGCCAGCTTGAGCAGGTAATCGGCACGTGAATAAGCCTGGCAGGCCAGTGCGGTCATCACCGCGGTGCCGTTCATCAGCGCCAGGGCTTCCTTGGGCCGTAGTACCAGTGGCGTCCAGCCCAGTTCGGCGTGCACCTCAGCGGCGCTGCGGCGCTCACCGCGGTACATGACTTCGCGCTCGCCGCACAGGGTTGCAGCGATGTAGGACAGCGGCGTCAGGTCGCCGCTGGCGCCTACCGAGCCTTCTTCCGGGATCAGCGGCAGCACATCGAATTCGATGAACGCCTGCAGGCGCTCCAGCAGTTCCAGGCGCACGCCGGACATGCCCTGGCATAGCGACTGCAACCGCGCAGCCAGCACGGCGCGGGTGGCCTGCTCGTCGAGCAGCTTGCCCAGGCCGCAACCGTGGAAGGTATACAGATGGCGCGGCAGCGCCTCGACCTGATGCAGCGGCACGGCCACCACGCAGGAGTCGCCGTAGCCGGTGGTGATGCCGTAGATCATGCCTTCACGATCGAGCAGGCTGTCGACGAAGCGCGCGCCACGGCTGATACGGTCGCGCCACTCGGTACTGTTGTCCAGCTCGCCGCGCGCGGTGCGCTGGGCCAGGCTGACGATCTGCTCGAGACGCAGCGGCTGCGCGCCGAAGGTCACCGTTTCAGGCTGCTGTGTTGTCATGGTCGTTCCAGAACGGATAGAAATTGAACCACTGCTGCGGGGCTTGCAGGCAGCGGTGGGCCAGATGATCGGCGTAGCGTTGTGCCCAGCCCTGAATCACCGCCTCGCGCTCGCTGCGCTTCCACTGCACGGCAGCGGTAAAGGGTTGCAACATGACCTGATAGCGGCCGTCGATCTTCAGGCAGTCGATCAGGTTGACCGGGCATTGCAGCAGCCCGGCCAGTAGCCAGGGCCCCTGCGGCAACGGTGCCGAGTGACCGAGAAAGTCCACGTTGACGGTGCGCTCGCCATGCAGTGGCACGCGGTCGCCGGCAATCGCCAGCCACTCGCCGCGTTCCAGATACTCGGCCAGGCGCATCATCACCGCCGGGTCCAGCTCGCTGACCTGGATCAGGCGCAGGTTGTTGGCGCCACTTTCCTTGAGCAGGCGATTGAATTGCTCGGCGTGTCGGGTGTGCACCAGCACGTTCATGCGTACCTGGGCACTGAGTTCGGCCAGGGCGCGGCACACTTCCAGATTGCCGAGGTGGGCGCCGACCAGCAGTTGGCCGCGTGTGCCGCTCATCTGCCCATGCAGGCCGTGGGGATCGTTCAGCTCGATGTCGCCGAAGTTCAGGCGGCCGCTCCACACATCGAGCTTGTCGAGCAGGCTGTCGGCGAAGGCCATGAACTGGGCGAACACCGAGCGGCGGGTCGGGCGCAGCTCGGGGCGCGCGCTCCAAGTCGCCAGGTTGTGCTGGTACTGGCGAATACTGCGTCGCGCTTTCGCGCCGAACAGGAAGAAGTAGGCGACGATCAGGTACAGCAACGGGGTCAATGCCCGGCGGCCGAGGTAACGAGACGCCAGGGCGGTGAATTTCATGGCCGCGAAACTGCCGCGCTCGCGCTGGGCGGCCCAGTGGCTGGAACGAGCCATCAACGCCACCGCCGGTACAAGAGCCATGGCGCGCGGCAGAGCATGCCGAAGAACAACCGGGCGTGCATTTTCGAGATCAGCACGTTGTCCTGCCAGAGGCGGAAATGCGAGACGCCGTCCGCGGGGTAGTGCACACGGGTTGGCAGCCAGCGCATCGGCTGCTGACGCCAGGACAGGCGCACGAGAATCTCCGAATCGAAGTCCATGCGTTTGCCGAGGTTCGCCGAATCGATCAGCGCCACGCTGGCGGCCAGCGGGTAGACCCGGAAACCGCACATGGAGTCGCGGATCTGCAGCGACAGGCTGTTGATCCATACCCATACGTGGGTCAGGTAGCGCGCGTACAGACGGCCCTTGGGCACGCTGGCGTCGTATTGCGGGTAGCCACAGACAATCGCCTCGGGGTGCACGCGGGATTCGCCGAGAAACCTCTCGACCGCCTGCAGGTCGTGCTGGCCGTCAGCGTCCACTTGCAGCGCATGGCTGAAGCCCAGGCGCTTTGCCTCGCGCAGACCGGCCATTACCGCGCCGCCCTTGCCCTGATTCTCCGGCAGGCGCAGCAAATAGGTATTGGTTTCACCGGCGAGCCTGTCGATCACTGCGGCGCAGGTCGGCCCGGAGGCGTCGTCGACCAGCACACACGGCAAGCCGGCAGCCAACAAGCTCGCCACCACTCCGGGCAGCGGGCCTTCATGGTTGTATACCGGGATCAGCGCGCAGGGGCGATGATCGCTTGTCACCTGATTCATGGCGACGCCTTGAGCAGGATGCGCCCGGACGAGCAGTTGGCTTCGCCGTTGCGGAAGGTGAAGTACAACTTGTTGCGCTCGCGGTCGAAGCGCAGGGTCAGCTGCAGGCGGTCGCCGGGGCGTACCAGTTGCTGGAACTTGAGCACTTCCATGCCGCCGAACAGGGGCGGCAGATCGGCGATCAGGGCGCGAGCCAGTTGTTGTGCCCAGTCGATTTGCACCACGCCCGGCAGCACCGGCGTGCCGGGGAAGTGGCCGCTGAAATGCGCCAGGTCCAGCGGCACGTCAAGCTCCAGGTGCCATTCGCCGTTGTCTTCGCGGGCGCTGGCCGGCTCGACGCGGGTCGGGCGGGCGGCGGCCAGCCATTCGTTGACCTGGGCCTGGCCCAGCTTGCCCTGGCTGCTGTACGGCAGGTGCGCCAGCAGGCGCCAGCGGCGCGGCAGGGCGATGGCTTCGCAATGGCCGGCCAGGTGCCGGCGCAGGCCTTCGGTGAGGTGTCGACGACCCTGGTTGCGCAGTACGTGCAGGCCTTCCGCTGACAGTGCGACCAGCGCTCCAAGAAAGGCGCGGCCTTGTTGCAGCACGCCCATACGCGCCTCGCTGACCCAGGCGTGCTGGGCCAGAGCCTGTTCGAGCAAGGGCAGGGAAATACGTTTTTCTTCCAGTTTGACGATGCGATCCAGGCGCGCGCCGAGGGTGAAACGGCCGTCGGCGTCGATCTGCGCGGCGTCGGCCATCTGCTCGCAGTGGCCTGCGGGCAGGTAGGGCGAGGTCAGGCGCAAGGCACCTTGCTCATTCAGCTCAAGCCTCACGTCAGCGAAGGGTTGCCACTTTTCGCCGCCTTCACGCCAGCCGATGCCGCCGGTTTCCGAGCTGCCGTAGATTTCCGTCGGCCACTGGCCCAGGCGTTGTTGCACGGAGGCAGCCGCTTCGGCGGGCAGCGCACCACCGGAAGAAAACACCTTGCGCACGCGGCTCAGCGCCGCCCAGTCGAGGTTGTCGCCCATGCGCTTGAGCAGCGCCGGGCTGGTGATCCAGGCGAAGTTCGGGTGCGGCAGGCTTGTCAGTTGCAGGTCTTCCGGGAATGGCTGGGCCTTGGGCAGGAACACGCGACCGGCACAGAGTGGCCAGAGCACGCGGAACAACAGGCCGTAGATATGTTGCGCGGCCACGCTGCCGATGATCAGCGCGTTGCCGAGGCGTTCGCCCCACAGCGCCTCCAGCGCCTGCACTTCGTTGGCCAGTTGGCCGAGGCTCTTGTCGATCAGCTTGGGTTCGCCGCTGGAGCCCGAGGTGCACAGAGTCAGGCGGCAGCGCTCGCGGTCGAGCGCTTTGGCGGTCAGCGGCGCGGCGCTCATCGAGTCGTCGAGTTGTTCCAGCCACAGATCGACCTGGGCGCCCAGGCGCTGGCGGGTATGCGGTTGGGCATCAGCCGGCAGCAGTACGTGGATGTCGGCCTGCCAGGCGGCGAGCAGGGCGACAGCCAGCTCGGCGGCATCCTGCAGGTGCAGGGCGACGCGCTGCACGCCAGCGGCCTGCCAGTGGGCTGCCAGGCTCAGGGCGCGCTGGCAGAGCTCGGCGTGGTTCAGTTCTGGCGTGACCTGGCGGTCGGCATCGGCCGCCAGCAGCAGGTCTTCAAGGTTCAGCCAGCTCATGCGGTTCTCCTTACACGTTGACGCACCAACCATTCGCCGGCGAATAGCAGGCCCATCAGGAGGTAGGAAATCAGCCCGGTGTACAGCGCCCACCACGACAGCGGTGCCCACAGATTCAGCGCCACCACCAGCAGGCCGTTGGCGAGCATGAAGGCGGCCCACACTTCGGTGACGCGTCGGGTGTAGCGCACCGCTACCGGGGGCAGTTCGGGCTCGCGCAGGCGCGCCAAGCGCTCGGCCATCGGCATGCCGATCCTCAGGCTGCTGGCGAACAGCAGGCCGAGCGCCAGGCTGACCAGCACCGGGTACCAGCGCAGCAGTGCCGGCTCGTCGGCGAGCACCAGCAGCAGGCAGAACACCAGTACGGCGCCGGTCATGCGCTGGCTGTTGCGGTCATGCGGGTTGCTGAGCAACCGCGCCAGCCACAGGCCGCCGAGCAGCGCGGCGAACAGCGTTGGCGACAGGTGGCCGGCGCCGAAGTACACGGCGAGCGGGTAGGCCAGGCTGACCAGCGCGACCAGCAGGCCGAACAGACGGCTCATAGCGGTTGCGCGTTGACCATCTGGTACACCGCCTCGACCACGTCGCCGACGGTGCGTACCGTTTTGAACGCTTCGGCGGCAATCTTCTTGCCGGTCTGGCGCTTGATGTGGTCGATCAGGTCGACGGCGTCGATGCTGTCGATTTCCAGGTCTTCGTACAGGTTGGCGTTCAGGCTGATGCGCTCGGGGCTCAGTTCGAACAGTTCCACCAGGGCGTCGCGCAAGGTGGCGAAGATTTCCTCACGGGTTTGCATGGTCATCGTCCTCAGGCTGCCTGGCGGCTGGCAACGAAGGCAGCGAGGCTGGCGACGTTGGCAAAGTGGGTACGGGTGTCCTTGGCTTCGGCGTCGATCTTGATGCCGAAACGTTTCTGGATCGCCAGACCGAGTTCCAGGGCATCGACCGAATCCAGGCCCAGGCCTTCGCCGAACAGGGTCAGGTCGTCGTCGATATCCTGCGGGGTAACATCCTCCAGGCCTAGGGAGTCGATGATCAGGTTTTTGATCTCAAGCTGTAGAGCGCTCATCTTTGGCGAGCTCCTGTATGAAATGCTGATGCAGATGATCGTTGAGTTTGCGCGACGCTACCGGTGCCGCACCCATGGCGGCGAAGTGCGCCGGGTCGATGTCTTCACCGACGCGCAAGCGGATATGGAAGCGCCGCGCTGGGATGCGGTACCAGGGCTCGGCCTTGGTCAGGGTGGTAGGTGAGACGCTGATCACCACCGGGGTGATCAGCCGGGCGCCGCGCAAGGCGATGGCCGCAGCGCCGCGGTGAAACTCCGGCGCCTGGCCGGGTGTGGTGCGCGTGCCTTCCGGGAAAATCACCAGGGTCTGGCCCTGCTGCAGCGCGCCGGCGGCCTCGTCGAGCATGTCCATGCTGCCGCTGTTGCTGATATAGCCTGCCGAACGGATCGGCCCGCGCATGCAGGGATTGTTCCACAGGCTCTGCTTGACCACGCAGTTGGTATCGCGGGTAAAGGCGATGGTGACCACCACGTCGATCAGCGACGGGTGGTTGGCGATGATCATCTGCCCGGGCCGGCCGAGGCGCTCGGCGCCGTCGACTTCATAGGTGAGCACGCCGCTGCGGTACATGAATTCGACGAAGCTGCGAAAGGTCAGGCTTACCACGCGTCGGGCGCGGCGCTGGTGGTCGGCAGCGTCGCCGGGCAGCAGCGAGAGTACCGGAAATACCAGGATGCGCAGCAAAACGCCGCCGATGCCGAACAGCGTGAAGCTGGCCGCCGTGGCGATCAGCCGCCACCAGTAGGGCGGGCTGTAACGCTTCATGGGCTTTTGCGTGACCAGATCCATTGGCGCTCTTTCCAGCTGTGTTGGAGGGCGGCGCTGTGCAGGCACAGGCCCTGGATCAGGCTCAACGGGTGTGGCCAGGCAGCTCGCGGACCTTGCCCGTGGTGCAGGGTCAGGCTCCAGTCATCGCCGGGCGTCAGCAGCAGGGCCAGCGCATAAGGGAATGGCACGTCGTCGATGAAGGGGGCGTAGGGCTGCGGCTGGGCTTCCTCGCCGATCACCAGCAGCACGGCCGGCGCGCCCTCGGCCAGAAAGCTCAGGGCCTCGAGCACGGCCATTTCCAGGCCGTCGCCTTCGCCGGCCAGGGCGCTCATCTCGCTGGTGTCGCCACGCATGATCGACCACTGACCGATGATCGCGTTGTGCACAGAAAGGCTGAACTGTGTCGGCGACAGCGGTTCTTTAACTGCAAGATCCTTGAGGATGGCCAGGTTGCGCGGGGTTTCGCCATGCCGCGAAACGAACACCAGGGGCAGCGCCGAGTGGCCTTCAGCCAACGGCCAGGCGACCTGGAATATCATCCGTGCCAGGCGGCTCAAGCGGCGGCGCTGCAGGGCGGGCAGAAAGCTGACATCGGGCTGCTCACCACCATCGAGCAGGCGTTCGGGCGCCTTGCTCCAGGCGAGCCAGTCATCCGTACTGTCCAGGCCGGGAGCCCAGGCACGCCATTGATCGATCCTGAAATGCATTTCTAGATGAAACTCTGCTTGGCCCGCCGGGGCATTTCCTTGTCTGTACGACTGTCCTGTGCGACAAGAGCCTTGTCGATGGGGAGCGATGCTGCGCGGGCATTATCCGGGGGATGGCAAGGGCTCGCAAACATTAAGTAGCGATTTTCTGATGGATGACCCGTTTCGCTTGCCACGCACGACTGTCACGAGGTTTTGCCTAGTATCTATGTACTAGTTGAGAAGGGAGATTCGAATGAGGCGCGTGGTTTTCAATCAGAAAGGTGGCGTGGGCAAATCCAGCATTGCCTGCAATCTGGCGGCGGTCAGTGCCTCGCAAGGGTACCGAACGCTGCTGGTCGATCTCGATGCCCAGGCCAATTCGTCCCATTACCTGACCGGGCTGACGGGCGACGACATTCCCATGGGCATCGCCGATTTCTTCAAGCAGACCCTGTCCAGCGGGCCGTTCTCCAAGAAGGGCAAGGTGGATATCTACGAAACGCCCTTTGAGAACCTGCACGTGATCACCGCCACGGCAGAGTTGGCCGACCTGCAACCCAAGCTGGAGCAGAAGCACAAGATCAACAAGCTGCGCAAACTGCTCGAAGAGCTCGACGAAGATTACGAGCAGATCTACCTCGATACCCCGCCAGCGCTGAATTTCTACACGGTTTCCGCATTGATCGCTGCCGATCGCGTGCTGATTCCCTTCGACTGCGACACCTTCTCGCGCAATGCCTTGTACGGCCTGCTGCGCGAGATCGAGGAGCTGAAGGAAGACCACAACGAAGCGCTGCAGGTCGAAGGCATCGTGGTCAACCAGTTCCAGCCTCGCGCCTCGCTGCCGCAACAATTGCTTGACGAGCTGGTGGCCGAAGGCCTGCCGGTGCTGCCCGTCAACCTGATGAGCTCGGTGAAGATGCGTGAATCCCACCAGGCCTGCATGCCGCTGATCTACCTCGACCCCCGGCACAAGCTGACCCAGCAGTACGTCGAGTTGCACGACCTGCTGCAGCGCGGCTGATCGCAGCGGGGCAGACCCTGGCGTGTCGCGGCGCTCAACCCCGGGCGGCCGGTATCGCGTGTGTCGTTGGCACCGAGCGCAGCGATAGCCGGGGCGCCTCTCGGTGCGCCGCCAGCACGTGATGGCGTCTTTTGCAGGAGGTGCCTGGCTAGGCTGTCAGGCAGCGGCAGGCCCATCGCGCCGTGAGCTCGTGGGGCGATGGGCGGGCCCATGAGGCGTCGCCGCCGCGCGTCCTCAGACGCCCTGGGCGTTCAGCCAGGCGAGCAGCTGTGGCAGGGGCAGCGCGCCGCTTTGTCGGGCGACTTCCTGGCCGCTGCGAAACAGGATCAGGCTGGGGATCGAACGGATGCCCAGTTGCGCGGAAAGCTGCTGGTTGGCCTCGCTGTCCAGCTTGCCCAGCCGGCAGCGGGTACGCAGCTCGCCCGCCGCCTGGGAAAAGGTCGGCGCGAAGCTGCGACACGGCCCGCACCAGGCGGCCCACACATCGACCAGCAACGGCAGATCACTCTTGAGCTGGCTGGCGAAGTTGCCCTGGTCGAGGTCGAACGGCGTACCCGGCAGCACCTCGGCCTTGCAATGGCCACAGCGCGGCGCCTCGGCCAGGCGTGCACGGGGAATGCGGTTCAGGCTGCTGCAGCTGGGGCAGGGGATGATCGCTGAGTCACTCATTGTGGGCTCCGAGAAGATTTGCATGGCCGAAGCCTATGGGCTGTGGCACGCCATCGCAAGGCGCCAGCGAACCTCTATGCTTCGATCAGTTGTGCCGGACGGCGCCAGCGTTATCGGCGCACGAGCGTTATGATGGCCCGTTTGCAGGTGTGGAGTGGCAGTGATGAAGGCGGTGAAAAAATGGATGCGCCTGGGCGGCCTGGTGGTGGCGGTGGTCGCGCTGACTTTTTTCGCCCTGCGCATCTATGACGCCCACAACAAGCCCGATCTTGGCCCCTGGCATACCTTCGTGCCCCGAGAGCTGAGCGCCGACGAACTCGATGCCGCCACCTGGCAGGATTACCTGCTCGCCGAGCAGGCGCTGTTCGCCGCGCTGCCCGCCAAGGTCTACCAGCGTCTGGACGATGCCGAGCGGGTACCGGACAACCGCTATTTCGCTGACAGCCCGCTCAACGCCTCGCGCTTCGAGTGGGACTGGAACCGCTCCTACGTGCTGGAGCCCGAGGGCAAGCCGAAAGGCGCCGCGGTGTTGCTGCACGGCCTGACCGACTCGCCCTACAGCCTGCGGCATATCGCCAGGCTGTACCGCGATGCCGGCTTCGTGGTGGTCGGCCTGCGCCTGCCCGGACATGGCACCACGCCTGGCGCGCTGACCAGCGTGACCTGGCAGCACTGGCTGGCTGCCACTCGCCTGGCGGTGCGCGAAGCCCAGCGGCTGATCGAGCCGGGTGATGAGCTGCAGTTGGTCGGCTATTCCGCCGGTGGCGGCCTGGCGCTCAAGTATGCGCTGGACGCACTGGGCAACGATCAACTGGCCCGGCCGACGCGCCTGACCCTGATCTCGCCGATGATCGGCGTGGCCGGCTACGCCCGCTTCGCTGGCCTGGCCGGGTTGCCGGCGGTGTTTCCGGCCTTCGCCAAGGCCGCCTGGCTGGACGTGCTGCCCGAGTACAACCCGTTCAAGTACAACTCCTTCGCCCTCAATGCGGCTCGCCAGTCGTACCTGTTCACCAGCGCCCTGCAGGAGCAGATCGACGTGCTCGCTGGGCGCAATGCCCTGGGGGAGCTGGCGCCGGTACTGACCTTCCAGTCGTTGGTCGATTACACCGTGAGCACCCCGGCCGTGGTCGATGCGCTATATGGGCACCTGCCTGACAACGGTAGTGAATTGGTGCTGTTCGACCTCAACCGTTTCGTCGACTTCGGCCCGCTGCTCGGCGCCCACGCCAAGTCGCCGTATGACCTGCTACCTGCGGCGCCACGCCGCTATCGCACCACCCTGATAGGCAATGTTTCACCGCACACCCTGGACGCCGCCGCACGCACTACCGAGGCTGGCGCCACCGAGGAGCAGCTCACGCCCATCGGCCTGGCCTTCCCGCGTGAGGTGTTCTCGCTGTCTCACGTTGCCTTGCCATTCCCGATGAGTGATTCGCTGTATGGCTTGCAGCCTGACGAGCCGGAGGACTACGGCGTGCACCTCGGTGCACTGTCCATTCGTGGTGAGCGAGGCGTGTTGCTGGTGAGCATGGAGGCGCTGCAGCGAGTGACGTCGAATCCCTTCTACCCGTACATGATCGAGCGGCTGCGCGAGCATGCTGGGTTGCGAGGTGAGTAGCTGAGTAATGGGTAGATGCGGGCTGCCGTGGGAGCGCGGGGGACGCCTAGGCCACACGCGCGAATTTCGCGGGCATGGCCCGCTCCCACAGTTAATCTGCTACCTCAGTTCCCGTAACTATCACCAGCCATCCCCAAGCTTTGGTGGCAGCCGCTCCATCAGACGCGTGGCTTGCTTTCAGCCGCTTCGCCCTTGTCCTTCTTTTCCTTGACCACGAAGTAGAACTCTTCGCCGTGTTTCACTGCGCCGTAGAGCACCGCTTTCTCGATCAGTTCGGTACCGCGCAGGTCGCGCAGCATCATTGGGTCCTTGCGCAGGTCGCGGTACAGGGCCACGCAGAGCAGGGCCATGACCACCACGAAGGGCAGTGCCACGACGATGGTCAGGTTCTGCAGGCCTGTCAGTGCCGCGCCCGGATCGCGCGGGTCGCCGATGGCCAGCATGATCGCCGCCACCGCGCCGGTCAGGGCGCCCCAGAAGATCATGGTGCCGCGCGACGGTTCTGTGGTGCCGTGTTCGGACAGGGTGCCCATCACCAGAGACGCCGCATCGGCGCCAGAGACGAAGAAAATACCCACCAGGACCATCACCAGCACCGAGGTCACCGAGATGAACGGATAGCTTTCCAGCAGTTCGTAGAGGGCGATGTTGCTGTCCACTGCACCGTTGTTCAGGCTGAACACCCCTTCGCGCAGCGCATCGATACCGGCACCGCCGAAGATCACGAACCACACCAGGCTGACCAGGCTCGGCACCAGCAGCACGCCGGTGACGAATTGGCGAATGGTGCGGCCCCGGCTGATACGGGCGATGAACATGCCCACGAAGGGCGTCCAGGAAATCCACCAGGCCCAATAGAACACCGTCCAGCTGGACAGCCAGCTGTCCATGTTGTCGCCGCCGCTGGCATTGGTGCGGGCCATCATTTCCGGCAGCGTGTCGATGTAGTCGCCCAGGGAGGTCGGCAGCAGATTGAGCATCAACAGGGTCGGCCCGGCGATGAACACGAAGGCGGCCAGCAGCAAGGCCAGCGCCATGTTGGTGTTGGACAGCCACTGGATACCCTTGTCGATCCCGGACACTGCCGAGGCCACGAAGGCGATGGTCAACAGGGTGATCAGGCCGATATAGAACAGCTTGCCGGGCTGCTCGACCCAGCCGTTGTACTCCAGCCCGCCAGCGATCTGCAGCGCGCCGAGGCCCAGCGAGGCGGCCGAGCCGAACAGCGTGGCGAAGATCGCCATCATGTCGATGGCGCGGCCGATGGGGCCATTGGCGTGCTCGCCCATCAGTGGCCGGAAGGCCGCGGAAATCAACTGCGAGCGGCCACGGCGAAAGGTGCCGTAGGCGATCGCCAGGCCGACGATGGCGTACATCGCCCAGGGGTGCAGGCTCCAGTGGAACAGCGTGGTCGCCATGGCGACCTGCATGGCACCGTTGGTCTGCGCCTCGGCGGTGCCCGGTGGCGGGCTCACGTAGTGCGACAGCGGCTCGGCCACGCCAAAGAACATCAGGCCGATACCCATGCCGGCGCTGAACATCATGGCGATCCACGATGTGGTGCGAAATTCCGGTTCTTCGCCGTCCTTGCCCAGGGGGATTCTGCCGTAGCGACTGGCTGCCAGCCACAGCACGAAAACCACGAAGATCGTCGAGGTGAGCACGAAGAACCAGCCGAAATTGACGATCACCCAGGCCTGCGCCGTGGCGGCGCTTTTCGCCAGGCTGGCCTGGCTGAGAAAGCCCCAGGCCACGAAGGCCAGAGCGAGCAGGCTGGTGAATCCGAACACGACCCAGTCCAGCTTGCCTTCGAGATGGCGATCACGTCTGGCTTCTTCGTTCTGCGACGGGTCGGTTATGCCGAGCTCGGGTGTTTCAAGGTTGCCTTGGGTTGCCATGGCTGCTGAATGCCCTCTATGGGTTCTTGTTGGTCTGCTTACGCAAGTTGGGGCCGGCCCTGGCTTGTCGCGTTTGCACGGTGCGCCAACGATGATGCGTACCCGGCACTCGATTTCTCTTTCTGGTAACGCCCCGCGCCGTTCTGGTAACGACCTTTTAGGGCCTAGAAAACGCAGAAAGCACCCGAAGGTGCTTTCCCGTTGCCGCTGCGGGTGGCTTAGCTGCTGCTCAGACCAGCCGCCTTGGCCCTCGCCGCATGCAGCTTCTTGTAGCTCTCTACCAGGCGCAGGTGACGGTCCAGGCCTTCGAGCTGCATGCTGGTCGGCGTCAGGCCGTGGAAGCGCACGCTACCGGCTACCGAGCCAATGGCCGCGTCCATGCGCTCGCCGCCGAACATGCGCCGCAGGTTGTGCTCGAAGTTGGCCAGCTCGAGGTCATCCTCCAGCTGGATCTCCAGCACGGCGTTGACCGCCTGGTAGAAGATGCCGCGCTCGACGGTGTTGTCGTTGTACTGCAGGAAGGCTTCGACCAGCTCCTTGGCGTCGTCGTATTTGTTCAGCGCCAGGTTGATCAGCAGTTTCAGCTCGAGAATGGTCAACTGGCCCCACACCGTGTTGTCATCGAACTCGATGCCGATCAGCGTGCTGATGCCGGTGTAGTCGTCGACCTCGGTGTTGTTGAGGTTACGCAGCAGCGACTTCAGCTCGCGGTCGCTGAGGCTATGCAGGTTGAGAATATCCTTGCGGAACAGCAGCGCCTTGTTGGTGTTGTCCCAGACCAGATCTTCGACCGGATAGATCTCCGAGTAACCCGGCACCAGGATGCGGCAGGCATTGGCGCCGAGGTCGTCATAGGTGGCTACGTAGACTTCCTTGCCGAGGTCTTCGAGGATGCCGAACAGCGTCGCGGCTTCCTGCTCGTTGGAATCGCTGCCCGCGCCGGAGAAATCCCACTCAACGAACTCGAAGTCCGCCTTGGCGCCGAAGAAGCGCCACGACACCACACCGCTGGAGTCGATGAAGTGCTCGACGAAGTTGTTCGGCTCGGTCAGCGCCAGGCTGTCGAAGGTCGGCTGCGGCAGGTCGTTGAGGCCCTCGAAGCTACGGCCCTGGAGCAGCTCGGTAAGGCTGCGCTCCAGCGCCACTTCCAGGCTCGGGTGGGCGCCGAACGAGGCGAACACGCCGCCGGTGCGCGGGTTCATCAGGGTCACGCACATCACCGGGAATTCACCGCCGAGCGAGGCATCCTTGACCAGCACCGGAAAGCCTTGCTCCTCCAGGCCCTGGATGCCGGCGACGATGCCCGGGTACTTGGCCAGCACTTCTTGCGGCACGTCCGGCAGGCACAGCTCGCCTTCGAGGATTTCACGTTTCACCGCCCGCTCGAAGATTTCCGACAGGCACTGCACCTGGGCCTCGGCCAGGGTGTTGCCGGCGCTCATGCCATTGGACAGGTACAGGTTCTCGATCAGGTTGGAGGGGAAATACACCGTCTCGCCATCGCTGCGGCGCACGAACGGCAGCGAACAGATGCCGCGCAGCGTGTTGCCCGAGTTGGTGTCGTACAGGTGCGAGCCGCGCAGCTCACCGTCCGGGTTGTAGATGGCCAGGCAGTGCTCGTCGAGGATTTCTGCGGGCAACGCGTCCTTCGGGCCCGGCTTGAACCAGCGCTCGTTCGGGTAATGCACGAACTCGGCCGCGGCGATGTCCTCGCCCCAGAACTGGTCGTTGTAGAAGAAGTTGCAGTTGAGCCGCTCGATGAATTCGCCCAGTGCCGAGGCCAGTGCGCTTTCCTTGGTCGAACCCTTGCCGTTGGTGAAGCACATTGGCGACTGCGCATCGCGGATATGCAGCGACCAGACGTTGGGCACGATGTTGCGCCAGGAGGCGATCTCGATCTTCATCCCGAGATCCGCAAGGATGCCCGACATGTTGGCGATGGTCTGCTCCAGCGGCAGGTCCTTGCCCGGGATGTAGGTGGTGGTATCGGACACCGGCATCAGCAGCGCCTGGGCATCGGCGTCGAGGTTGTCGACTTCCTCGATGATGAACTCCGGGCCTTGCTGCACCACCTTCTTCACCGTGCAGCGGTCGATGGAGCGCAGGATGCCCAGACGATCCTTCTCCGAGATATCCGCCGGCAGCTCGACCTGAATCTTGAAGATCTGCGCGTAGCGGTTCTCCGGGTCGACGATGTTGTTCTGCGACAGGCGAATGTTCTCGGTGGGGATGTTCCTCGTCTGGCAATACAGCTTGACGAAGTAGGCTGCGCACAAGGCCGAGGAAGCCAGGAAGTAGTCGAAAGGCCCCGGCGCCGAGCCATCGCCCTTGTAGCGGATCGGCTGATCGGCGATCACCGTGAAGTCGTCGAATTTGGCTTCGAGGCGAAGGTTGTCGAGAAAGTTGACCTTGATTTCCATGGAGCGGCACCGGCAAGCAAACGAATGGCCGGCATTATCCGGGTTTTCGCGGGGAAGTCTCGTGCGGGGCCTGGATGGCGGCTGAGTGGTGGCCCCTTGGCTGAATGCCTCGAAAAGCCGCTTTACCGAGAATTCTTATGCGCATAGATTGTGCGCATTACCTGGCAAGGAAACTCTCATGCTGTCTTCGTACGATCTCAATGCCCCAAAACGAGCGGCCAACCTTCGCATCAATGAAGATCTGCTCAACAAGGCCAAGTCGCTCGACATCAACCTCTCCGCCACGCTGGAGAAGGCCTTGGCCCAGGCGCTAAAGGAAAAGCAGCGTGAGCAATGGTTGGCGGACAACCGTCAGGCCATCGCTGCCTACAATGAGCACGTAGAGACCAATGGCGTGTTCAGCGACGAATTGCGGAGCTTCTAATGGCGCAGTTTGCCGTTTACAGAAACATCAATCCTGCCACCAGGGCCGCCGTGCCCCTGTTACTCAATGTACAGAGCGACCTGCTCGCAGAACTCGGCACGCGGGTTGTCGTGCCGCTTTATGCGGCGAGCACCCTGCAGGGAAAAATGCTGAAAACCCTCACGCCACGATTTGAGATCGAGGGTGAGTCCTACGTGATGATGACGCCGCAAATGGCCGGTATTGCCACCAGACAGCTGGGGCCCATGGTGGCGGATTTGGCTGCACAGCGTGATGAAATCATCGCGGCGCTTGATCTGCTCATCACCGGGATCTGAGCAAATAGACTGAATCGACTAAACGGTTCACGGTAAGCAACGTCTTCGGCTAGGCTACGCGCCCCGATCCACCGACGAATTATTTTCCGTCTTACCCCAGTCAGCCTGACCTCACGGCTCGAACATTTACTTGCCGCTTTGACGGTCGTTGCGCGGCGCCTTCTCCAACGCCGATAGATCCTGCACCCAGGGCAGCGCCGCCTCGCACCACTTCTGCCAGGTCGGCCGCAATTGCTGCGACTCGGCCAGCACGCCAACACGCAGGCCATAGGCGGTCGGGTTGTCGGCATCGTAGGTGAACAGCTGGGAGCCGCAGTCGCCACAGAACGCCTGGGCGCGCCGCGAGCCGCTCTGCGCCACCTTCACGTACACCTTGGGTGTGCCGCGCAGCAGCGAAAACGTGCCGGGCAGTGCCGGCGTGGACACCCGGAAAGCGGTGCCGGTGAGCTTTTGGCAGTCGTGGCAATGGCACACGCTGGTGAGTTGCGGGTCCGTTTCTGCGATGAAGGCGATGGCCTCGCAGTGGCAGCTACCGTGGACTTTCATGATGATCACCTGTGGGCTGATGCGAGGAGTCGAGTCTGCTTTATTACCGGTGAGCATGAAAAGGGCATGCTGACGCTGCATCATCCTCACTCATGACGAACAACTGATCGACAGATGCTTACCCCAGTCCGGCGGGCGCTGCGCGTAATGCTGCTTGCCCGGCTGCTCGTCGAACGGGCGGGTCAGCACCTTATGCAGTTCACGCACCGGCTCGTAGTCGCCCGCTTCGGCTGCGGCGATGGCTTCCTGGGCGAGGTAGTTGCGTAGCACGTAGAGCGGGTTGACCGCGTGCATGCGCGTCTGGCGCTCGCTCTGTTCGAAGCCTTCGCGGTCCAGGCGGGCCAGGTAGTCGGCGCCCCAGGTGTCGAAGCCCTGGAGGTCGACGAAGTCGTTGCGCACCACCTTCAGCGCCTCGGCCGGCGCCTGGTCACCCAGGTGGCGGAAGAACAGCGAATAGTCGGTGGCCTTGCCGGCCTGCATCAGGGTCAGCAGGCGCTGAACCAGTTCTTCGTCGCCGTCTTCGGCGCTGGTGAAGCCCAGCCGCTTGCGCATCAGATCCTGGTAGTGGGCCTGATAGATCGGCAGGAACAGGTCGAGGGTTTCACGCAGGGTGTCGACTTCCACCAGGGGCGTCAGCGCCTGAGCGAGGGCCGAGAGGTTCCAGTGGGCGATGGGTACCTGGTTGCTGAAGCTGTAGCGGCCGGTGTCGTCGGAGTGGTTGCAGATGTGCTTGGCGTCGAAGTCGTCGAGAAAGGCGTAGGGGCCGAAGTCGAAGGTGATGCCGAGGATCGACATGTTGTCGGTGTTCATCACCCCATGGCAGAAGCCGTACGCCTGCCACCAGGCGATCATTTCCGCGGTGCGCTCCAGCACCGCCTTGAGCAGCGCGGCGTAGGGTTGCGGCTGCTCGAGGCAGGCCGGGTAGTGGTGTTCGATCACATAATCGGCGAGTTGCTTGAGCTGGTCGTGCTGGCGCGTGTAGTAGAAGTACTCGAAGTGGCCGAAGCGGATATGGCTGGGCGCCAGGCGCACCAGCATGGCGGCGGTTTCCTGCTTCTCGCGCCATACCGGGGTGCTCGAACCGGTCACGCACAGCGCCCGCGAGCTGGGAATGCCGAGGGCATGCAGCGCTTCGCTGGCGAGAAATTCGCGGATCGAGCTGCGCAGCACGGCGCGGCCGTCGCCCATGCGCGAGTAGGGCGTCATGCCGGCGCCCTTGAGGTGCAGGTCCCAGTGTTCGCCGGCATCGTTGAGCACTTCGCCGAGCAGCAGGCCGCGACCATCGCCCAGGCGTGGCGAGTAGCCGCCGAACTGGTGGCCGGAATAGACCATGGCGCGCGGCTCGGCGTCGCTCCACAGCTGGTTGCCGGAGAACAGCTCGGCGAACACCTCGCGCTGCGCTTCGTGCGGGTCGAGGTCGAGCAGGGCCAGGGCGCTGTCGCTGACGACTACCAGCCGCGGCTCGGCAATGGGCTCGGGCAGTATGTGCGTTGAAAACCCGTCACCCAGGCCGGCGAAGCGATTGTCGAAGGTCAGGGTGTCGAGGGTTTTCACGGTTTGGCCTCGTCTTTTTTCTCGGCGCTCGCCAGCTGCTCGTCATCCAGCTTGAGCGTCTCGTGTGGCGCTGCTGCACGGCTGAGCACGATATCCATCTTCGGCGTGCTGGACAGGTTGATGTCGTTGTCGGCGAACAACTGGTCGATACGGCGATTGAGCTCATCGGTCGCCGTACCGCGGTCGCCCAGTTCCTTGACGTAGAACTTCAGCTCGTGGGTCAGGCCATCCGGCGCGTACAGGCTGAGCTGGGCGGTCGGCGCCGGGTCGCGCATCACCCGCGAATTCTCCTGGGCGGCCTGCAGCAGCAGGGTGCGGACTTTCTCCAGGTCGGCGCCGCGGTTGACCTTGAAGGTCAGCACGATGCGGGTCACCGTATCGGTCAGGGTCCAGTTGATCAACTGGCTGGTGACGAACGTCTTGTTCGGCACGATCACTTCCTTGCGATCACTGTCGATGATGTGCGTGGCACGGATATGGATGCGTTTAACCGTGCCGGTCACGCCGCCGATGGTCACCAGGTCGCCGATGCGCACCGGGCGCTCGAAGAGGATGATCAGACCGGAAATGAAATTGGCGAAGATTTCCTGCATGCCGAAACCGATACCCACCGACAGGGCGGCGACCAGCCACTGCAGCTTGTTCCAGCTGACGCCGAGGGTCGACAGGGTGACCACGATACCGGTGCCGAAGATCACGTACGACAGCAGCGTGGTGGTGGCGTAGGCGCTCCCTTGGGCCAGGCGCAGGCGTGACAGCACCAGCACTTCCAGCAGGCCCGGCAGGTTGCGGCCCAGGGCCATGGTGATGGCGGCGATGATCAGCGCGTACAGGGCATCGAGCATGCTGATCGGAATCAGCGAGGCGGCGCTGCCGACCACGGTGCTGCTGTTGTATTCGTAGAGGGTGATGTTGTCGAGGTAGGCGAACACCGAAATCAGGTCGGCCCAGACCCAGTACATGGCGGCGATGAAGCTGCCCAGCAGGGTCAGGCGGATCAGCCGCAAGGATTGCTGGTTGACCTGCTCGATGTCCAGCCGTGGGGTTTCCAGCTGGATCTCGGTGCCTTCGCTGTCCTCGGTGGTCTGCGCTTCACGCTTGGCGGTGGCGCGCTGATAGGCCAGGCGCCGCGCGGCGACTGCCAGGCCGCGTACGAACACCGCTTCGACCACCAGCCAGATCAGCAGCAGGTAGAGGGTATCGATCAACCGGTCGCTGAGCTTCAGGGCGGTGTAGTAGTAGCCGAAGCACACCGCCAGGAACAGGCCCAGCGGCAGCATGCTGAACAGTACGCCGATGAACATGCGAAAGGTCGAGGCGTTCTCGCGCGCCGGGCCGCGCAGCAGCAATTTCTGCAACAGCCAGATCATCAGGCCGTAGCAGGTCAGCACCACGGCGATGCCGATGACGTCGTCGGACAGGCTCGAGGGCTGGTACTCGGCGACGGTGACCACGGCCACCAGCGCCATCACCACCACGCCCAGCCAGCGGATCTGCCGGTGCAGGTACGCCACGTGGGCGCGCGCCCAGTGGAAGTGCAGCTCGGCCACGCCGCCCGGGGTGAAGATGCGGTATACGGTGTAGAACACCAGCCAGGCCTGGGCCATGCCGAGGAACGCCGAACCGAGGTTGACGTTCAGGCCGCGGGCGTCCATCTGCAGGGCGAAGCCGCACAGCGCCAGGAGCAGCGTGCCGGGCAGGGCCAGCAGCACGTTGAGGAGAATCGCCACCGGTGTGTGCAGCTGGCTGTCACGCTTGAAGTGGCCGATGTCCTTGTGCAGGTCGGTGAGTTTCTGGCTCAGGTAGCGACGCTTGAACAGCAGCAGGCCCATCACCAGCAGCAGCGGCAGGAACAGCAGCGGGCGCTCGATCAGGCCGGCGCCGAGCTGGCTGATGTTGTCCAGCCAGGGCAGATCGGAGATCTGCCGCTGCAGCTGGGCTGGCGCGGTCTTGAACCAGTCGAGGTTGAGCGGGTTGTTGCTGGGAATCCAGAACATCTGCTCGTCGAGGGTCGCGCGCAGTGCGGTAGCGGTGTCCTTGAGCTGCTTCTGGTTGAGTTGCAGGGTGATCGATTCGTTGAGTAGCGAGTTGAGTTCGCGGTTGAGACGATCATGTAGGGCGCGGCGGGTGTCGATCAGGTCCAGCAACGATTCGCGCAACTCCGGCGTCACGCTTTCCGGCGGCTCGGCGGCCAGCTGTTTGTCGACGTAGGCGCTGGGATTGGAGATCTGTTCGCGCTGCTGGTTGAGTTCGAACTGGTAGAGGCGAATGTCGGCGATTTCATCGGCCAGCCCGGTGTCGAGCTTGAGCTTGGGCAGCGACTGCCTTTGCTTGTAGAGGATCTTCGACAGCAGCAGGCTGCCCTGCAGCACGTTGATTTGGTCGTCGAGCGCCTGGTCGGTCTGGTTCAGGGTGTCGAGCTGCTGTTGGGTGCGCAGGTTGAGCTGGGTCAGCTCGTTGAGGCGGTCGGTGCCGCGCAGCAGGTAGTCGGAAAGCTTGAGATTCAGCGCGCTCTCGCGCGACAGCAGGCTGTCGGAGCCACCCACCTTCTCGGCTTCCATGGACTGCTCGGCGACGGTGCGTTCGGACTGGTCCCGACGCTTCTCGTTGATCAGGTTCTGCAGCTCCTGCAGCTCCACATCCAGGCGCCTGATGCGCTCGTCGAACAGGTCGCGCTGGGCGCTGCCCAGGTCCTGCATCACGCTGTTGCCGGCCATTTCCTGGCGGCGTAGCTGGGTCATGGCGCCGAGCTGGGCGAGCTCGGCCTTGAGCTGGTTGACCCGCTCGGCACTCAGCGGCTTGCCTTCCTCGCGGCCGTTCTTGAGCTGCGAGTTGATCTGCTGGGCACGGGTCTGGTTGCTGCTGATTTCCGCCTGAGCGCGTTCCGGGCGCGTCTGCGCGGTGACGATCAGGGTGTTGGCGTCGTTGAGCTGCCTCTGCCAGTCACTGAGTTGCGCGCTGCGTTCGCTGAGAATCTGCTCCAGCTGGGCAACGCTATTGCCGGCATAGCGTTGCGCCACGGGCACCACCTTGGTGGCTTTGAGCTTCTCCAGTTCGCGGTGGGCATCCTGAGTCTGCCGTGGCGCCTGGGCCAGCTGCTTCTGCAAGGCGGCCAGCCGCTGCTGGCTATCGGCCTGGGCTTTGAGCGACTCCAGGGTTTTTTCCAGTGTCTGGCGCACCTGGCTTTGCTCGGGCTCGACCAGCTTGCGATCAGCCAGGGTGTCGAGGCTGCGCTGTACGTCAGCGGCAGTCGGATTGGCGTCGGCCCAGGCAGGGGAATTGGCCAGGCAAAGGCCCAGCAGGAAAACGGCAAGCAAACGACGGAAAGAGAGCATGGTCATGATCGCGGGGGTGGAGTCCTGCTGAGTCTACAGACTGGTGAGAAGTCCCGCGCGGCGATCTGTCACAAGCTGCCGCGCATCAACCCTGCCGGCTCGGCAGGGTGCTTACAGGCGGGGTGGCGGGCGGTCGTCAGAACGACAGACCAGGGCCCGGGCGGACGCCTTCGGGGAATCTGACGCCGACCTTGCGGATCTTGTTCCCGTCCATCTCGGCGACCGTCCAGGTCAGCCCCTGCCACTCGACCTGGTCGCCGACCACCGGCCCGCCGCCGATCTGTTGATTGATGAAGCGGCCCAGGGTCAGCGAGCGATCCAGGTCGTCGGTGGACAGGCCGTAGAGCGCGGCGATAGCGCCCAACTGGGCGTCGCCCTCGAGCACGAAGTCGCCGAAGAAGCGCAGATCCATGCCGCGCTGCGGCGCCTGGCTGAACAGTTTGCCGAGGGCTGGCAGATCGTGCTCATGGCCGATCACGCAAAGCATGTCGCCCGCTTCCAGCACGGTACTACCGGACGGGTGCAGCAACTGGTGATTGCGAAACAGCGCTGCGACGCGGGTTTCTTCGGGCATCTTCAGGTCGCGCAGGTGTGCGCCGATGCACCACTTTTCCGCGCCCAGGCGGTAGACGAACAGCTCCCACTGGCTGGTCGGGTGCACTTCCAGGCCGGCGCGGGAAATCGGCGCCGGGTCCGGCGGTACGGTGACTTTCAGGATCTTCGCCACCCACGGCAGGCTGGCGCCCTGCAGCAGCAGCGAGACCAGCACGATGAAAAATGCCAGGTTGAAATACAGCTGGGCGTTGGGCAGGCCAGCCATCATCGGGAACACGGCGAGAATGATCGGCACCGCGCCGCGCAGGCCGACCCAGGCGATAAACACTTTTTCGCGATTGTGGAAGGCGCGGAACGGGATCAAACCGACCATCACCGACAGCGGCCGCGCGAACAGAATCATCCACAGCGCCAGGCCCAGGGCCGGCAGGGCGATGGGTAGCAAATCGTGCGGCGTGACCAGCAGGCCGAGCACCAGGAACATGCCGATCTGCGCCAGCCAGGCCATGCCGTCGAGCATGTGCAGAATGCCGTGGCGCGAGCGGATCGGTCGGTTGCCCAGCACCAGGCCGCACAGGTAAACGGCCAGGAAACCGCTACCGTGCAGGGCGTTGGTCAGGGCGAACACCAGCAGGCCGCCACTGACCACCAGCAGAGGGTACAGGCCGTGGGCCAGGTGCAGGCGATTGACGATCTTCAGCAGCAGCCAACCGCCGCCCAGGCCGAGCACCGCACCGATGCCGAATTCCTGCAACAGATGGCCGAGGAAGCTCAGGTGGAATTCGCCCTGGCCCTTGGCGAGCATGTCGATCAGCGTGACGGTGAGAAACACCGCCATCGGGTCATTGCTGCCGGACTCGATTTCCAGGGTCGCGCTGACCCGCTCGTTGAGGCCCTTGCCGCCGAGCAGCGAGAACACCGCCGCGGCATCGGTGGAACCGACGATGGCGCCGATCAACAGGCCCTGCATCAGGCTCAGGTCGAACAACCAGGCGGCGGCCATGCCGGTCAGCCCGGTGGTGATCAGCACACCGACCGTGGCCAGCGACAGTGCTGGCCATAGCGCCACCCGGAAGCTGCCGACCCGGGTACGTACGCCGCCATCGAGCAGAATCACCGCCAGCGCCAGGTTGCCCACCAGGTAGGCGGTCGGGTAGTTGTTGAAGATGATGCCGCCACCGTCGACGCCGGCGACCATGCCGACGGCAAGAATGATGACCAGAATCGGGATGCCAAGGCGCGAGGACAGCGAGCTGACCATGATGCTCGCCCCGACCATAAGGGCGCCGACGAGCAGGAGGCTATTGATCGTGCTGGCATCCAAGGTGGCGTAACTCCGGATTCGTGAGGCGAGCCCGATTCTAGCCTGCGTGTCTGCGCGGCTGTCAAAAATAGTTACAAGTCAAAGGTGTAGGCGCGCCCGCCATGAATGGCGCAGGCGGGGGTTGTATGATTGAGGGTCACCGCGCTGCAGCGTTATTCAGAGGCGCTGGAAGCGTTGTTCCGGGGCGCGGCGGATGGGCAGTGGCGCTGCCCATCCCGGGTGTCAGCTGACGGTCAGGGTCAGGTCGATGCGCTTGAGCCACTCGGCTTCGCTTTCGAAATCCGCCTGGGTCAGCGGGTTGGCCGCCAGCCAGCCCTGGGGAAACTCGATGGCCAGGCTGGAAGGGCCGGCCTTCAGGCGCACGCTGGGCATGTTCTGGCTGCCACGAATGTGATGGAACAGGATGGCGAAGCGCAGCAGCACGCACAGGCGAACCAGCTTCACGCCCTCGGCGCCGAACTCGGTGAGCTTTTCCTTGGGAATGTTGCGGCGATGGCCGCGTACCAGCAGGGCCAGCATCTGCTGGTCCTGACGCGAGAAGCCGGCCAGGTCGGAGTGCTCGATCAGGTAGGCGCCATGCTTGTGGTACTGATAGTGGGCGATGTCCAGGCCGACTTCATGCACCTTGGCGGCCCAACTGAGCAGTTCGCGGTGCCAGTCGTCGGTCAGCTGCCAGTCCTTGGCGACCTTGTCCAGGGCCGACAAGGCCTTGGCTTCTACTCGCGCAGCCTGTTCCTGATCGACGTGGTAACGCTCCATGAACGCCGACAGGGTGCGCTCGCGGACGTCTTCATGCTGATGGCGACCGAGCAGGTCGTAGAGCACACCTTCGCGCAACGCACCTTCGGAATGGCTCATGCGGTTCAATTCGCAGGCATCGAAGATGGCTTCGAGGATGGCCAGGCCGGCCGGGAAGATTGGCCGGCGGTCGGGTTTCAGGCCATCGAGGTCAAGGCGCTCGACATCGCCGCACTTGAATACCTTGCGCTTGAGCCAGGCCAGGCCTTCGGCGGTGACTTCGCCGTTGTTGCTCAGGCCGGCGGACTGGATCGCCAGGCCGATCGCCTTGATGGTGCCCGAGGCGCCTACAGCATCCTGCCAGCCAAGGCGATTCAGGCCATGCTCGATGCCCATGATCTCCAGGCGCGCGGCAGTATAGGCCTGGGCGTAGCGTGCCGGGGTGATCTTGCCGTCCTTGAAGTAACGCTGGGTGTAACTGACGCAGCCCATCTGCAGGCTCTCGCGCAGCAGCGGCTCGAAACGCTGGCCGATGATGAATTCGGTACTGCCGCCGCCGATATCGGCGACCAGGCGCCTGCCCGGGGTGTCGGCAATGGTGTGCGACACACCCAGATAGATGAGGCGCGCTTCCTCGCGCCCGGAAATCACTTCCACCTGATGGCCCAGCAGTGCCTCGGCCCGGCGGATGAATTCGGCGCGGTTGCGCGCCTCGCGCAGGGCATTGGTGCCGACGATGCGCACCGCGCCCTGGGGCAGGCTGTTGGTCAGCTGGGCGAAGCGGCTCAGGCAGTCGAGGCCGCGCTGCATGGCTTCTTCGCTGAGCTGGCGCTGCTCGTCGATGCCCGCCGCCAGCTGTACCTTGTCGCCGAGTCGCTCGAGGATGCGAATCTCGCCATGGTCGGCCTTGGCCAGCACCATGTGAAAGCTGTTGGAGCCCAGGTCGATGGCGGCAACCAGCGGAAAGGACTCGGAATGGGTTTGCGGCATGATCAGTCAATCTCGAGGCAGAACCCCGCCATCGTGCCACGATAGACCGCGCACGCCAACGCATACGCGCATGGCTGGCATGTGCCGGCGGTCTCCAGGCACCCTGCTGTAGGCATTCTGTGTGGCCTCGGCCATCGGCCGTATCGATAGCCTCTATGGCTACGCTCAATGGTCAGCGCCTTCCTGTGTCACGCTAGCCGGGCTATCATGGCCGCCACTTTTATCGTTATTGCGTGCCAACACGGAGACTTCCCATGAGTGAATTCATCACCAATGTAAGCGATGCCAGCTTCGATCAGGACGTCATCCAGGCAGATGGCCCGGTACTGGTCGACTACTGGGCCGAGTGGTGCGGCCCGTGCAAGATGATCGCGCCGGTGCTGGACGAAATCTCCAAGGAGTACCAGGGCAAGCTGAAGGTCTGCAAACTGAACATCGACGAAAACCAGGACACCCCGCCCAAGTACGGCGTTCGTGGCATTCCGACCCTGATGCTGTTCAAGAATGGCAGCGTGGAAGCCACCAAGGTCGGCGCACTGTCCAAGTCGCAGTTGGCTGCCTTCATCGACGCTAACCTGTAAGTGTCGCCGAAAAGCCCCGTAGACAACGGGGCTTTTTTCTGCCCGAAGGCTAGACGCCTTCGCAAAGCCGATGTTACATTCGGGGCCGTCGCTTTTCCTAAGTGACCCCCTGCACGCCGCTGCCGACGCATTCCTTATCGAACATTCGACAATAAAGCGGGCGCCTGTCGCCTCCTCGCGGTGCGGCCTCTCAAGCTCAATGCTTACCATTCCCTCCTTATACGACTACGTCATTCCTATATGAATCTGACTGAACTCAAGCAAAAGCCGATTACCGACCTGCTTCAATTAGCCGAAGAAATGGGCATAGAAAATATGGCCCGTTCGCGCAAGCAGGACGTGATTTTCTCCCTGCTCAAGAAGCACGCGAAAAGCGGCGAGGAAATCTCCGGTGATGGCGTGTTGGAGATTCTCCAGGACGGCTTCGGCTTCCTCCGCTCTGCAGACGCTTCCTATCTTGCCGGCCCAGACGACATCTACGTCTCGCCGAGTCAGATTCGTCGCTTCAACTTGCGCACCGGTGACACCATCGTTGGCAAGATCCGTCCGCCGAAGGAAGGCGAGCGGTACTTCGCGCTGCTCAAGGTCGACACGATCAACTTTGATCGTCCCGAGAACGCGAAGAACAAGATTCTGTTCGAAAACCTGACGCCACTGTTCCCCAACAAGCGCCTGACCATGGAAGCCGGCAATGGCTCCACCGAGGACATCACCGGCCGGGTGATCGACCTCTGCGCGCCGATTGGCAAGGGCCAGCGTGGCCTGATCGTCGCCCCGCCAAAAGCGGGCAAGACCATCATGCTGCAGAACATTGCAGCCAACATTGCGCGTAACAACCCCGAGTGCCACCTGATCGTTCTGCTGATCGACGAGCGCCCGGAAGAAGTGACCGAGATGCAGCGCACCGTGCGCGGCGAAGTGGTCGCCTCGACCTTCGACGAGCCACCGACCCGCCACGTGCAGGTTGCCGAGATGGTGATCGAGAAGGCCAAGCGCCTGGTCGAGCACAAGAAGGACGTGGTCATCCTGCTCGACTCCATCACCCGTCTGGCACGTGCCTACAACACGGTGATCCCGAGTTCCGGCAAGGTCCTCACCGGTGGTGTCGACGCCCATGCCCTGGAGAAGCCGAAACGTTTCTTCGGTGCCGCGCGTAACATCGAAGAAGGCGGCTCGCTGACCATCATCGCTACCGCGCTGGTGGAAACCGGCTCGAAGATGGACGAAGTGATCTACGAAGAATTCAAGGGTACCGGCAACATGGAGCTGCCCCTGGATCGTCGTATCGCCGAGAAGCGTGTATTCCCGGCCATCAACATCAACCGCGCCGGTACCCGTCGCGAAGAGTTGCTGACCGCCGAAGACGAGCTGCAGCGTATGTGGATTCTGCGCAAGCTGCTGCACCCGATGGACGAGATCGCCGCCATCGAGTTCCTGATCGACAAGCTCAAGGCTACCAAGACCAACGACGAGTTCTTCATGTCCATGAAGCGCAAGTAACGGTCTGGTGGCACAAAAAGCCGGGGAAACCCGGCTTTTGTTTGTCTGTAGTATCGACTGTTCTGCAAGTCCGACTTCGGCGCTAAACTTTGCGCCCCGATTCGAGTGAGGTTCCAGCATGCAGTATCGCGATCTGCGCGACTTTATCCGCGGCC